>Ga0065715_10000336_pt1 | contig 15263 bp, 13 predicted proteins | sample MisBulReplicate1_FD_59102 | JGI IMG/M metagenome (GOLD analysis project Ga0065715, IMG submission 59102) | Miscanthus rhizosphere microbial communities from Kellogg Biological Station, MSU, sample Bulk Soil Replicate 1 : eDNA_1 v2 (version 2) | ecosystem: Host-associated > Plants > Roots >...
TTCGCAAACTATCAAACTCACAATTGCAAAAGATCACGGCGAGATATCATTAAAATTAGGTACCGCTGAGTTCAAACGAAAAAACCCGGAAGCCAAGATTTTCATATGACCTCCATAGACGACTCCTCGCGATCCCGTTATGAGAAAACCAGAGTTCGACTATACTGTCCTGCTTGCACTGAAGAATTTGTCGTCGCAGACATTGATAAATTCCTATCACATGCGAAATTCTTGTGGCGGTTGCTCATGATGAATATCGACGACAGTAGCACAAAGCAAAAGCTGTGGGGTACGTTAGCAATAATCAATTCTCACGAAGGAATCATCCAGGATATGCGGAATACAGGATTAGCAACTGATTTTTGTTTCAGATGTATAGCAGATTTGTCGAAGTATTACTATCTGCGTAAACGAATAAAATACAGGATGGTTGGCAATGTACCCTTGCCTGATAGTTACGGTTATTCAATGAACCCCTTTACAAAGTAGACTTGAATAATTAGCGACCACAACAAGTATCCTCTCGTCTATTTGGAATGTAGAGGCCACTAATGATGGTTGATCTGTATTGACGCATCCAGATGGGCTGCGGATGATTGATCCGAAACTACATAATAATGTGTAACTTAGTTACCTAGTAAATAAATAGCCGGCAGCGGTACTGAAAAGATTAATGAATAGAAAAGGGATATCGTGGAGTATCATTCTGATTCTCGGTTCTATGTTGTTATTTCCCAACTATATGAATTTAGTACATGCACAATCAGTGGGAGCTAATAATCNAATTAAAAATGTGACGGCATTGAGTAATTCTTTTGGTAACGNCACNGATATTGAATTGCNAAACAGTACTATACATTACTTTGAAGATGCAGATGGATATCTTGTATTTCCCGTGGGACAGGGGAACCAATCCTCTAAACTTCCCGCAGTCATTATGATTCACGAAAATAAGGGATTAAATGATTATATCAAGAATATGGCCAATCTGTTGGCTCGACAAGGATATGTTGTACTCGCAGTAGATTTGTTCAAAGGTGAAGTTTCGGTAGACCCTAACGATACAAGAAGGATGGTCCAGTCCGTCAGGAATAATCCAGAACATGCAGTCAGCAACCTGCAAACAGCTGTAAAATATGTTAGTTCTTTACCGAACGTTGATTCATCCAAAGTTGCATCGATAGGTTGGTGTTTTGGTGGGGGACAGTCATTGCAGTTGGCACTAAACAGCCAGGATCATCCATTGGCTGCCACTATCTTGTATTATGGTACGCCATTGGTCACAGACAAAGGAAACTTATCTAAGATAAAATGGCCCGTACTTGGAATATTTGGTGACCAAGATCGAGGCATTTCTGTTGAGAAAGTTAACCAGTTCAAAGCCGCTTTGGAAGAAGACGGAATTATAAATGAGATACATGTTTACCCCGGAGTAGGACATGCTTTTGCTAACCCTTCTGGTGCCAACTATGCTCCGAAAGAAACACAAGATGCTTGGCAGAAGACACTTTCTTTTTTAAGGGCACATTTAAGTTAGCGTAAATTATCTTAAATNGACATGACAGGAAAACGAAAATTTAATCGATCACGGCGTTAGATCAACTCATCCAAATCCCTAAAAATGAAATTGAGAGATATCCTGTATGCTTCAACATTTTAGATGTCAGTCAGATTCTCATATGTTACGATCCTTCCCTCTTTTACCATTCACTGTGCATTTACTAAATTAATTAAGATTAAGCAAAATAATTCTTTTATCTGAGTCGTGCCACAATATACACCTCCGGATATGTTTCTAGATTCGTAACGGTTCTTTTAATTGATTCCCTTGACGTTCAAATTTAATTTGAAATCATATGGTCTTTGAATACTACGAAAATCTATCACCAGATGCGCCTTTGAGATGAGGTACTTTTCAAATTCTGATGCTTCTCTCCCCCCTCCTACTAACGGGTTTCACTTTATAATTAGACCTCTTATCTCAAATTTATAGACATTTGTATGGAAAAGTGGTATCATAAGGCAGTACCAGAGGTTGGGACGAAGAAGTCGAAATCCATAATTCATCCATTCGTAGTTAAAGGACATACAGGTCTAACCATTAATCCATACCAAGGTTGTCAACACAGGTGTGGATATTGTTACGCAACTTATGAATGGTCTCCAGAATTCTTTGATAAGATCTATGCCAAAAGTAATGCAGCTGAAGTATTAGAAAATCAGCTAAGGTCATGGAAATCTGAAGCTATAGAACCAGTAATGGTATCATCTGCTACCGATCCCTACCAGCCAGCAGAGATAAAGTATAATCTAACACGAAAATGTATTGAAGTATTACAAAGATACGACGTTCCGTATTACGTATTCACAAAATCAAGTATAATTCTAAGGGACTTGGAACTACACAAAAAATATAAAGATAAGTGCTGTTTAGTTTGGTCAATTACGACGTGTAACGAAAGAGTTAGACGTCTAATCGAGCATGGAACTCCACCCGCATCCTCTATGTTTACAACGATAAAGAGATTTGTAGACACTGGCGTATGTTGTGGAGTAAATGTGGATCCTATTTTACCTCTAATTACTGACTCAAAAGAAGAGTTAGAATTGATCCTTGATAGCTGCAAAGAATCAGGTGTGAAGTATGTGTTTGGTGCCATTTTAAGATTAAGAGAGGACATATGGCAAAGAATGATTACAATTTTAATGTCACTTGATATAGAACACGGCGTAGATGAATACGAAAGAATTTATCAATTTACGAAGCCATTGAAGCCGGGATACAATATTAATTCCAACGAATGTTATTCAACTAGAGTACTACATGATCTAAAACAAATGATATCGGAAAGAGGAATGCTCTTTGACTTTCCAGTATGCATGAGAAGCAGACAAATCAATGGAAGCCATGTAAGGGATGTAATTCATAGGATGGGACCTGGTCATCAACTTACCCTCATGAAGTACATGTGATCAATAGAAACGTAATAATCGGCCACCTACGCCACTCAACAGTTTATGCTAATACTTCTATCCGATTCATTTCAGAAAAATATGTTGGTAGTGTTCTTTATTGTCATTAGATCTAGCAGACTTACGTATATGTTCCCTGTCCTTAACTCAATTCGATTCTACATTCCTGTTTAACACTATTATCAATGAAAGAAATAAGGCTGTGTCAATATTTACAATACTTACCAAAGTAAATATACTTCATGATTTTATTCCCCCTAACTATTGTTTGAAAAAAAAGAAAGGGTATGGAAAACTAACGTATATTTACTGGTATTACTCGCCGCTTAAAGTTCCAACAGTAGCAAGTTTCAACAGTGGTCCAAATGTCTTACCGTTGTCGTTACTTACTCTCATAACCGGGGTATCATCAGTNTGATTTGTTTCCCACCANGTAACGACTACGCTATNTGCATCTGAATCTATCTCCACTCTTGTAGAATTTGAATCNGTAGAATTACTCAAATTAATTACGTCGCCAAACGTCTTGCCTATGTCCGTGGAAGCTCTGAACATAACTTCATCATTTCCGGTCTTGTTAGTCCACCATGCTACGTAAACATTGTCACCTGTGATCGCAGGAGGCGCTTTTTTATTATCACTACTTGGACTATGCGTCGTGTTTCCACTTCCACACGCCTTGAGTGCATTTGCAGATTCAAACAATCCTGGAGTTGTCATAATTGTTGTTGTTCCAAGAGTTATCACAATGATAACTCCCAAAATGAATTTTGTCTTATTCATGAGATTTTTCTATCTGTGGACTATAAAAAGTAAGGCCAGTTTCAAAGTGCTTGCTTTTCACATATCTACGCATAAGTAACCTTTGGTGGTGCAGTAGATTCCGGTAATGATGTAGGTCGAAGGCACCGTTTCAGATACTAATCAAATTGTAGAAGGGATTTTTGCATTACAAAATGAACTCAAGGGGGCCGGCGTTTATTTACGAACCTAATCGTCCATAGTTTCTGACTTTTAATAGGCACATCCCCTCATTAACTTGAGCTTAAAGCTATAATATACTAAATTATTTTTTGGGATGCTGCGCTTTTGGTTTCCAAGAATAATACTTTCAAATCGGTATGGAATTTGATCTCTCTAGCAAGGGTACCGAGTACTCTTCAAAGTGTAGTATCTTACCTGTTTGATAATAGTAATCATTGTCCACGTTGCTCTACAAGTTGCGGCCGAATGAAAGAAAGATTGAACTCCATGTCCCAAAGAGGCCGAAACAGATTTTGAAATCAGCGATATAGTAGTTTTTCATCAAATCTAACGTGTATTTTTTTGAGATTAAAGGATATGTAATCGGAACACGTAGATCAACTTCAAATTTGAAGTGGAGTATGTGAATAGTGAGGTCATCTCGACTTGGATTATAGAAATGGGTTGTTCACTATAGATATTTGATCTTTCACCCATTCTCCCGAGAGACTCATGGAGAATACTGGAATAGTAAGAGAAGAATTATCTAGTATCGTGTATCCTCAAGGATTTTAGCATTAGCTCAACAGTCGGCAGATAGGTCGCAAATTTTGAGCTTTCAGTGCTATATGAAAATTGATAAATCTTCGTGCCTACTGCTGTCCATGATTGCATTAACCCGAAATTAAGTGGATTTCCCAAATTTGGTAACGTTGATAAAATTATTTGGTAACCTGGTCTTCCAGCAAGAGTAACAGGATCTGAACTTATCACCTTAAATTGGCCTGTTCTGTTTAATGAAGAAAGCGTTAGATTAGTGAAATCTTTGAGCGATACGTTTTGTTGATAGTCCATCACAGAAATTGAAAGGCGAGCCGGTATCGAGTCAGAAAGATTTTGAAGAGGTGAATAAAAACCTGCTATTTGAGTATAGTCTGGGAGTCCACTAGTAGATAAGGTCCAGTTTGAAGGGATGGACATCGATATTCCATGCATTCGGTTTACGTATGGAAGTAGATCGGATGAAGTAACATTCGTAGCGGACTGTTCAAGCTGAAAATCAGGGTTAGTGTTATTTCCAATTGATTGAATAGGTCCTGTTTCCGCATTAGCAACTAGCGCTGTAAAGATCGTCTGAGAAGCATTGACTGTGCACACGAATAAGCAAATCAGCAACGATGTTCTAACCATCAAACTCATTTTCTAACGCGAGTAAGAAGAAATTGTTCGTTTAATTAAGTTTTGCAAATTATGGGATTGAAAAAGTTTGCAGATTGGAGTGGATGCAACCAAATTCTACCCTATGTCCGTAGCCTATGATAATCAAATACCTTCAGACGCTTTCTTTAGCACCACATTCTTTTTGCCAAGGGAAGTACTTCCTTCAATAACAGCTTTTTTATTTTCAATACCTTTGATTAACTGCCGACCGCGGGATGATCTAAAAACAATTGGACAGATCAAAGGGAAGGGAATATATATCATGACAAGTAAAATATTTTTTACTAGTATCTAGTAACTATTGGCAATGGCATTGGGGTCTAAAGAATTCTAGTTAATGTTTCATGTTCGAGTAGAATGCAAATGCTAACTTATGCCGCGCTACTAATTTTAATGATACCGCTGTCAAATGTTTCTGCTCAATCTGATGATCTTTCCCCTATGCTTTAGAATGCTCAAATCATCAGGTGCTCTAGGAAATAAAACGCCGACTACCAATCATTAGATAATAACTCATCAGTCTGCAATTTCTAAGAACGCTGTTCTGTACATCGAGAACCAGAATCATAACTCTTAGGGTTTCTTGACCAAATGGAATACATCAAGTTCCTCACGACATGGATCGCATAACAAGAGTAATGGCACTTGTTCCTCTAATTCTTCTTCAGAAATCGCACTCGTAGGATTTTCAATTTCACTTTCGTATGCCTCGTATGGTTTCTCACACAAATCACATCGTGAAAAGGTCAATTTTGCTTCTGTTGGAGTAGGAACCCAAATATCTTCCATTATGTCTTTCATAGACGACTTCATCTGTACCCACCTTACTTAAATTGGATTGAGTGAAAAAAGTTGAGCCTCTAGTTCACAGAATGAGTAAATATTGATGATAATCAAATTATGGGTTTGGCAAAATCGAAGTCATGTAATCCATGTCTCTCGGTTATATCTGTACATAGAATACTGCTCTTCATATAACTTGACCACATTGTATTACATGTTCTACATTTAAATTCGCCTGGTGAGAGGTCTGGTTTTATTATTTTTGTCATACATTATAAATACGCCCCCAGTATAACTATCCTTGCTTTATTTTTTTCGCGTAGGCCTGATTGGAGTCCGCATGCGCAATTGAAACTTTATTTTTCATAAAGCCCGTTAAATAAGAGCACGGCGATGTTAATGACTCTGATGTACTTATTAATGGAATGTGGAGTTGTCGTACATGCTTCAACAACTTCGAAATTCCCTCGTTTGTCTTATTCTGTATTGCAGGAGTACTTGCATTAAGAGAGAAATCAACATTATCTAGTCTAATCAAAAAAAGATTATGAAGCGGAGTTTGAGGACTAGAAAGAAGCATAGCGGAACATACTCATACCGACTTATCTTTGAATTAGATGGTTCACACATCATAGAACCAGCAAATTAGTTAATGACCTAGTTTACTCCCAAAACTTTCTATATCCTGCATAACATAATCCAGAGCCTAGAATTATCAGTGTAAGTGCAATTATTGGGTACCACGTAATTAACGGGGGTTCATGGTATGTTAACAGTTCATAAATGAATTCTTGGAACAAAATTATACCAGTAAACGTCATTACTCCGCCTACTGAATAGAATATTAACTCATTTACTTTGTGCATCAACTCTCCAGCTGCCCATCCCGTCACACTGTCAGATAAGTGCTCTCCATTTTCTCTTCAAAATTTGATCATATCTTGAAAGGCGCCTTTTAATAATATTCCCCGTAAAGAGATAGCAGAAGTGACCTAAATGAAAACAACGTCGAGACACTAATAGATGACTATGAATTCGAGAACAATCTAGGCCCATCGAATTAGTATCGCCAGAAATTAAAAACTGCCGCCGGGTGTTAATGAATTGGCGAGATAATAATGCTTTATGACATTGTAAATTGTAATGGTTTTTAGTTACGAACTAAATGATCAAAAGGTGTTCATTGTATAATTAATACCTTCTATGAGTGGCATCATTACCCTATTGTTAAACTAAAGAAAACATTGATTTCTTATTCCCCCACTAATGGGTGTCATTCTATGAAGATATAGAGCAGTGTACCAGAAACAACCAAGAATGAAGAATAGTTACTTACAGCCATCAGGTGGATCTAATATTCTTAACACAGGTATCACAATATCTTTCTATAACAGTGGCATGTTCCACGCTAAAACAGGCTGTATGCGTCGCGACATTACCACAATATACGCAGAATTTTATCTTCTTGTCTGATTCATTTGTGAAGCCTTCCACATATTGTAATGTTTTTACTTCCATGTCTCCTCTCCTGATATTACTAGATCTTCATATCGTAAATGCTGAATTTTCAAAGAATTATTATCATCATATTATGTTATCGAACGTCATATAAAGGACCTATGTCCGTTATACGATGATTTCAATTTTGATTTAACCATTAAATCTCTTATATATGGTTAGGGAAGATTAATCACGATTATAATATGTGTTTATTAGTCACTCTCATTGAATTCCTTCTCAATTTCTTTTCAACGGTTACATTAGAGTATATCCATAATCATAATTTACGCTTGACAATTCTAGCGTCATTAGAATCCATGCTTTGCCATATAACATCATAACCCATCTTTGAAATAAGATCTGCATAGCAAGGCTCAGGTATAGAATTTCTAGCGAAGATTGAACATGCCTCAATAAATTTTGTAGTTCCTTCTAAGAGTGTGACTAGTTCATGGATTTTGAATTTTGATACAAAATACGGCCCCGCTTTTAGATAATCTTTGTTATTGTCTCTGGATACAATTGCGACGGCAGATTCAACTGGAATGTTGTACTTTGATGCAATTTCGTCGATTGAAATGATATTCTGCTTACCATCAAATTTTATTTTCAGGCTAGGGTTATTCGCATATCTCTCTGCTTGCTCTTGATCAATTCTCTTTAAGTAATTCAATAGCACCTTAATTGGAATTGAGTCATTCTTGTAAACAATTATTTTCTCAGGTAAGTTAGTCGAATGAGGCATCATTTTTGAGCACGCAAGAGCTTCGTTTACTGCAATGAAAAGATCAATTTTTTGATTAGAATCTATGTCGATCAGTTTTTGTATCTTTTTTTGGAGATATTCTTTGGTCCAAAATCCTACGATCTCAAGGTATATTCTCCTATCATACTTTTGAATCATAAAGTCTGGAATAAATGCCCCTCCCCCACTTACAATTAGAGGATCAGGTTCCCTGATGAGTCTCCATCCATTGGCTACTAATTCAAACCTATTAGCAAACTTTTCCTCAACAGAGCTATCAAAATACGAAGTAAATATTTTATTACTATTATAAGGATCAGTTAGTAGCCTAGGAACTTCTACTGAGCTGATGTTGAATTCATATATTTTCTTTCCAGACATCGTTTTTCTGACAATCCATGAATTCAACGACCACTTCCCGGATGAGATTATCGATGGAAGGACTTTGGCAATTGATGTCCCATATCTGTCAGTTAACTTGAATAAGCTGATTGGACCATCAATAGTACACACAAGATCTGTGTCCTCTGTATCGTCATGGGTAACTGGGGAAACCACATCAAAATTATTATTGTTACTACTATCATTCCTCTGTTGTTCGTTTCGTACTTTATTGCGCTGTAAGTTGTACATCAATCCGAGGCGTTTTACGTTTCTTAAGACTCGCTTCCAGTGTACACCCCCAAGTACACAAAATTCCAATTTTGTACAGTTAAAAAGAAGTGTCTGCATCAGCGAAAGATTGTACCATCCCAGGAGCTCATTAGGACTAGGTGCGCTGAACTGTTCCAATATCAAATTTTCCTCGAGATCAGACCACATTACCTGTCTGATGTGAGATGTAGAAACATTCATCTTTGATGCTACTATATCTATTACTTTGTCACGATCGAATTCGGTTAAGGCGAGACCTATTCTCGATGATTCTGCAAATAATGCCTTTCTGACAGAAACTGGACCAGCCATACCACCAGCACCCCCATTATCGAAGACTCTATACTGACATCTTCGGTCGAGTAATGTAGATAGCCCTCTCACAAGTTTATAATCATCATATTGACCTTCAACTGTAGCTATTCTTTTTTCAAGTGACTTTTTCTTCTCTTGGTGATGAATTGATTGATCGAATTGTCTAATGAGTTCTTCTGCTAGTTGTATGTCTCCCTTTTCCCCTGTACAAAAAAGTGGAAATATCATTCCTTTTCTGATTCTTACTCTAAGTAGTAGGCTCGGCAGCATTACTTAACTATCAGACTCGATGACGGTATTTATTATTTATATGACGATGACGATATTAGTTATTGAGTATGACATCCTTTAACTTATGGTTAATCCGACAAATTAGTATAGTTATGAGTTGCTGCCCTTACCTTTTTCGTTAATCCTGGTCAGTGCCTTCTTCCTTCTTGCACTGGTAATTGTTTCATGTGTATCTGACGAGATTAGTTCAATCAATCTAGCCTTCTTGGCAATATCTCTCTTTGGTCTCAGAAGTCTACCCAGCCGCTGAATATATTCTCTACCACTTCCAGTTCCACTTACTATTATACCAAGTTCGGCCTCTGGAACGTCTACACCTTCGTCTAAAACTTTTGATGTTACTATTGCTGAGTATCGTCCTTCTTTGAACCCCATTAAAGTATCTTGCCTTTCTTCTTTACTTGTCTTATGAGTTATCAATGGTACGAAGAAGCGATTGGATATTTCATGCACCAAGCTATTGTGTTGAGTAAATATTATAGCCTTTATCCCCCTGTTTTCTATGAGTATTTTCCTCAATTCCTCCATTTTTGATTTGCTATTTAATGCAAGTTCTAATGCCCTATTTCGAGCCAAAAGCGCCTGTCTGGCAGCTTTATTTTTTGCAGACATCATTATTAGGCGCTGAAATGCTCCTGTGTGATTCAACCTAATTCCAGATTTATTTAGATACACTTGATAAATACCATAACTTCTATCATATTCTTGCTTCTCTTGCGACGTCATTTTCACCTGTCTTCTTTCAATTTCATAATGAGCCAAGTGCTTGTTCTTTGCAAGTTCCGACGGATTTACTTGAAAAACAACTCCACCAACTAATTTTGGAAAATCTTTATGCAAGTTATCTTCTCTTTCGATGGTGGCCGTCAAACCTAATCTATATGGGGCAGCCATTTGCTCTGCTATCGATCTATATCCCGGTGCTGCTAGATGATGTACCTCATCAAACACTATGAGCGAAAATTTATTTCCAATACTTGCAGCTCTTAAATAAGCAGAATCATAAGTAGCCACAGTAATTGCTTGAATATCGTCAGTCCCCCCACCAAGATTTCCAATTTTTGTGTTTGGAAAGTGTTTTGAGAGAATTTCTGTCCACTGCCCCATTAGATCAAGCGTAGGCACAACAATGAGTGTAGCAGAGTTTGCTTTTTCAATTGCTTTAATACCAATTATTGTTTTGCCAGATCCAGTTGGGAGCACGACACAACCTTTCATCCCTGCTTCGACCCATTTTTCCAAAGCCCTCTTCTGATACTCTCTTAAAGACACATCGGTCGTTACAAAAAGTGGAGAAGGGATCAGGTCCATAACAGAATCATTACAGTCTATACCGCTTTCCTCCAAATAATTTATAATATTTGAATAATGCAGAGCTGACGCCCTTAACAAGTTCGTTCTTGGATCAACCGTAGCGAACGGAATATGTGCTAGCCCTCTAATTATCACAGTTCCGCCATGATAACTCAGCGACGTTTTTAACAAGTTTATATGATTGAGGCAAAATAACTAAATAATCCTTTTCCTGGCCCGTGAGAATTATGTGTAGTAATTCAACCTTGAAAGCGTACTATAGTTTACGCACCTATAACTTGCAATTTAGCCAACTATCAAATGTACCTGCGTCTGTGTCTTTATTTTCAAAGTTTGTAAATTGCTTTTCCTAATTAGGAATTGGACTCTGGAAAAAAATAGCCCATCGAAATTTGCCATTTATTCGCGGGGCGTCAAGTCCAAATAATTATTCCGCACATTGTTAGTATTTGTCGATTTAATCTTTTGAAATTTGTATTTTTTCACATAATTACGAACCCAAAAAGACCTTGACCGGCGATTGATTCGATTAAGCATACATCCTTGATATCAATATCATTGCAAAATGATAGAAGAGGCGGATTGATTTAGCGTCCTTTTAATGTAGTCCATGATTGAACCTCTCCCTTACGATACGTAGATCAGATGATGTCCTGAATAGCTTCCATTTTTGGCCGGAAATTAAGACAAAACTACATGCCATATCCACAATGAAATTATTCATGCTTGTCTCATCTATTCCAACTACTTTGTTTACGATCAGTGACCAAGCCCAGTGATCAGATGTGAGGTAATCCAATTTAATTACAGGACCATGAAAATTTGCGACAAATGTCGCCTCAAGTACTGGCTCAACTACTAGACGTACTTTACCTGTAAATAATGAATTTGCTAACGTGATGAGTGACTGATTCGCTTGCAGACGGAGTTCTTGCCCTTTTGCTGATCTATTTTGTAAACTAAATGCCTCATTAATCCTGTTGGGGTTGTGCAAATGTTTGTCCCGTCATATGCCATCCTCACGGATATGCATGATGTATTGGAAATCAAGGGACATGCATTTCTCCCAAAAGCCTCCAGATATTCCCTGGATGTCTCTTTTGCTAGACATAACGAAATTGTTCAAAGGTAATCGAGTACATATTTCATTGATCTCATAGAATCGAGATTATCTTGTACTATGCGATATCGCCTGTTCATTGCTTGCAATCTCGCATGTAAATAGTATAAAATCAAAATTCGATAACACTTAAATTAGGTAAAAAATTAATATGACGTGCAGGACAAGAATATGCGTGATAGAGTGAGAATTTTTGTCAGTTAATTCAAACAAACACTACCGAAGACCAAATAATTGCAAGTACAGGAAGGATTCTGATTCAGGCACAGATTATTACTACAAAAATGGGCCTGGTCGCAGGCTTAAGGCTGTAGCATCACATTCTCCCCATGCTCAGCCCAATACTAAGGCATACTCACGTCACATTCCTAACGAAGCTGCTATGCATCATACGGAACGAAAGTCATTCAAGTTGCCCTGTAAATATACTATAGCTGCGTCATGGGCAGCTCTACGGAAAGCCTGGCTTGGATTCAAAATTGCAAACAGTAATGACGACATACAGAAAAAGAGACATTACTCACGGATAATTCGGAAATTACAACTCGAAATGGGCATTGGGAAGACACACTTTGATCTTGATATTTTAGACGATGAAACCATTTGGCAAATCGAGCAAGAGGTAAAAGCCCTGGAGTCACCAATGAGGCAAGAGATTGAGGATGATGCGAATGGTTTGACCGATGATGATAGTCTGAGAGATCGGGATTATGACTACGACACTCTCTTGACTGAAAGCATGGAAAAAATCAAGCAAAATGCATCACCGCCGCCAGATGGAAAAGCGCTTTCCGTCCATTTTAATAGAGAGCAGAACTGCCAGATAACGAGTAGAGATTATCGCGGTTCTTCAGCAGATGTAAATGAATTCACATACCGTCCTGCACCAAATGAAGACAAGTTTCCAGTTTATTTTAGTAGGGAAAAGAACTGCTTCGTGGTGAGGCAGGATACTGCCAATACTGCAGCAGATGTAAATGAATTCACATACCATAAAGATCGGTCTATGGATTACATGCCGCAGTTCGACGCAATTGCAAATCCTAAACCCACTGGCAACAGCAATAAAAAAACTAATAGCTGCTATTACAAAGCTAAACCCGAGGACAGTTATCAGAAAAAAAGTAGCTTTGCATGTTACTACAAATCTAAACCTATGCCAGAGTCAGAAATTACATAGGGGCCTGTATCCACTGAACGCATATTCTTAGGAATTTCTAAATCTTTGTGCAGATAATTAATTCAGGCTTTTTATATAGAAAAACAAACTGTCTATACGAGGTTCTTATCTATCATACCATATTCCAATACTCACTTGTTAACCGCTAACGCTAATAACTTGTGAATCATATTATAAGACATGTCAAAAGTAGATGAAGATATAAATAACCAGGTCAGTGAAGTTCCCCCCAAGAAACGAAAAACACAAGAAGATAAAGAAATAGAAAAAATTGAAGTTGAATCGACAGGGGGAGGATTTGATGCTGGCGGCGGCTGATTTATTCAAAAATAGAGATCCAAGTGTTTACTAATTATTCAAGAGTTGCTGGATCCTGTTCAGCTTCCACTATAAATGACTGAAATTGAAATACGAAACAACATTTTCCATCTTTCCATGCCTATATGGAATAAGGGAATTCGGACCGACTGAAAGTCCGACCACTTAAAGAAAAGAGATCTCATCCTTTTCTAGCTCTTTTTCTACCAATGACACAGGTGGAGAATGGAATGGACAGTAATTTGAAGTAACATCATATTCTTTGTTACATTTAGGACATATCCTGATCGGTGTTATATATTCTCCTTCCTAGCCGATCTCGGATCCAGATCTATGACAAACGATAGGTCTGGATTCGTTATTATGAAATATTATTAATGTTCCACAATCAGGATTACCAAAAAGATAGGTGCGTTTCCCCAAAGACCCCTCCAAGCCACTCACTATTGAGTCCAAAATCTTGACCATTGGGTTGTCCGTAATAGCCGCAGGTCGCTTGGTTACCTTGTAACGAGGTAATGGGGCATTCCCAGTATCGGCATCATCAGCTTTTGATTTATTATTGTCTATATACTATTTTATGGAAACTATGTTAAACATACTTGTTTCACGCAACTTCCGGTATGAACTCATTTTGAAGCCACACAAAAAGACTCAAAACTTCCTCCCTGATCAAAAACCACAAAATATTATTTAAATCTAGGACCAAACAGCACTAATAACTTGAAAGTTCAGGGAGCTCTGGGGACTATATGAAATTTGATCAACGAAAATGATTTTATTATTTTGCAGACCACATTTTATATTTCCGATGACATTAGTTCTTATTCGACTGATATAATTCGACTCCGAGTTTGAAGGTCAGGACAACTATGCTCATGTTTGTTTCATGGGTTAATCAGGCAACAAAATTATTATGGTCCTATCCAATGGTAGCGGCAATATCAAACGATTCCATGTCTGACTACACAAAAATGCCGTTTAGTCAAGTCATTAACTATATTATTCAAAACCTAACTGTGGGGTGAATGATCATTTTCTTGTCATCAGATATTTGTCGAGTAAGGACTTTAGGATTTTGAGGTTTTATTCCCTAGAAATGAATGTTATTAAAAATATCACGGCTTTTAAATGAACCACAGATTTCCCCGAGTGTTAATTGGATCTGAGACGGAATGTAAGGTATAATCACAAGGAACACGATAGAAAAAATAAAAACATTAGAAGTTTTATCTTTATTGCTATATGCCGAGTTGGTCTATTATGTTACTAGGGATAGATCTTTTCCTCCCAACTACTTTTACAATTTCACTCCAGATGGCATCATTTACTCCCTCCATAGCCTTTATTTTCTCAAGGAGGTCAAGAAGTTGACCGTTGTCTTTCACTATTGTTTCTGCTCTTAAATCAATTGTATGCTCTCCAATACTCTTTCCTACATACGTTACTTGATCCAGTTCAATGAGCTTATTTGCTACTTCATCCGTCTTACCATTCCGGGTTGAAATAAGAAAATCTATTCGCCTCCACCCAAATTTATCTAGGTTCAGCGAATAGGAAGACTGCAAAAATTCCTTTTCTAGTCGCTTGCGTCTTCGCTGAATTGTGGTAAGTGGGATTCCTAGTTTTTTAGATAAAGATGCTGAAGGTCGTTTGCCATCAGGAACGAGAAGTATCTTCAATAATTCCTTGTCAACTGCTGACAGCTTTAGATCCACACATACGTAATATCTTATAAAGGCAATAAACTTTTTGATTAAACTATAAATTTCGATGTTAAAGATAGTGAAATTGGTAGGAGTTTTCTCAAACAGGCCATTTAGATTGTTGTTCCAGCCTTGAGAATCATGGCAAGTAAAACCATTTCCATGATCGGGGATAGTAAT
>Ga0065715_10089060_pt1 | contig 15237 bp, 23 predicted proteins | sample MisBulReplicate1_FD_59102 | JGI IMG/M metagenome (GOLD analysis project Ga0065715, IMG submission 59102) | Miscanthus rhizosphere microbial communities from Kellogg Biological Station, MSU, sample Bulk Soil Replicate 1 : eDNA_1 v2 (version 2) | ecosystem: Host-associated > Plants > Roots >...
TAGTGATAAGGTGTTTTTTCCATTAATTACAAATATGGATGATTGCGGCTTCTCTGACTTGATCAAATCAAAATTGTATCAAGAAGGAGATAGTAATTATTTCGCTTCTTTGTTACGAGACACCTCTATTTGTATTGAGCCTAGAGCTTCTCAAACTCATATGTCTCATTTAATAAATATACTTCATTCAGTGCAAGAACGTATACCCAATACTATTAATGCTCTTTTTCAAAAATCTAAAGAGAAAAAATATTGGAATTTCATTATGCATCTTGCAGTTTGCTTGCCTAAAAAAGAAGTTCTTAAAGCAATATTGCAATCTGATAATCAAATATTAATTGAAACTTTTTATAAAAAGTATGCAAATGACCCAGCTATAAGGGGATTAATGCCTTTCATTTGATTATGATAAGGTGTTATATACTCATGTGATATCTTAGGAAAAACATGAGTAACTCTTTAAACTTACCTGAAATTGATCAGGAGCAGGCCCTACATTTAAGTAAATTCTTTGTCAGGTCCCATCAGAATTTGTTTTTGTTTGGTAGACGCGGAGTAGGCAAGACACATATTGCTTTACAGGCTGCCACAGAATGTAATTACAAAATTAATTACATTAACTTATCTGTTATTGAGAGACCAGATTTAGCCGGTTATCCTGATATTAATTCACCTGGTGATATTATCACTTTTAAATCACCATCTTTTCTTCCTAAATTATTACAGAATGACCAGCCTGATAACATTATTCTTTTTGACGAAGTAGATAAGGCTCCACCAGAAGTAACCGCACCTCTATTAGAAATTCTACAATTCAGAGCTATTAATGGTACCCCAATCAATGTTGCGGGTTGTATATTAACTGGTAACTTATCTAATGAGGGTGCGTATTCCAATCAGATTAGTAGTGCTCTATTGGATAGAGGTGCAAAATATATCTTATCCTTTAACTTCGAAAAATGGATTGATTGGGCCAAAATAAATTCTGTTCATGATTTGATTTTGGGCTTCTTAAGAAGCAATCCAGAATTTGCCTGTGGAAAACTAGAAGATAGTTGTTATGCTAGTCCTTCTCCACGAGGATGGACTATGGCATCTGAGGCGTTGATTAAAGCGCGCGACCTCAAGATTATTGATATAGAGACTATCACTCAAATTGTTTCTGGGTTTGTGGGGAATGAAGCCGGTATTAGATTCAAAATTTGGTATGAGCATTATCGCAAATTTGAGCCATTTATTCACAATCTAATTGAGGCTGGCTCAATGAGCTTTAATTTTCATGAGTTAGAGCCCACGGCCAAAGTTGTTTTTGTTATTGGTGTTTGCCATTATGCCAAGCAGAAGTCACTCTCAGAGCCCGCAAGATCTAAGAATAGATTTGTATATCTAGAGAACCTATGTAAGTTCTTTATTAATCACAAAGTAGATCATGAATTGCAGGTGATGGGCTTATACAACTCTTTTGATTTTGATATGATTGCAAAGCATAAACTGTATGCTTGTAAAGAGTTTTTTGATCTTTTTACTAGGATTACTGAAAAGTCTCCTATTAAAAAATAATGCAGCCCTTGACACGTAATTTCTAAGATTTACCTTAGAGGATGAGAGGCACCATGAGTAAACTTTTAGTTGTTGATGATACAAATTTTGAGTCCGAAGTTCTTCAATCCAAATTACCAGTGCTAGTAGACTTTAGCGCATCTTGGTGTGGCCCTTGCCAGAGACAGCTTCCTATTATGGAAAAGTTTGCCTCAGAAAACCCCAATCGAGTTAAAGTTGTTAAGGTTGATGTAGATGATTCCCCAGGAGTTGCATCTAAGTTTGGTATTAGAAGTGTTCCAAGTCTTTTGCTTTTTAATGAAGGCAAGAAGGTAGATATGAAGGTTGGACTAACCACCTTGTCTGGTTTAGATAATTTTCTTTTAGAGAAAATTGGCGCCTAACTTCACACCTTAGTATAATTATCGAAGCCAGCATATGCTGGCTTTTTACTTTCAGGTAAATGCCATGCTTTTTGAAGATATTTTGTTAGCTTTGGCGGCCTCTGTTGCCATATTCATGATAGGCTTACCAACCTACAAATTATTTAGATTACTTTCTCCACCTAAGAGAGATCCTGTAGCGGAAGCCAAGGAAAGACTTGAAAAGGCTCGCCTAGAGGCTGAGGCAGCTCGTCTTGAAAAAGAAACTGAAAAAGTATATCATGATCTTTATCAAGATGTACTTGAAGATGATTCAGATAGTGAGAAACATAATAGGAGATTATAATGAGTAAGTTGATTATGAAAATTGTAGCAGGAGTAGTATTACTACTGTTACTTGTAGTTGTGATTAGTAATTCTGTTACTACAGTGGCTGCTGATGAAATTGTTATCAAACAAAACGTGGTTGATGGACAGCTTCAAGTTTGGAACACTCCAGGTGTTCATTGGCAAAACTTTGGAAAGATCACTCGATACAAGAAGAGTGCGCAATATTGGTTCTCTGCTAAAGAAGATGAGGGCAAGAAGACCGATGACTCTATCAAGGTTCGATTTAATGATGGTGGTCATGGAAATATCTCTGGCTCCCTTCGTTATACTTTACCAACTGACCCTAACAAGATGATTCTACTTCACTCTACTTATGGTTCAATGCAGGCCATTGAGCATGAGTTGATTCGTCAAGTTGTCAACAAGTCAGTGTATATGACTGGCCCTCTTATGAGTAGCCGAGAGTCTTATGCTGAAAGACGTAACGATCTTATTACCTTTATCTCTGACCAGGTAGTTAATGGAGTATATCGAACTGAACACAAACCAATGGAAGTGACTGATCCATTAACTGGACAGAAAAAAGTTGTTGATTATGTTCAGCCTAAGGTAAATGGCAAAGCTCCTAATGGTATTGAGCGTGAAGAAGATAGCCCAATCTTAAAGTTTGGTATGGATGCCACCAACATAACCATTAATGGTATTGAGTATGATCCTCAAGTCGAGGAGCAGATTAAACAGCAACAGCAGGCCATTATGGCTGTTCAGCAAGCTATGGTTAATGCCAAGAAGGCTGAACAAGACGCCATTACCACTGAACAACAGGGTAAGGCTAATGCTGCCAAGGCTAAGTGGGAACAAGAAGTAGAGAAGGCTAAGGCTGTCACTGTGGCTGAAAAGGATAAGGAAGTCGCTACCTTAGTGGCCACTAAGGACAAGGAAGTAGCTGCTCTAGCTTTGGATACTTCTAAGCTAAATGCCCAAACTACAATGACCAATGCTAAGGCAGAGTCTGATGCCAAAAAGCTGGCCCTACAAGCAGACAATGCTTTGCAGGTTAGATTGAATGCTTATGTTGAGATTCAGAAGGCATGGGCTGCAGCTTATGGGGCTCAGAGACAGACGCCTGATATTGTTATGGGCCAAGGAACTGCCGCAGGTGGTACTAATCAAGCCTTGATCGATATGTTAACTGCTAAGACTGCTCGCGATTTGAGCGTCAGTCCTAAGCCATAATTGTAACAAAGCTACTTCTTGATTGGAGTAGCTTTGTCTAGTTTATAAGGAGAAAGATATGTCAGTTGCTATTGTATGCGGTTATCCAGCTAGTGGTAAATCAACCCTCACCAAAAATATTACCAATCCAAGAACTGTTATCTTAAACAGAGATACAGAGGGCGGAACTATTGCGGGTTTATTGCCTAAATTGGAACAACACCTTAAAGATGGTAAAGATGTCATTCTGGATAATTTATTTCCAACTGTAGAATCTCGTAAGCCATTTATTGAGATGAGTAAGAAACATGGGGTAGATATTCATTGTAAACTAATGGATACCAGTATTGAAGATGCACAATTTAATGTGGTGGCCCGAGCTATTAATTTGATTGGTAAGTTTCCTACTCCCGAGGCTATTAAGGAAGCCAAGCATACTAATATTTTTCCTCCCACAGTTTTGTTTAAGTACAAAAAAGAATTTCAGAAGCCTACTGTGGCAGAAGGATTCTCTGATGTAGAGGTTCATAAATTTGTTCGCAAGCAAGACCCAACTTTTACTAATAAGGCTTTGATTGTAGATTATGATGGCACTCTTCGTGAGTGCATTAACGGTAATGATAAGTATCCAGTTAATGAATCTCAAATTGAAATTAAGACTGGTCGTAAAAAGATTCTTGACGAATACAAAAACAAGGGTTATCTTTTACTCGGCATCTCTAATCAAAGCGGTGTGGCTAAGGGCGAACTAACTTATGAGATGGCTGATAAGCTCTTTGCTCATACTAATAAATTGTTGGGTGTAAATATTGAATATAGATTCTGCTCGCATCAGTCCGCACCAATTTCATGCTATTGCAGAAAGCCACAAACAGGTGTTTTGGTAGAATTTATGTTGAAGCACAAGCTCAATCTTAAAGAGTGCCTATTTGTAGGTGATATGACCACAGATGCAACCTGTGCTAAAAGGGCGGGGGTTCCATACGTGGATCAAGCAGAATTCTTTAAGTGATCTACTAATATTGTCGTAAGCTGATTAAACGAAAGGCTTACGACAATGATTTGCAAAAGATGTAAAGTAGATAAACCACTTAATGAAACGGGGCGATGCCAAGGATGTGATGACTACATCAAAGACTATTACCAAAAGAATAGGGATAGAGAAATAGCCCGTGCCCAAAAGTCTTTGAAAAAAAAATCTCGCAAAGAACAAAACGCATACAAAAAGAAACTTAATCGCCAAAATCCATTGGGTATCATTTTGCAGCAAGCAAGACGAAGAGCAAAACTAAAAAAAGTTCCATTTGACATAACGGTGGATGATATAGAGGTTCCCGAATTCTGTCCCGTTTTGGGACTTCGCTTAGCCGTCAATGAAGGTCATGCGAAAGATAACTCAATAACTATTGATCGTATTGTTCCAGAATTGGGTTACGTAAAAAGTAATGTTGCCATTATTAGCTTTAAGGCTAACACAATTAAAAACAACGCATCAATTGAAGAGTTAGAAAAAGTTTTAAAATGGGTAAAAGAAATAAATGAAAAGAAAGTTTACAATCACATTTGAGGTTAATGCACATTATCCTCACATTGAAAAAGAAACCAAGAAGCTTGCAAAAGCATTTGACCAATGGTTGCATGATTGGGCAGATAGCGATTCTGCTCCTAGAGATATAATGCCAGTATTATATACAGGTAATCCAGGCAATGAGCATCAAGCAAATGGAACTGTTAGAGTTAAGATAACAAGAGATAAAGAAATCATTCTAGATACGTGGTGGGATGAATTATCGGATGATTTTTAAATGAAATGTGATACTTGTAAATGGGACTTAAACTCTAGGCCAGGTTGGGGTTGCTCTAGCTTATCTCACTGGAAATCTTATGCTGAGCTTTTAGAGTCAAAACTTGAACTAAAAGATGAAGATAGAGATAAACTAGACGTAGCTGAATGGTTAATGTCTCATCCTAAGATCAAATCATATAAATGTCATGGTTGTTTGAGGCAGTATGAGATACCAACTCACTTAATACATTTTACTTGTATTTGTGGGCATCGCTGTAGACTAAATCATGTCGGTGGGTCAGATCCCAATCAAGAAGTTATAGAGGCAGCGATGGCCTATTTTGGTAATGAACGTCAAGCCCAATTAGCCTGGATTGCTGAAATAATTGGCGGCAAACATTTTGAATCTTATTCTGCTGATGATATTAGAAAAATGATTCGTCAAGAATTAGATCGTTGGGAAGAAACTAAAGACGGCTGGAAAAAGAAATGAAATACTTTTTAGATACAGAATTCATTGAAGATGGTAAAACCATTGATTTGATTTCAATTGGTATTGTCTGTGAAGATGGTAGGGAGCTTTATTGTTGCAACCAAGATGCAAAGCTACATTTAGCTTCTCCTTGGGTGAGAGAAAACGTTTTGCCACATTTGCCAAAATATGGTGAAAAACTCAACGGTAAATATCATTGTAATTTTGATGTTTGGCACAGTCACAGTAGAATAAAAGAAATAGTTAAAAACTTTGTGCTGGGGTATTCTCCCACGGCCAAAATAATTGGTGATATTGAATTTTGGGCTTACTATGCTGATTATGATTGGGTTGCCTTTTGCCAACTATTTGGAACTATGATGGATTTGCCCAATCAGTTTCCAAAACTTTGTATGGATCTTAAGCAATTATCAATTATGAAGGGAAACCCTAAGCACCCAGAACAAAAGGGTACCGAGCATAATGCTTTAGAAGATGCTCGTTGGAATAAAGATTTGTATTACTTCTTACAAGGAATTAAGTCATGATTAAAGTAGAAATGTTAGTAGGTATCCCAGGGTCTGGTAAGTCTACTTATGCTAAGCAAGTTGTAGCTAAAGACCCGAGTAATTGGGTTAGGGTTAACAATGATGATTTACGTGCCATGATGAATGGTAGTGTATGGAGCCCTGACTATGAAAAGATGGTTACAGATGCTCGTAACTATTTGATTCGTGATGCTTTGAAGCGAGGTAAGAATGTTATTATTGACAATCTTAATTTGAATCGCAGACATTTTGATGATGTATGCAAGATTGCTAAGTCTGTCAATGTTGATGTTCAGGTATATGAAAAAACTTTCTATATTGATCTGGAAGAGGCTATTGAGCGCGACTCTAAGCGTGAAGGCAAGGCCAAGGTCGGAGAGGAAGTTATTAAAAAGTGGTGGAAGGATTCTGCCGGCAAGCAGTTCAAGTTCTACCATCCTCGTGTAGAAATTTTTAAAGAGCAAAGAGGAAACCTAAACAATGAAGTACAGGGACCAGAATGGGTTGATGGCTTGCCGGAAGCTGTTCTGTGTGACTTGGATGGTACCTTGGCTTTGATTCATGGCAGAAGCCCTTACGACGCTTCTGATTGTGATATTAAGGACTTGCCAAACTGGCCAGTTATCAAAACTGTCATGGCTCATTACGAAGCTGGTCGTGCGATTATTTTCTGCTCTGGCCGTGAGGATAAGTACAAGCCAGAAACCATTAGGTTTATTGAGAAGTATTGTAAGAAATTTGAATCTGAATTCCCAATCAAGTATCATCTCCATATGCGCAAGACTGATGACTTCCGTAAGGACGCCATCATTAAAGAAGAGATTTACCAAGAGCATATTGAAGGCAAGTACAACGTGTTGTGCGTACTGGACGATAGAAATCAGGTAGTTGACTTCTGGCGCAGCAAAGGGTTGACTTGTTTCCAGGTTGCTCCTGGCAATTTCTAATCTAGGAACACTATGCCTGTCTATGTCCTCTTAAAAAAGACACGAGTTCGAAATTTTTCTCTACCTAATTTCGAATTATATTCTCATCCGCCTCCGGTGGAACAAGATCAAAAACAAAAAATACTTGTTATAGAGGACGATCATTATGTTGACGTAGCTAGGTTTTCTCTATCTAAAGACCTAAGCTACGTTAATGTAGAAGAGCATAGAATCACTAATACTGCAGAAATTATTACAGAAGAGATATTGGAACGCTATACATTAGCGGTTAATATTCAAAAATAATTTTTGACAATAACCTTTTTCAAAATAATTGACACCTAATTTTTGGTGTTTAAACTAGAGTTGTACCATGAAACTGCCACGAACTTTACATATTGAGGGCTCGCGTATGCCAGCCGGGAAGACCGACCCTGATGCGGTAGAATTCAATAAATTGAAAGGCCAATTTCTTGTAATCGAGGAAAAGGTCGATGGTACAGGTGTATCCATTAGTTTGGATTCACGTTTTGATTTAAAAATCAATCATCGCGGCTCGCCTGCAACTGGCAAAGAATTCAATCAATTGTATGCTTGGGCGGATCAACATTGGGAAGATTTGCTCTTTTTATTGGGCGAACGTTATGTTCTATTTGGAGAGTGGATGTATAATAAACATACCATTTTCTATGATAATTTACCTAATTATTTTCTTGAATCTGATATTTATGATTCTGAAAAGAAGATATGGCTATCTACCATGGCCAGAAATTCTTTCTTAAAAGGACACAATTACATTCGGCAGGTTCCAGTAATAGCAGCAGGCAAGTTATCTGCCTCCTATCAACTAACTCAATTAGTTGGAAAATCAGCATATCAAACTAGTTCTTGGAAAGAAAAACTTCTTTCCAAGTGTGCCATGTTGGGCACTAATCCTGATATTGTAATGAAAGAAACCGATCAATCAGGATTAATGGAAGGCTTATATGTTAAGCACGAAGATGATAATCAAGTAGTTGGCAGATATAAATATGTAAGATATGAATTTTTGCAATCAATTCTAAATTCTGGAACACATTTAATAGATAGATATCCTATCTATAATAATTTGAAGGAGGAACCTCAACTATAAGGTGAAGTTATGACATTAGGAATTATACTGTTAATCGCGCTGTATATCTTGTGGAAGCTCTTTGTTGATGGGTGGCTTTTCAAGATTATCCTGGCAGTATTTGGCTGGCTAGGAATCTATTGGTATCTTTCTTCTTATGTTGAAGGTGCCACAAAAACTGCAATTACTATTTCTTCAACAGAAATTAGCTGGGCGGCCGTCATTCCGTCCATTGTAATTATTTTTGCTATGTTTACTAGTAAGGAAGAATAAATGAAAGACTTGTTTAAAGAGAATGGTTTTCTTTCTGAATATGGGAAAGAGATGGTTGCCCCAATCCAAAATAGATTGGAAAATCTTTTGACTTCTATCGAAGTTAGATATCTAAGTGAAACTGAACTAAGAGCTTTGGGCGGAGTAATTTCTAAATTAGTTGGTGATACAATTGCCGATTTTATTGCTCATAAAGCTGAAGTAGATAGAAAATTGTCATCTATGACTGATGATGAATTTGAAAACTATATGAAGAATAAATATGGCGAAAGATGGATGTTTAAATCCGCTTCTTCTGAAGAGCTTAAAAGATGTAAGCTTTTAGCTGAAGCTAAAATAGGTCCTATTTTAAAGGAGATGCGCAAAGAACTTGCCGCACCCTAAATAGCAGTAAACTTAATCATTAATATTTAGATAGGAATAATTCTATGTTGCTAGTTCAACATTTTTTGCGCGATCATACCTTCAGAGAATTGCAGGAGCAGCATGGTGTTTATGCTTCTTTTTCCAAGTCTGGACATAAGTTTTCTTTAAATTATGATCAGATTGAGGCAAAGGAATCTGACCCACTTGCTCAAGAATGCAGAGGGTTAGTCTTGTCTGCGCATGACGGAAGATCTTTCCTGTCTCAAGCAGTTGAAGTTAATGGTCGTTTGAATTATGATCATATTTCGCCAGGTGAAACTACTATTCTAGCTTTCCCAATGAAGAGATTCTTTAATCAGGGTCAAGGAGCAGCAGTTAGCATTGATTGGTCTGATCCTAACTTGGCAATTCTAGAAAAATTGGATGGTACGCTTTGTATTGTTTATTGGGATAAGTTTTCCAATGAATGGTGCGTTGCAACTCGTTCTGTGTCTGAAGCAGATTTACTAATGGATAATGGATTGTTTACTTTTAGAACTTTGTTCGAAAAAGCGGTCCAAGATACCACTGGTATGACTTTTCAGTCATTCACTAATTGCTTGGTTAAGACTTTGACCTACTGCTTTGAATTAACTACACCTTACAACAGAATTGTGGTTGATTATCAAGACTGCAAGATTACTTTGTTGGCAGTGCGTAATTTAGATGATTTACACGAACTGAATCCAGCAAGCATGGCACTTGTTCATATGGGCAATGTTCCATGTGTGCGCGCATACACGCACATGTACATGGATGAGCTTGTAAATTGGGTATCATCTTTGAACCCATTAGAACATGAAGGTGTTGTTGTACGTGACAGCAAGTTCAATCGAATCAAGGTAAAGAATGCTGCTTATGTTGCCTATAATAAACTACATGATCGTTTGGGTTCTTCAGAGCGCAATCTGATGGAGTTTATCCTTCTAGAAAAGGATGATGATATTATCTCAGCCTTGGCACCAGAAATTGGCGCTAATATGGTTAAGTTGAAGGATGGCTTGCAAAAGTCCATTCATGAACATGACTTGGTTTGGGATGTGGCTAAGGCTTACGTTGATACCGTTAATCCTGGCTCTAAGAAGGAATTTGCTCTGGCAGTCCAAAAAGCTGTAGAACATGGTAAAACCATAAACAGATTTATTTGGTCGGCCCCACTCTTTCAAATGTTTGATGGTAAAGTTTCTTCTATGAAGGATTTTATCATGAAAAGCCGTAAAGATGGGACCTGGAATGATAGTTTTATTGACAAGCTTCTAGAAATGTCAAAAAATTATAGTGCCTGATATATAATAGAATCGAGAGGGTTGACACCACTAATAATTGGCGTTAACCTTCTTGCTGACCTTCCATGGTCATAACTTTTTTTATTTCTATAATGGAGGTAATTATGTTGTCACTTTGGAACCCATTCGTACCAGTTACATCTAAGTCTGATTCAAAAATGTCTCATAAAACATATTTTGATAGGTTATTTGAAGATACTTTTCATTCTGCATTTTCTGATTTAATTCACATACCAGCAAGTATGGGAATTGATTCAAAAAACAATGAAGATGGTTCTTTATCTGTTTCAATTGATGTTCCTGGCATTTCAGAGTCTGATCTTCAAATCGAACTTTCTGAAGGAATTATTACTGTTAAAGGAGAGCGTAAAACTGCCTCTTCTTCTTACAATTTAACTAAATCTTTCAGTGTTCCTGAAGGTTATGACGCAGAAAATATAATTGCAGAGTTGAAGGACGGAGTTTTAAACCTCAAAATGTCAGCAAAGCAATTACCCACTAAAGAGGTAAAAAAGATACCTTTGTTAACAAACAAGTAAAGTAAAGGGCCCATAATTGGGCCCTTTCTTTTTGGGATTTTAAATGTCTAAACGAACTGTTATTTTCTTATCTGGTTATTTGGTTCCTAATTGGTTAGCTAAAAGTCCATTAGTATGGAATCAAGCTAGATGGCAGGACTATAGAACTATTTTTATTAAAAGCCCAGTACCTACATCAGATGCAATGGTTCAAGCTCATTTGAATCAGTTAGCTTATTTGACTAGTCTTTTCCCTAATGTAGCCGTAGTTGGTCAATCATTAGGGGCTTGGTGGGCCGCTAATTTAGCTTGTGAGCCAGCCGCTCAAATGAAAAGAGTAGCTTTTTGGACTCCATTAGTAGACGCCAATGCTTATCCTATTTTTAAGGTTAGCAGGAATCATCATCCTTTAAATAAGAAACCTAATCCATCTATAGTTGGACCAGGTAGTTCTTTAGTTCTATACGGAGATAAAGATTTTGTTGTGCCTCAATGGACTCATGCCCAAAATCTAGTTTCTCATTTTCAAGCTTTGACCTATAAATTAGATGGCGGACATTGGTTTCAAGCAAATCATAATCGCGGGATAGACTATCTTTTAGACTGGATTGTGGCAGTTTAAAATATATGATATATAAATAAGTATGAGTAAATACTTATTTGAGAGTGATTTTAGTGAAGATTCACTAAGGTGGCTGAATAAGAGAGAAAGAACTAATCTAGATACTACGCATGAATTAGATCTTTTACAAGATGAAATTGTTGCTAACAATGATTCAGCATTAGCTTATTTCTTTGCTACTGATTTTCAACATAAAACCTATCGAATGCAGAAAGTTATTTTAGATAATAAAGATGCTAAATACGCTTATTTATTTGCACAGAATATTAAAAACTGCGATGTAAAAGCTCTCCAAAAAATAGTAGTAGATTCCAAGAAGGTAAAGTATATTTGTAGATTCGCTTGTTTTGTGCCGGGTGCAGACCTCAAGCCCCTCGAATCGATTATTATAAAATCAGGTAACGTCAAGTACGCCCATATGTTCCTTAAACATATCAAGGGCTCAGATGTGACCAAATTCAAAGACGTAATTATTGCATCTGGTAAACCCAGATATTTATTTGAATTAGCTAAACACACTAAAGATTTAGCAGAAATAGAAATAATAGAAGACGCTATTATTGCATCTGGCTCTTTTACTTATATTAGGTTATTTGCGGAAAAGATAAAGTTAGCCAATATTTCAAAACTAGAACAAGCAGTATTAGATTCTGATAACGTAGAAGAAATCAAAAAATTTGCAAAATATGTAAAGAAATCTAATATGAAAAGATTCTTTTTAGTGCTTTAACTTGCTAGCATCGCAATGATATAATTTACAAAATTGTTCTAAATCTTTTTCAGTAATATGATCGGCACCTAAATCAGTATATGGGTACATTAAAGTATCCCAGCCATCTTCACCTTTAATATGCTGTAATCCTAGCGAGTGTCCCATTTCATGTAGCACCACTTCTTTATAATCGACTTGCAAGTCAAGCCTATCAGATACTAAAGCAATGTATGGAATAGGCCCATCATGACCTTCGTAGAAGCCTAAAGTTTTATTCTCATTTGCATCCATTAAAAGAATTCTGGGATTATCTGGAGAATATTTTACAATAATAAGTGAATCATCTAATTCGATGGCGTCTTTAGTCGGAAGTTGAATTATATCATATTCTACAATATGATTAGTTGCAGTTGACCATTCAAGTGCTGCTGCGATGATAACTTCTTGTTCATCCTCTGTAAATTCTCTATCTATATACAGGTTTACGTGAATTTGTTCTGGATATGTTTTAGAATGTTTATCCGGGAAAATTTGTATTACAAAGGTGTACAAGACAATCACAGTGGTTAAACTGATTACAAAATTCAAATAATTAATTATTTTTGATAGCCCCATCTACTGCCACCACCCTATAGTGCTATATCTAGCCTCACTACAATATATGTCAAATTATTAATTTTAGGAGTAATTTAATGGATTCGCCCAAATATAATCGTACATACCACCTCCCTTGGTCGAAGGGAGCGACCTCGGACGATAAAAGAATTTCCCCACATGCTTTAGGCCCCATTACTAGAGATCCTATTGTTATTACTGAAAAAATGGATGGCTCCAATACCTCCCTTGAAAAAGATGGATGTTTTGCTAGGACTCATTCAGGTCCACCCTCTCATCCTTCATTTGATGGATTAAAAGCACTTCATGCACAAGTTAGATACAAAATCCCACAAGGAATTCAATTATTTGGTGAATGGCTTTATGCTAAACACTCTATTGAATATTCTGAGTTGCCACATTATTTTATGCTATTCAATGTAAGAATATTTGATGGAATTAAGTCAACTGGAGAATTAGTATCACATTGGGCTTCTTGGGAAGAAGTAGAAATGTGGGCGCAAGAAATTGGAGTGCCTACAGTTCCAGTTCTGTACAAAGGAATAGCTGGTTCTGATAAGCAATTAAAAGAATTAATTGAATCTTTGATGATTCAACCCTCGGCTTGTGGTGGTATAAGAGAGGGCGTGGTTGCAAGGGTTCAGAATGAATTTGAAGATGATTATTTTGATGTTTGTGTTTTGAAGTGCGTTCGTGCAAATCATGTACAAACTTCAGATCATTGGAAAGATCAGGAAATCATTAAAAATAAGATAAGGGGCTCTTGACGGCCATCTTGCCTATGTTTAAATTATATGAATAAGTAGATATTCAGGCGAGGGGAAAACAAAAGGATAAATAAATGAGTATACGTAGATTTCATTTCGAAAGATTGGAAGATGCGTCTGGGGTAAGCGGTTGCGGACGAGTTGCAGAAGGTTGCTTATTTACTGACACAGGTGAAGCTATTGTTCATTGGCTAGGTAGACATGGAAGCATCAATTTGTATCACTCTATCGATGATGTAATCTACGTTCATGGTCATGAAGGCCGAACTAGGATAGTCTTTGATGATCCTCAGCAAATCAGTGAGTGCGAGAAAGAAATTAAGAAGGATGGAAATTAAGCGTAACATAATAGTTGGCGATATACATGGGTGTATCGAAGAGTTTGATGAGTTAAGGAAAGTCATTTCTTACAACAAAGAAACAGATCAACTCATTTTACTTGGTGATTTAATCGATCGTGGCCCTGACTCTGTAGGTGTTGTACGTAGAGCCAGGGAGTTAAACTTACAATGTGTCATGGGAAACCATGAACTTAAGTTTCTTAAATGGTACAAAAGTTATGGTTCTAGAGTCGATGTTTTCGATAAAAAGAATCATTATATAGAACTTTCTGATGAAGATGTAAATTACATCTTTAGATTGCCTAATTATATTAAAATTGATTCTCATAACACAGTTGTCGTTCATGCAGGATTGAGACCAGGGATTCCTCTGGAAAAACAATCTAAGGACGACCTGTGTTATTTGCGTTATACGGATTCAGACCGTAAGTTTGTTAGTCTGAAGAAAATTAATAATCTTGGTAAAGAAGCAGTAGGGGCTCACTTCTGGACTGAATTCTGGTATGGTCCAGAATCAGTAGTGTATGGACACAACGTACATTCTTATGAAGATCCGCTGATTGAAGAGGTGCAGCCTGGAGTAATTTGTTATGGCTTGGACACTGGCTGCTGCTTTGGCGGCAGGTTAACTGCCTTGATTTTAGAATCTAAGGAAATTGTTCAGATTCAGGCAAAGCGGACATACTATCAATCGGATTATAAAATAAGATGAGCTACACCGATCAGCAATTGATAAATATGGCACAGAACAATCCTAAAGAGCTTTCACGTTTACTAACCAGCCCCAATGCCGACATTAAATTGTTGACATCTGGGGCTGAAATTTTAGGATCGGAAACATCCGATGAGCGGATAGTTCTTCCAGTCCTAAGACAATTATTAAAGCATGTTCATGCTTCCGTAAGAGAAGGGGCCGTTATTGGAACCTCTTCTTTTTATTTAGAAACCAAGCCCCCTCAAGATATATTAGATAGGCTGAAGGCAATGTCTTCAAATGACCCGTCCCCAACAGTTAGGGATAGCGTTAAGACTCTATTAAAAGATTTTGAGAAAAAATGAAAGAACGCAAAACTGATTTGTTCGAAACTATCTATGAAGATGGGGTTGATGCTATTTGTATTACCACAAATGGACATTATACTATGCAGGGTATAGCTGCTATGGGCGGTGGGTGTGCCGGTATATGCGCTCAACGCTGGCCCGAGACTGCTAAAAGATTAGGGCGTATGTTAAAAATAGTTGGGGCCAATATTCCATTTGTAATTGGGGCCCTAGATAAAGATGGTAACTATCTAGAACCAACTAGAGAGATGATTACCAATAGAACTTTTAAGTGTTTAATATTTAGCTATCCAACTATTAATAATTTAGTAAATGGGGCAAATTTA
>Ga0065715_10089061_pt1 | contig 15202 bp, 17 predicted proteins | sample MisBulReplicate1_FD_59102 | JGI IMG/M metagenome (GOLD analysis project Ga0065715, IMG submission 59102) | Miscanthus rhizosphere microbial communities from Kellogg Biological Station, MSU, sample Bulk Soil Replicate 1 : eDNA_1 v2 (version 2) | ecosystem: Host-associated > Plants > Roots >...
CAAATCACCGATAACATCATCTTCAACGCCGAGATTGAGTTCGAGCACGGCGGCATCGCCGACGACGCAGATGACAAGCTGACTGGCGCGATAGAGCTCGAACAAGCCTACATTGACTTCTTGTTTAACGAGCACTTCAACTGGCGCTCGCCCGGTGTCGATGTTGTGCCTTTCGGCTTCATCAACCTTTTTCACGAGCCGACGCAGTTCTACAGCGTGAACCGGCCGGAGTTAGACGATGGACTGATCCCTACAACGTGGTTCGAAGGCAGCACAAGTATCTATGGTAAGATCATCAACAACCTGAACTATCAATTTCAAGTCAACACAGGGTTGGAAGATATCGGTCAAAACGGCGGCGTCCCTGATGATGGCTCGCCTTACGAAGCAGGAATCTCCGGAACCGAAGCGCTCGGTCTCGCTCGCACGCCGATCGGCGACTTTAATCAAACCAAGAACGCGCCTGGCTTTGCGCTGCGTCTGAGTTATACGCCTCCGTTTGTCCCCGGCTTAAATGGAAGCTCCAGTGTTTTCTTTACCCCGAACGTCACGCCGCGCGGTGCCTATGGCGATGACGGGCATTCGTTAGGCCATAATAGCGTGACGATGCTCGATACCGAGGTGCGTTACCGGGTGCCGCGAACCGGTTTCGAGTTTCGTGGTGAAGTGGTTGACGTGATCATCGGCACACCAGGCAATCTTCGCGCGAACAACGATGGTGATTCGGAAAATAATGTGGGTAAACATCTGTGGGGTTTCTCGCTCGAAGCGGCGTATCATATCGATCTTAGCGACTACGTGCACAACGGCTGGGAGCTCGTGCCATTTTATCGCTACACTTACGAGAATTTGCAGACTGGCGGATTCGCCGGAATCGATGAGAACTTGCCAACCGGTCAGGGTCAGCGGCAATTTCACACCATTGGCATGGCCCTTTTCCCAACTCCGCAGGTGGTTTTAAAACTGGATTACCAATTTGCGTTGGACGACGCCCCGGACTCACCGCGCGCCGACCATCTGCTCGGTGCCGTTGGTTTCTTTTTTTAAACGAGACCGTACAATTCGCAACATGACTCAGATTCCACGCTGGATTTTGCCGACCGCCATCAGTGTGACGGTGCCGTTGCCGTCGTACGCGGTGCAATACCTGAGCGTTTCTCAAGCGCAGAAATTGTGTTTTCCAGAGGCCACCCAGTTCGTTGCCGCTCATATCAAATTCGCGCCCGCACAAGTCAAAGCAATTGAAGCCGCCAGCGGAGAGAAACAACTTCTGCGCGGCCAGGAAATTTGGCGCGCAATGAAAGGCGAAAGATTGCAAGGCTTCTTTATTGTCGATTACGTTATTGGCAAGCATCTCGTGATTGATTACGCGGTCGCTCTTTCACCGGAAGGCAGGGTCAAACAGATCGAAATCCTCAATTACCGCGAAAGTTATGGCGGCGAAATTCGCAATGCCGATTGGCGCAAACAATTTCTGGGCAAAACCGCACGCTCGCACTTCGCCTTGAACGAAGGCATTACCAACATCAGCGGTGCGACGCTTTCCTGCCGGCACGTGACCGAAGGCGTGCGCCGCGTCCTGGCAACTTATGAAGTTTGCCTCAAGTGAAGTGCGGCGGGCGCGGCCGCTCCTCGGCACGTTCGTTGACATCACGGCGCGGGGCGCTGACGAGACGAACCTGCATCGCGCAATCGATCGCGCTTTCGCGACAATTCAACGCGTGGATCGGCTGATGAGTTTTCATGATCCCGGAAGCGACGTCTCGAGGATCAATCGAGATGGATTCCCAAAAGGTGTAATTGTTCATCCGTGGACATGGCGCGTTTTGAAATGTGCGCAGGAATTTTCGCGCAAAAGCGATGGCGTTTTCGATATCACGATTGGCCGACAACTCGTGAAGTGGGACTATCTTCCGAAACCTGGTAAACGGTTTGGCAGTGGCGGGAGCTGGCGCGACATCGTTCTCGACAACAAACGCAACGTTAGATTCCGACGGCGGTTGATTGTCGATCTTGGAGGCATCGCCAAAGGTTTTGCCGTCGATCGTGCTATTAAAACCCTGAAGGATAATGGCGTCGTCACCGGAATCGTAAATGCCGGGGGGGATCTGCGAGTGTTTGGATCGACATCGCAACTTATTCATTTGCGCCATCCAGCCCGGCCCACACACATCGCCAGGGCGGTACGGCTGCGCGAGCGAGCCATGGCAACTTCGGGTGTCTACTTCGAGCGTCGAAAATATCGCGGCAAGTATGTGGGGCCGTTGCTTGACGGGCGCACCAGTCAATCTGGACGGGAACTAATCAGCGTGAGCGTGGCGGCTGCAGAATGCATGGTGGCGGATGCGCTGACGAAAATCGTCTTCACACTGCGTGAGAAAGCTGCGGACTTGCTGGCGCAGTACGGTGCAGATGCATTGTTGCTCGAGCGCGATGGTGCGCCATCGTGGATATTTGATTCCTTATGCGACACCCGCGTCCCGACTCGATTCGCCTGAAGCGGTTGCAGAAATACTCTCTGTACGCCGTGTTGGCACTACTTTTCTTGAGCGGAGTGGCGTGGGCGTATTGGAATTATCTTTGGTCGACTGGCGATTTTGAGACAAGCGGGAAAGTCTGGGCGATGAAAATCCATGGCGCTGCGGCGATGGCCGTTTTGGTGCTGATCGGGATGCTCCTAAGCGTGCACGTGAGGTTTGCATGGCGCGCACGCCGGAATCGAGCAAACGGCTCGGTTTTTCTGGGCGCGTTCGCCGTTTTGACCATCACAGGCTACGGTCTTTATTATGCTGGTGGTGAAGCACTACGTGCGTGGACGAGCTGGATTCATCTCGGTGTGGGCCTGGTTTTCCCCGTTTTGTTGCTAATCCACATCCTTCTCGGAAGGAGGACACGCCCGGCGGGGCAACCCTCACTGGGCGCTGAGCATCGACATCATCCAAAGTCTCATCATTACCAGTCTCAACACGGCACCTAACTAGGATAATGGGAGAGCTGAATTTCAGGTTGCGCATCGACGTCTGCTGTAGCATGTTCGACGTCCCGCTCTCGAATCTCCCTTTCGGGAATTTCGCTTATGGCAGATACGACAGAATTAGTACCTGAATTATTGGAGGCTGGTGTCCATTTTGGACACCAGACGAAGCGTTGGAATCCGAAGATGAAGCCTTTCATCTTCGAACAACGCAATCAGATTTACATAATCAATTTGGATGAGACGGTGCTTCAGCTTCGGCGGGCAACGGAGTTTCTCCAGGAGGTCGCGCGCCGCGGCGGCAAAATCTTATTCGTAGGCTGCAAGAAACAGGCGCAGGAGGCGATAAAAGAGGCGGCAGTGGCTTGCGGACAATTTTACGTGAATCAACGCTGGCTCGGCGGCACGTTGACGAATCTCGCTACGATTCGCAAGAGCATTGGCCGATTGAAATACATCGAAGAAATCGAGCAGTCGCCCGAGTACAAGAAAATGGGCAAACAGGAATTGGCCGCGCTTAATCGCGAGGCCGCAAAGCTCCGCCGCAATCTCGAGGGGATACTTGAAATGTCGCAGTTACCAGATGCCCTTGTGGTGATCGACACAATCCGCGAGCAAAACGCTGTTAATGAAGCGCGACGGCTTGGAATTCCAGTAGTCGCCATCGTAGATACCAACGCGGACCCCGACGTCATCGATTACCCAATCGCTGGCAACGATGATGCGATTCGCGCTATCCGCGTGATTTTGCAAAAGCTCGTGGACGCTATCGTTTCGGCAAGCAACGAAACGCGCATTCGCGAGCAGGTCGAAATGGCCGGCGTCTCCGCCTGAAGGCAGATAAGCGTTACAAAAGTTACAACGGTTACAAAGCAGGCCGATGTAACTTTTGTAACCATGTAACGTTTTAACCGAATGAAAATCATGGAAATCGATCCACAGCTGGTAAAGCAACTCCGCGAAAAAACCAATGCAGGCTTTATGGATTGCAAACGCGCTCTTGTGGAAAGCGGCGGTGATCTGGCCAAAGCAGAAGGGATTTTGCGGACCAAAGGAATCGCCAGCGCTGGCAAAAAGTCTGCACGGGCAACGAAGGAAGGCATCGTAGCTTCATACATTCATCTGCAAGGCAAAGTGGGCGTTCTCGTAGAGGTGAATTGCGAGACCGATTTTGTGGGGCGGAACGAGAATTTCCGCGAATTCGTGAAAGACATCACGCTCCATATCGCTGCAGCGCATCCGCTTTACGTGACCCGCGCCGATGTTCCCGGTAATCTCATCGAAGCCGAGCGCGAGATTTACAAAGCCCAGGTAAAGGGCAAACCGGACGGCGTTGCGGAGAAGATCGTCGATGGAAAACTCGAAAAATTCTACAGCACCGTTTGCCTGCTTGAACAAGCCTTCATTAAAAATCCCGACGTGACCATCAGAGACTTGCTCAATGCGAAGATTGCCGAGCTGGGCGAAAACATTATCATCCGCCGATTTGTCCGTTATCTCGTTGGTGAGCCGCTTCCGAGCGAAGCCTAGGTAAAACGCGTTGTTCTCAACGCGTTGTTGCAGAACTAAGATCGAAATAGCCCGTTGCCTGTGCTGTTAGAACTTCGCGTGCAGCGAGGCGATCCGTGGTTAATTTGACGGAATGGGACTGACCGAATACAAACGCAAACGCGACTTTAAGAAGACGGCTGAGCCCGCAGGGAAACCGCTACCCAAAAAAGTCAAAGGCGCGTCGCGTTTCGTCATTCAAAAACACGCTGCACGCCGTTTGCACTACGATTTCCGTCTGGAGATGGAAAGCGTGCTTAAATCGTGGGCGCTGCCAAAAGGACTTCCGTGGAAGCGAGGCGAAAAGCATCTCGCCGTGGAAGTGGAAGATCATCCGATCGAATACGAGGACTTCGAAGGCATTATTCCGGAGGGGCAATATGGCGGCGGCACAGTGATGGTTTGGGACCGGGGGACTTATTACGTTTACGGTGAACAGCCGGTGAAATCGCTGCGCGAGGGAAAGCTTCATCTCGTCCTCGACGGTAAAAAGGCGAATGGCGAATGGACGCTGGTGCGAATCCGCGGTCGTGATGATGAAAAGAATCAGTGGCTGATCTTGAAAACGGGCGCCGACACCAAGCCGCCATCGAACAAGCTCGAAGATCAATCGGTAAAGACTGGCCGCACGATGAAACAAATCGCCGAAGCGCACGATGCCGAATGGGAGTCTAATCGCAAAACGGATCAAAGCGCGACATCGAAGTTCAAGGCGCGGATCCGAGAAGCGGTAAAAAAAAAAGCAAACGGTGAAATTGTAGGGCAGCCGCATCGCCTGCCGGCCCAAAAGCACGGCAACCGAAGCGGTCGCCCTGCAACCGGGTCCCCGTCAGATTTGCCCTCGGCCAAGGCGCGCTTCATCGAGCCGATGAAAGCGAAGCTGGTCGAGAAACCACCGGCGACCAGCGATTGGATCTATGAGCTCAAATTTGACGGTATTCGCCTGATCGGAGTGAAGAGAGATGAAAAAGTCTCATTGCTGTCGCGAAACCAGAACGATTTAAGCGGGCGCTTCCCGGAGATTGTCGAAGCGATTGAAAATTTGTCTCCCCGCGAATGCGTAATCGACGGCGAGGTGGTTGCTGTCGACGACAAAGGCCGTTCTTCCTTTCAACTTTTGCAGGCGCATGAGATGGAAGGACGCAAATCGCCCATTTACTTCTACGCGTTCGATCTGCTCCAGCTTGATGGGAAAAGCCTGATCGAGCTTCCGCTGGAGGCCCGAAAGAATGTGCTCGAAAAACTGTGCGCGGAGGCGGGTGATCCGATTCGTTACTCAGGCGCGATCGGAAGCGATGCCAAACGGCTGCTCGAGGAAGTGCAACGTCGCGGCCTCGAAGGGCTTATCGGCAAACAGCGCAACTCCGTTTACGAACCCGGCCGCCGAAGCGGCGCATGGATCAAACTCAAATGTGTTAACGAGCAGGAATTCGTCATTGGCGGATACACGCCGCCGCAGGGTGCGCGCAAACACTTCGGCGCGATCCTCGTTGGGTACTACGAGAATAACAAGCTGGTGTTTGCCGGCAAAGTCGGTACCGGCTTCACTGTCAAATCGTTATCCATGTTGCACAAGAAATTCCAAAAAGAAGCGCGCGACGATTGTCCATTTGTCGATCTGCCATCAAGACAAGACGGGCAATGGGTCCTGGGGATCACACCTTCCATGATGAAAAAGATGCACTGGGTGAATCCGAAGTTTGTTGCTCAAATCAAGTTCGCCGAGTGGACGCGTGATGGAAAATTGCGTGCACCCGTTTTCCTTGCCTTGCGCGAAGATAAGAAGCCGACCGACGTCGTTCGCGAGGGCTGAAGAAGGAACGCTGCAAGTGTGCTGTCGTGTGGGCGCTTGAGCTTTGATCCAAGTGGATCGAGCCGAAGAATTTTGAAACAGCAAACAACATGACCGTCTGGAGGTGCGCGCGTTAATGGCCAGGGAAGTCATCCGTATCCGGAACGAATTTTATATTCGTTCGTCGTCCGCTCGCGTCGATGTTCGGACCCGGGTATTGAAGCAGGGCGACACTTTCGCTGTGTTCGACCGGTTTGGGGACATCGAGACATTCGGGACCGGTGAACTTGGGCTTTACTATCAAGACACTCGGTTTTTGTCGCGGCTAACATTGAAACTCGGAAAGGACCGTCCGCTGCTGCTCAGTTCAACTGTAAGAGAAGACAACGCAGTGATGGCGGTGGACGCGACGAACCCCGATGCCTGGCGCGACAGCGAGATAATGATTCCGCGAGGAACTTTGCACGTGTTTCGCTCGAAGATTCTGTGGGAGAAAACGTGTTACGAGCGGCTTCGAATCCACAACTACGGGCGCGCAGCCGTGGACGTTTCTTTTGCGATCGAATTCGATGCTGATTTTGCCGACATTTTCGAGCTGCGCGGCATGAACCGAGAACGTCGCGGCCATCGCTTGGAAACGGAGGTTAAAAAGGATGGGCTTGTGCTCGCGTATGAAGGCTTGGACGCTCGCGTTCGCCGGACACGGATCGTTTTCGATCCACCGCCTACTCGGCTAAGCGAGTCTGTAGCCACGTTTCAAATCCGACTGGAGGCGGGCAAAGATGCCAGCTACCGGTGCGCGATTGCATGCGAAGTGGATGGCGGTTCGCGAAAGGAAATCAGCCCTTGCTACGAAAGCGTCGTGGAGGAGGCGGCAAGTGCGCTCGAACGCGTGCGCGCCCAAGAGCCCCAGATTTTTACCGGTAACGAACAGTTCAACGACTGGCTAAACCGTTCGCTCGCCGATCTTCACATGATGCGAACAGAAACGCCCTATGGCCCGTATCCTTACGCTGGTGTTCCGTGGTTCAGCACGGTATTCGGACGAGACGGAATCATCACCGCGCTCCAGTCTCTGTGGTTTGATCCTTCTCTCGCGCGTGGCGTCCTGGCGTACCTGGCAGCTACCCAGGCCGACGCGCACAACCCGCAGCAGGACGCAGAGCCAGGCAAGGTAGTACACGAAATGCGCGCGGATGAAATGGCCACGCTAGGAGAGGTGCCGTTTAAGCGGTACTACGGCAGCATTGATGCGACGCCGCTCTTTGTGATGCTCGCCGGGGCGTATTACAAGCGCACCGGCGACCGTGCCTTCACCGAGTCTATCTGGCCAAATATCGAGCGCGCCCTTGAGTGGATCGATCGCTACGGCGATTCAGATGGCGACGGTTTTGTGGAATATGCTCGTAAAGCGAAACACGGGCTCGTCCATCAGGGCTGGAAAGATTCTGACGATGCAGTTTTCCACAGGGGCGGCGGAGCTGCCGAAGGACCAATCGCGCTTTGCGAAGTGCAGAGTTATGTATTCGCCGCCAAGACCGCGGCCAGTGAGCTTGCCAGGATGCTCGGGGACGGTACGCGCGCGCGCGAATTGTCAAAACAGGCAGAAGCGCTCCGCCGCCAGTTCGAGAAGGCGTTTTGGTGTGATGACCTTTCCACTTATGCCCTTGCCTTGGACGGAACGAAGCAGCCTTGCAAAGTGCGAACCTCGAACGCGGGACACTGTCTTTTTGCCGGGGTTGCGACGCAGGAGCACGCGCGCCGTGTAGCGACTACGCTCACAGATGAAACGTCGTTCTCCGGCTGGGGCGTCCGTACAGTCGCTAGCAGCGAGGCGCGCTATAATCCCATGTCTTATCACAATGGATCGGTCTGGCCGCACGATAACGCGTTAATTGCGGCTGGATTTGCTCGATACGGATTGAAGGAGTCGGCCGCGCTGGTCCTGGCAGGTTTGCTCGACGCCAGTCTTTTCTTCGATCTGCATCGGCAGCCGGAGCTATTTTGCGGCTTCCCCAGGCGCGCTGGCGAATCCCCGACCCTCTATCCCGTAGCCTGTAATCCCCAGGCTTGGGCGTCGGGTGCGGTCTTTCTTTTGCTTGAGGCTTGTCTCGGATTGAGCGTGTCGGCTCCCGAACAAAAAGTGATATTTTCGAAGCCAGTTTTGCCGGCCTTTCTTCCGAAGGTCAGCATTCGCGATCTGAAAGTTGGAGATGCGCGAGTTGATCTTCTGCTCACCAGACACGACGAAGGCGACGTAGGAGTGAACGTGCTCCGGCGCACTGGAGCGCTCGAGGTTTTGATTTTGAAATAGGTGCGTACATAAATCCGCGCAGACTCTCACGGATTGCGCTTGTCGCGTGCCCCCGCGCAAATATGGTGACGTGTGAAGGCAAAAGTGATTGTGATGCCAAAGGAAGCCGTGCTCGACCCCCAGGGCAGCGCAGTTCGGGATGCGATGCGGCACCTGGGAATGCCAGAGGTGCGGAGCGTGAGGATCGGTAAATACATGGAGATCGATATTGAGGGGCAAGATGGAGATCTTGAATCGCGTTTGCATCGTCTTTGCCGCGATTTGCTGTCGAATCCGGTGATCGAAGATTACGAGCTGCAGAAGGCGGGCGACAGGAAGCCTGAGAAAACGCTCAACGCTCAACACTCAACGCTCAACACTCAGCCGCAGAAGGCGAAGACGAAGCGAAAGAGGAGGAGTTAGTGATGAAAGCGCTGCGATATTTTTTCTGCGTGGTTTTTCCGCCACTGGCTGTACTCATGACCGGTCGTATTGCCAGTTTCTTTCTCAGCATAATTTTGACGTTGCTTGGCTGGATTCCCGGAGTCATTCACGCCTGCCTCGTGGTCAACGATTATCACGCTGAGCAGCGCGCCCGTGCACATTAGAACGACGAATGAAATTCGCTGTAATCCAATTTCCCGGTTCCAACTGCGATCAGGATTGTGTCGCGGGCGTCAACGCCGTGGATGGATTGCGCGCCGAGTACGTCTGGCACAAGGAGACGTCGCTCGACGATTTCGATGCGATCGTGCTTCCGGGGGGGTTTGCCTATGGCGATTATCTTCGTTGCGGAGCCATCGCTCGCTTTTCGCCGGTCATGAAGGCAGTGATCGACGACGCGCGCTCGGGCAAACTCGTGCTTGGCACATGCAACGGGTTCCAAGTTTTGTGCGAGGCCGGACTGCTACCTGGCGCGCTGGTGCGCAATCGTTCGCTGCGCTTCGTGTGCGACATGGTCATTACCAGAGTGGAAGTGGACGATTCGCCGTTCACCCACGGCTGCCCAAAAGGAACACTTCTCCGTCTGCCGGTAGCGCACGGGGAAGGCTGTTTCTTCGCCGACGCCGAAACATTGAGCGAGCTTAACGCCAACCAGCAGGTAGTTTTGCGCTATGCGGACAGCCAAGGCCGGATCGTTCCAGAGGCCAATCCCAATGGTTCGATTGAAAACATCGCTGGCATCTGTAACCGGGAACGAAATGTCTTCGGTCTGATGCCTCATCCTGATCGCGCCTCCGACGCGAGGCTCGGGAGCCTGGATGGTGCGAAGATTTTTCAGTCGATGATGGAGACGATTCTCGCCAGTCGTTCGCCAAGCGCATCCGAGCGCGTAGCACAAGTCGCGTGAGTCTCTTCATTACCGGGACGGACACCGGCGTGGGAAAGACGCATATTGCCGCGCGGCTTTTGCATCTGTTGCGTGCATCGGGCATTCGCTGTGCCGGAATGAAACCGATTTGTTGCGGAGATCGTCGCGATGCCGAGACGCTTCTGGCAGCCGGCAGTGATTGCGTGGCGATCGATGAGGTGAATCCAGTTTGGTTAAGAACACCGGCCGCTCCTATCGTGGGCACTCTCATGGAGAAAGTAACCATCGATATCGAACAGATCCTCTCTGCCTTTCACGCTCTGCAAGAGCGTGTTGAATACGTCATCGTGGAGGGAACAGGCGGTTGGCTCGTGCCGATTCGCTCAGATTATTTTGTCAGCGATTTGGCGGTGGCCATGAAGCTGCCGGTTCTTGTGGTCGCACAGAACCGGCTGGGCTGTCTTAACCACGCGACTCTCACCGTGCGAAGCATTGCGGCTCACCAGCTTCGGTGTCTGGGTCTTGTATTGAATAGCACTGAACTGGCCAGCGACATCGCGGCGCTGACGAATGCCGATATTCTCAAGCGTATTCTCAATGTTCCATTGCTTGCCGGACTAGGAGAAAGCCTTACAGAACTCCCTACCGACTGGCGACTTATGCTCGATTCAATATCCGAACAATAGCGTTTTGAGCTGATACAGGATTGTAAAGAAAACGAACACTTTTCGGGTAGAATTGGCTCAGATTCGCTCTGCAGAAAAGCCTGGCATCGCTATTGCTTTAATAAAGCTTCGAAAACCATTATTACTATGCTCTTACAAAAAACCTTACACATGAGCCAGCCGTTGCCGGAGTGCAAAGCGCGTCTGGCCAGTATTCAATCATACCGGCGGCAGTTTCTGATGGTGACACGCGCGACTGTGACATCATCTAAGACTGTCGATTTCAGCTTTCGCGGTCCGTTCGGGTTTGAGGCGCATACGGTCCTTTTATCGGTCGACAGCGACTCGCCCGACCAATATGCGTTCGAATCTGCGGGCGGTAACATTGCCCTTATGGGCATCGTTGATTTCGCTGAGATTCGCTCGAACTGCACAGAGGTCACGCTCGCCGTTCACTACGAGATCAAGAACAAACTGTTCGCCTGGCTCGACCGGCGTTTGCACTTTGTGGACAGCTTTGTGACTGCCGAACTGCGCAGCATCCGCGCGCATTTCGAAGGCATCGCGGCCAGCTATTTGGATCACGAGCGCGTTTTGCCAGTGCTCCAAACGGCTCACGCCTGAGATCGGCACCGTCTATTCTTAAGAACGCGAGGCTCAAAACCTCGCGTTCTTTCATTTCTATTTGATTCGGACTGCGTGGGTCTTGTCTAAGCGCAGGATTTGCCCGGCGCGAAGGGGGATTGTTGCGTTCGGGTCGGTGATTTTCGTGCCGTCAAGTTGAACGCTACCTTGGTCGATCAAACGGCGGACCTGCGTTCGCGATTTATTCATTCCGAACGCGTTCTGGAACGCGTGGCCGACAAGATCTACGAAATCCGAATAATTATCGGGATGTAGGTACGGTAACTCGGCATGTTCCAAGTCGCGTTTGCTGAAGCGCGTATTCCATTCATCGAGCGTTTTTCGAGCGCCAGCAGACGAGTGATACGTCTGCACGATTTCAAAGGCGAGTTGCTTCTTCGCCTCGAGCGGATGCAAGCCGGCCGCCGGTGCGCGCCCGAGGAGCAATTCATAATAACGCGCCATCAACTCATCGGAGATACTCATCAATTTGCCGAACATGTCCGAGGCGGACTCGTTGATGGCGACAAAATTGCCAAGGCTCTTGCTCATCTTCTTCGCGCCGTCGAGCCCTTCGAGAATCGGCAAGAGAAAAACGACCTGCTGCGGCATGGCCTCTTCTCTTTGAAAATCGCGGCCGATCAGAATATTAAAAAGCTGGTCTGTCCCTCCGAGTTCCACGTCGGCCTTCACCATCACCGAATCCCATCCCTGCATGATTGGATACTGAATTTCATGCGCGCGGATGGATTGCTGCTGATCGATTCGCGCCTTGAAGTCTTCGCGCTGCAATAATTGCTGCAACGTGACACGGCTGTTAAGACGAATGACGTCTTCGAACGACATCACCCGGAACCAATCACCGTTGCAAACGGTCTCTGTGCGTGCGGGATCGAGAATTTTGAAGGCCTGTTCCCGATAGGTCGCCGCGTTTGCAATCACTTCCTGATGCGTCAGGTGCGGCCTGGTGACGGAGCGACCACTCGGATCTCCGATCATTCCGGTGAAATCACCGATAATGAGAATTGCCTGATGGCCGAGGTCTTGAAACTGCCTCAGTTTTCGCAAAACGATCGTGTGTCCGAGGTGAATGTCCGAGGTGGTCGGATCCACGCCGAGCTTTACCCGCAACGGCCGACCGAGTGAAAGCTTGTCGCGCAACTCCTGTTCGTTAATGATCTGCGCCGCGCCTTGTTTTAAGAACGCCAGAGCCTCTTCAGGTTGCATGGTAACAGAATAACGCACCTGGCCAGTGCGCTACTTGTTTTTGTTCAACAACTCTCGCACCTGCTCGATCGTGAGCGGTGCATTTTGTTTGTTGAGCGACTTTTGGCTCTTGCCCTCGTCCAGAAAGGGACGGGTCTGTGCATACCCGCGAGCCGGACCCTTCTTATCAGATCCCTGAGCGTCGCGTGTGCCGCTCGCAGTCTGAGTTGCGTAGGCAACCCGAGAATTTCCCATTGCGTGCTGCGACGAAGTGTTGAATGCGCTCCGTTCGCTATTGAAAGTCCGAGAATTGTATTCTTGCGCCGAGAATTGTCCTGTCGCTGAATAACTCTTCTGATTCGGTTTCTTGTGGAGGTAAAATGTTCCAACAGTTGCCCGTTTGTTTATCGAGGCGGTCCCGTCGGCGATAAACTTTTTGTTTTGTGCATTGTTGTGCAGAGTCATGTCCGGTTTGAGCAGGCGATCCATCAGCTTTTTTTCCTGTTCCTGAGCGCGTACGCAGGAGAGAGCAGCCAAGAGTAAAAGACAGGCGGCAACCGGTTTTCGCACACGGCGAGGCTGCCGGAGGTGTGAGGCACTTGTAAAGCAAATTTGTTAGGGACGCCGCGCTGCGGCGTCCGGTCGGTGCAGCGCGCCGACCGTACCATCGCGAGGCTTTTTATTGTATTCCACTGCCAGCTACCAAATACTGTCGTGCATGCCTGATCACGTTTACAAAAAAATTGAATTAGTTGGCTCGTCGCCGAAGGGGTTTGAGGACGCGGTAAGAAATGCGCTGGCGCGCGCTACCAAGACAATCCGCAACATGCGATGGTTCGAGGTCACTGAGACTCGCGGGAACATCGACGAGGGAAAAGTCGATGAATGGCAGGTGACGCTAAAAATCGGTTTCACCCTCGACGAATGACGTAGCGACGATGGGCTGCCAACGGCTCGTCAACCGCGCTGCTCTTCCTGGGCCGATTGGTACAACTTCGCGGCGCCATAAATCAACACCGCGGGTTTTGCTGCTACCATGAGTAGTCGAAGAAGACCGCTGAGAATTCGGCCCAGTGGCAAGCGATTCAAAATGTATCCAGCCACAAACGCCCACAGCAAAGATTGCGCTGGCCTTTCGCGCACGTAATCCTCCGTCTCGCTCAGAACCGTCTCGACTTGATCTTTGACCCATTGCACTCCGCGCTCTGGGAGTTCAGCGGCTACGTCTGCAGATGATTGATTCATTTCGCTTAATGATTCGCATGGAGACCGTGTCCTGCGCGCATGTGATACTACCGCAGAGTCAGCCAAATCGAGCTTGCGCCTGCTCCGGGTGGAAAATCAGGTAGTCGAGATGACCGATGAAATGTAGCTGCACGACCCGCTACCTTTAGACAATAGCGGGCCATTACCGTCAGCGCATGCTCGCGTAACGTAGAGCAGTTGGTCGAGAGCAAGACGTGAGTATCTCGCTCTGCCAGTTCGAGAGCGTCAATAAGCAAGCTTTCGAAGTCATGTTCGACCTGAAACCTTTTTCCTCCGGGCGAACGCGAAAAAGTTGGCGGATCAAGAATGATGACGTCAAATTTCTCACCTTTCCGTGCCAGACGTGGCAACACCGCCCTGACATCATCCGCGATAAAGCGGTGCTCGATTGTCGGAAGGCAGTTCAGCGCAAAATTCTCGCGACCCCGCGCGAGAGACTTTTTGGAAAGATCGATGTTCAAGGTAGCTGCTCCAACATACGCCGCGCTGACAGAAAACGAGCAGGTGTAGGCAAAACAGTTTAGCAGCCGCTTGGGCGTAATGTGCCCCACGTAACGGCGATTTTCTCTTTGATCCAGAAACAGGCCCGGCGAATAACCGGTCCCAAAATCAATCCCGAACTTCAGATGACGCTCCGTAGCGATGGTCTGCAGACTTTTACCTGGGTCACCACATATTAGACGTGGCGGTTCTCGATCTTCGTTTTTACGCGGGACGAACCGTGCAAAAATTCGTCCAACCTGGAAACCGACGGAGGTTGCCCAGGATTGCAGTTCAGCAACGAGCTGCTCACGCGTGAGCACTCGTTTAAACGAAATGAGGATGTCCTGCCCGAAACGCTCCACCCAGCCACCCTCGAGCGTACAGAGCCGGTGTGCATCAGTTGCTTCCGCCTGAAAATCGCGAAGCAGGGTCGGATCAATCCAGCCGAAATTCATTTTCTATTGTCGCTCCGCTGCATACTTCGAATCGGCGTGGCGCAACGGATCGGTTGCCGGCTGGAGCCAGCGTCGCTACACTGCCGCCTCGTAGACGATCGTCGCATGCTTTTCCGCTGTGGCGGGCTTACCTATGCAACAAATTACCCTCCGTGTTCCGGCGAGCACTTCCAATCTCGGCCCCGGCTTCGATTGTCTGGGTGTCGCACTGCGCATCTACAACACTGTCACCATGACGCGGAAGGCAGCGCGTGAGCACGTTCATCCGCGAATTGTTTCTGAGGCCGCAGATATATTTTTCAAGCAAACGCATCGCCGCGCATTTTCATTTTCCTGTTCAACGGCAGAACAAATTCCGCGATCCCGAGGCTTGGGCAGTAGCGCAACCATTCGCCTCGCCATCCTGGTTGCCCTGAACCGGCTGAGCGGCAGTCCGCTCGACCGATTAACAATCTTTCGATTATGTGCCGAACTGGAAGGACATCCTGATAACGCTGCGCCGGCAACGTTTGGTGGCTTCACTGTGGTTCATGGTAGGGACGCCGCGCTGCGGCGTCCGGTCGGCGCAGCGCGCCGACCCTATC
>Ga0065715_10000309_pt1 | contig 15196 bp, 19 predicted proteins | sample MisBulReplicate1_FD_59102 | JGI IMG/M metagenome (GOLD analysis project Ga0065715, IMG submission 59102) | Miscanthus rhizosphere microbial communities from Kellogg Biological Station, MSU, sample Bulk Soil Replicate 1 : eDNA_1 v2 (version 2) | ecosystem: Host-associated > Plants > Roots >...
ATGGAACAATAGTAATAGCTAGGAAGCAAAATATTGGTAAAGGTAGGATAGGTAGGAACTGGATTTCACCTGAGGGCGGCCTATGGATGTCCATAATTTTAATTCCTGATTTTAGCGTAGACAACATTATTTTTACGCAGTTTATAGGTGCACTAGCAGTAGCGGATGCAATATTTGAAAATACAAAAATTTGCTGTAAATTAATGTGGCCCAATGACGTGTTAATAAATGAAAAAAAAGTATGTGGAATATTGATAGATGTTCACGTTGAAAATGAAACTAAAAAAATAGTGATGGGAATAGGATTGAATGCAAATATTGCGAGTTCTTTGATCAATGATTATCTAACCTCACACGACTTAAAAGCTACTACCATCAAAGAGGAATATGGTAATGAAGTAGATTTATTATTTTTAGTAAAATCAATCCTGGAAAGAATTGAATATTATTATGATAATTTTATCAGTTGTGGAAATACTTCAGAGATTATAGACAGATGGAAGGAAAAATCTGATATGTTAGGAAAAAAAGCAACAGTTCACGACGGAAATCAGATGATTGTAGGCCATATTTTTGATATCGACCAAACTGGAGCTTTGTTGATGAAATTAAGTGACACTTCGATAAAGAAAATAACCTATTACGATAACGTCACATTACATTGAAGGTTGTTCGAAAAACTGATGACTTATTTGAGATTACGTGATATGCTAATTTCCCTCTTTTAACGTCATTTCATTTTCCGATCCTTCACCCTCTATAAATTTATCACAACTGCAAGCATCCAATTCTGTAATGTGATAGACGCATCTTCCGTTGCGATGTGTATCCACCCAGTGCCAGCTTACATGGTGACCACATACACAATTTTTCATTCTTTCAGAATCTTAAATGAGTTTCTTATCCAACTTGGTCAGCTTTGTTAGTCCTTTTGGGCTATTATTATCACTCAATTAAGACGTTGGATGCAGACAGTATTGATGAAGAACACCTAAGCATTATTCAAGTAGGAATTAATATTCTATTACTAAATAGTCATCAATCGATTTATTTAACTAAAAAATGTATAATGGACTCAACTAAAATAATCATTATCGGAGCGTATACTACACTAGTCCAAGTGGTATACACTAGTCGCGCTTAAGTTCCATATTTGATTTACAAATTTTCTGAATGACTCCCAAATAAAATTATAAAAATTAGTTAAGAATGTTGAATTGATTCCCTTAAATTTGGATGAAAAGTATGAATACAGTTTAGAATCAGATAAGGGACTTGAAATTAAATTTTCAAAATTTTAACTCATAATTTATTGAGCCGCTTTTTATGAAGTCAAAACCCAGCAACTGGTGGGGCTTGGTTGTTTCTTGTTCATTCAACCGACTTGCCATAAATCCCATAAGTTGCTATATTAATTATCTGTTATAAATATAAGGATCGCAATTCTAAATGGGTTATAAGGCATGATTACCTGAATCGGTTCCTAATGACAGTAATATACATTAATATTCATTCATTTTCTACGGTACCATGGTGGACTCATTGTTAATTGCTATGGTAACGTTAGTATGTGGAATGATCTTGTCACACATCCTGGCCGCTTCACCTGTAGTATTTAGATATTCTGTCTTGAAAAATTACATACATTCTTCTCTGCTTTCAAATCTGGCATGCCAAGCATCCACCGANTGTGAGACTGTTAANGCAGATATTAGTCAAGGTGTTCCTATCANGAGAAAGGTAAGAAGAATTGTTAAATTNAAGTGCGTCACTTTCAAAGGAATATTTAACATGTGTAAATTAACCTTTTTCGAATACAAGATGATAATTTTTTGGAAATTTTCCTTACCAGCTGAGTATTCGATAGTAAAGTAACGTTGAGAGAATTCCGCTTATTGCAAGGGCAGCGCAACCTCCTATTATTAAAAACAATGTTCCCTTTCTCATCAGGAGATGGAATTAAAAGTTGCTAATAAATACCCTTCTAATTTCAGATTTGATTTAGAATTAATCAATAAAACTAAAATAAAAAATAAAGGGTTCAAGTCCATTATTGCGTATTTCCCTCTAGTCTAAGGGAACCTCTCTGCAATCAGCGACGGATTGTTCAATGTATCATTTCTTAGCGCGCAGTTTGATTTCTTATTAGGTCTTCAGCATGCATTTTTAATAGATCAGACACAATTTCTACACCAAGAGTATACTTTAGAGTTTCACGTTCGTCCATTGTTTGTATCTTGTCGGCTATGGCTGCAAGCAGTGGGTGATTTGACCTTATCTCATCTCTTATCTGTTGTGCGCTTTCATGCTCTGGCACTACATGTAGTATAGCGGTTTTCTGCACCGGTACCACTGACATGTTAGCTCCCGCTGTCAAATTGGCTCCGCCCTGCGCGAATGCTGTCATGGATGTGAAAGAGAATACTGCTAACAAGAACATCGCTGTTGCTGTAATTATTGTGGTATATCTTTTCCTTAGTGAAATAGAAGAGATACAAGTTTAAAGACTTTATCTAGATTTTAAAAAGATCACTATAGATCACAATTTTTAATGTAGTATACTCTTTTATCTTCCATTGAATGACATGAATTACTATCCTTTTTTCCGCTCGGGGAGGACTCGAATGACAGTCGCCTAAACATGAGCCTCTCCAAGCAAGTCTAACTATTTGATGATTTGTTGAACATAAAGTGATAAGCATCACAAGCAACCAAATTTCATCAATATGGGCCTTGATAGTTTGCTGTAAAAATAACGAGTAAGATTTCAGTGAATCAGGACTAAAATCTTTGAAATCATAGTCAGGATCACTAAAGATAGATTTGATGTCTTGCTATTGATTGCTCAAAAGTCGCGATAAACCTTAAATGAATACAAATCTTCTGATCTTCGTGTTTGATGGCAAAAATTGGCTTAAGGAAACAATAGTATTGATTGCGTTGATGACAATTGTATCGGTGCTCGTTAGCATGTTCATTCCCTTTCCTCTCTCTTATCCTATTACGATTGTAGTAATTATCTTAATTGTGTGGTTTATTCGTAGAAGAACTAGCCATGTGGCCTATTCCTCTAAGGGCTAGGCAAATTACTTCTAAAGAGATCATTGAATTTCCACATACGGGTGGGAATACCCGAATTGTCAAATTGTATTCTACCCCTACTAATATCGATACTTAACTAGGAATTAATTCTGTACAAAACTGTAGAACCATCAATAAACGATCCTTACGAAGATTTTGGGGTATTAAATATACTCCAGAATTTCACAAGTATCAATTATATCTGGAGCTATGCGCTCTATTCAATAATAGTTCTATTTACTTGCATGTTATATATTAGTTCAGGATTGGGCTCTTAACTGTCCCATCAACGAGATAATATCTACGATATTCCAACGTTCTGTTACTTTTTCATTACGAAAAGAAAATATTGTCATACCATTGACTTTGAATTGTTTATCGGTTGCCTGGATGTCCAGAAATTCGCCTTTGTGTGTGCCAGTTAGGTAGTATCTGCCTGCAACTTTATTTCCTTCAATAATGATGTCTTCAAAGATAATTCTTATGTCAGGGAACGCACGCCAAAGTGAATAAATGAATTCCTTAAACCCTTCCTTGTTGGTCGGTAGATTCGGAGGAAAACCATGAATTATTAAAGAATCATCATAAAATTCAAAATATGATAATTCCCTTGTCTGAGGATCATTAAACGTGTCTGCCAATCGTCTTACTACTTCTTCCAAGGGCTTGCCTTCGGACATTCTGGTAACATGGATGGCTAGATTAATAAATTTTATTTATCACAACCTTTAGATGAAATCATTCAAACATATTGATCATGTATAAGAAATAATACGACCTAAATTGGATATATAAAATAGATGGCTATTTTAGAATCCAGTCTCCGCCATATCGGTACTCTCAACTTTGTAAGGGGCTATTGAGATCTGTAAAAATCAAGTTGCTTCCTGAGTGTGGTCGAAAATAAAAAAAAGTGGGAGGAGCATCTCACGATTCAACTTTGTCTCCTATCTATCTGCATTACGTGCTAGCTTTTGGCAGCACCAATATCTGGCCCACCATGTTTGGCAAATGCACGTGGCAAATGTATGTTATGGAGCCTGGTTTGTCCGCTACAAATGATACAGTGTGTATTTGTCCTCTCATGAGTTGGAAGGTATCTACTCCCTCAACGGTAATCATATGATGTGCTCCTTGTACTCCTATGAAGTGTAGAGTAACTTTATCTCCTTGGTTGACAACTATTTGGTCCGGAGAGAATGTGAACGATCTGAAGTCCCAAGCTCCAACCGTATTCGGTTCAGTTATTCTGAAACCTCCTCCCATAGGGATAGTTGAATTTACCGGAGGCTGTTCAGCTGGGTGCAGTGGAGTATTCTGAGGACATGTGTCACATTTCACACCGGGATGTACGTTTGTGTTTCCATCAATGTGAACTGTATCTATCCAGAATTCCTTAGTTGTTGATTGATTTGGAGTGACCGTCTTAAAGGCCGTTGCTGCATTTGTCGTTGGAGATGCACTTGCTGAGCTTGCATTTGTCGCAGAGTTATTTTCTGCAAATGTCTTCTGTAGAGTTTGGCTGCTAATTCCTGTGACTACAGAGCTTGCTGATATTGCAGCCATGATGGCTACTACTATCAGCCATGTTTGTCTTGATTTGGGTTTTTTGTGATTCATTTTCGTACTGTCTACTTATTTTGCTTTTTAATATAAAGGGCCAGACAAATCTGAATCTCGGATATCAGATTTGGATATTGTAGATCCATTTTTAAGGTTCAGTGCATATCTTACATAAATTCAATTGAAAAGGAATAAGGTAACTGGAAGTTGATACAAATCACATATCATTTTATTGATGCGATCTTTTATTTTGCGGCCTTCGCAGTTCCAATTTACTTTATTGCGAAGTCAAGACATATCAAAAGATTGGAAGCGATCTTCTTTTAAAATTGATGATTCTGTTAGCTAGTTTTATGGTAATTCAATTCATCTATCATGTGGCCGGTATGTTTGATTTAATGATACTCTCTAAAGGAATTCATGAACCATTGTCCGCAATGGCCATGGCAATGTTTGCAATATACTATTTCTTTTCAATAAAAAAGATCAAAATGGGAGAAAAAGAGGAGAGGGCTAGTGAATAATTTGATAATAGATTTTAGTGCCGAAACCATTCCATATATGTCTATTATAACATCGTTCCTTTTTATAATATCATTGATTTTCTTTGGATGGTCATCAGTTAAATCCCGGAGCATAAGAAACTTTCAATTTTTAATCTCACTTTTCATAGGACTATACATAATAGGTGAACTATTTGAAATCAAAGAAATCAGCACATTTTTGAATTTGCCAAACGGATTAGGATCACAGATACATGCTTGTGCAACAATTTTTGTCACCATTGTCATATGGATGCGATTATATAATTCTCAAAAAAGTGTCAAAAGTCTAGAGCCCACGCCGCCAGAAAGCATCTAGCGTAGAAATGTATCCTTATTCTATTGATTAAAATTATTCGAAAGATAAAAAATTTTTCATTACTTTTTTTAGAGCATTAACATTTTCTTCCGCTTCCACAGAAACGGTACCGTCTTCTTCATATTTGACTGCAATTGAACGAAGTGTAGAGCGTACCAGGCTGGATTTTTTACCATCCGGTGTAATTTCAAATCTGTCCACCACAAGCAGCGATTGGTTTAGTAACCATTTGGTCTTTCTGTATGCAGTAGTATATGCAATATTTCGCTCAATCATGATGGACCTTAAGGATTTTGATTCATCGGTAACCGAATTCATTATCTTCATCATATCCTCATCAGCCAGAGCGATGGTTATTGCTTTTTTTATCTTTTGATTCGAAATTATCATTATTTTCTCGAGTTTAGTATAATTCCGTGCTGATCTAATTATTCATTATGGATTGTAGTCTATCTGGCTTGCCCTACTAATGAATTGTACTACAATATTACAAAGATAGCGGTTGTATGGGTAATGACACTTATTTATTGCCTCCCGCAAAGTTCTTGATCGAAAAGGTCATTACTGCCAAGGTAATTTTTTATGCATCAAGACAGCTCTCTAGGAAATAACCGTTGTGAATTATAATAGGAAAGTCCTTGGACGTCGGAAGAATCTATTTTCTTAATGCATGTTTTAATTGTACTATCTATGACCATTTAATTTAATTTTATTTTACAAACTTGAACGTCTTTATCATTTGTTCAAATTGTGGCAAATATTTCTGAAAATCTTTTGTGTTAGCAATGTATTCTAAATAATATGGAACTTTGTCATGTAAAACTAAATATGCCACGTAATTTAGATTCTTGAGTTTGTTTAGTCCATTACCATCAATCCTGATTGCCTTTTCATTACCAACTATAGTATTTTGCTGTGATGTCAAATTTATTCCAGGTATTATAGAATTAATTCTATACTTCGCATAATCATCTAATGTGGAATTTTTGTTTGGATAATCTGTATCCAGCCTTAAAGTTGAATATGCTCCGCCATTAAACATTTTACCATACGGTGAATCGTTGTTCTCGTTCACAACAAGGGCCTTGGCAAAATCTGCAGGTGCTAACGCTACAAGATTAACAGATCCATTACCATGCGATTCCCCCATTGACATTCCCATCTTTGAATGTTCAGCATATGTCCAGTTATTAGGGATAATTATTGAAAAATAGGTATTGTTTACATTTGTTATAGCATTGACGTTTAAATTAAATTGAGATGATGATACTATTATACTCATGAAGATAATTAATATGCCTGTCAAAATCAAAGATAGTCTCATTTCATATAAGGTTATTTTTGGTCACTTATAAAGTCATGTCTAATAAGTTGAGATCGGAAATGACTAACTTTCATATGTTACCAAACTATAGAAAAACTGTGTGAAAATCTTCGTTAAGGGAATCAAGTAGCTTCATATCTCTCTCATCAATATGGAAGTCAAATACCTTGCTATTCTCTTTGATTCTGTTTTCATGTGTAGATTTCGGAATTACAACAAGATTATGCTGTAAGCTCCACCGGATTAAAATCTGAGCAGATGTTTTGCTATATTTCTCTTCTAAGGCTATTAAGGATGGATGATTGAGCTTATTTCCTCTAGTTAATGGACTATAAGCTTCGAGCTGAATACTGTTATCATTACAGAATTGTAAAAGCTGCTCTTGAAATAGAAATGGATGAAATTCAACTTGATTAACTGATGGCGCAACATCAAAATTTTCTAGTATTTCTTGCAACTGGAAAACGTCATAATTACTTACCCCGATAGCCCTCGCTTTCCCAGATCTCAGTAGTTGGATCATAGCCTTCCAAGTGTCTTTGCCCATTCCTTCGACGGGCCAATGGATCAAGTACAGATCAATATATGGGAGTCCTAGACGTCTTAGACTTCTTTCACATGCCCTAAGGGTAGTGTCATATCCTTGATCCGTATTCCAGACCTTTGTGGTAATGAAGATCTCCTCCCTTGGTATCTCGCATTCTTGAACTACCTTACCTACATCTCCCTCATTCCCGTAAAGCGAAGCTGTATCGATATGTCTATAGCCGACATTCAATGCATATCTAACTGACCGCAATGTTTTTTCTCCAATTGGCGACTGGTAAACCCCTAGGCCCAGACGGGGCATCTCTACTCCATTGTTCAATATTGCTCGAGAATGTAAGCTCAATTGCACAAAGGAAGGAGTGAACAGAAACTCACTTAATTCTATCGGTAGGCCTACTTTATTATTGAGAGTTTAATCATACCCACTAATCATGCCAAAGAAACAGGATTGACGTGAAACCATCATCCATAAGGCTTTAAGTTTATTATATTTTGCTGGTTACACGATAGTTGTACAACTTATGGAAATATTTCACCCTTCACTCTTCCTTGCGATGTTTCCATATCTATTTCTAGGGAGCTTTCCAGTACTCGGATTGATATTGATTACGAAATGGATAGCCAATGACACAAAGAAAAATAGGACAAGATCTACAAGTCCAGAGGTATGTGACGTGCCCACAATTGTTCATTCTGAAATACCAACAGATGATATTGAGAGGCCAAAAAAAATTCTATAGTAAGGTGTTTGGTAGTTATCCATGTCCTTCAATATGTTGAAACCTCGATGATTGTCAAAAATTTGGTTCAATCTAAATATCTGTTTCCAATGATGACTTCTATGAAATCATCGTAAAAATTTAATACTTAATTAAAAACCTGTTGTTAATTAGTTACCCTGAAAAGATTAATGTCCCATCATGCGAGATGGGGTTATTTTTAACTTAATTGTACTCTTGACTCTCTCATCGGGGTTTGTAGAAGTTCACCGATTTCGTTGTGCATCTTTAATAGATTCAGTCCTTTCTCTGTCGTTTTGTATGTCTGTGATCCTTCCAAATATTCCACTAAGTTATTTTCAATAAGTAAAGCGAGATATTCTCTTAATTGTTCATAGCTAAGAAATGCCTTGTACATGATTTTTGTTTTTGTTGCACTACCATTTGCCGCTTCTAGAATCATTGACACTATTTCTGTTCTACTTCTGTATTTCATAATAAAGAAGGGATAAATTTAGTATTTTAGCATATTGGTACAATCATTTAGAAGAAGATGAAATTTCACATATCTGACTGAAAATGATCGATCAATCATTTTATCATATCACAAATACCTAATTCCAATCAAGTAAACCCAATAAAGATATCGAGCTATTGTGAAATAAATGAATCTAAAATATATTTTTTCCTTTGAGATTTATTTTGTCATTACGACATACACTTTAGTGGGATTTGCTTCAGTTCCAATTCCGGAGGTTATGACTTGATCCATTTTAAATCCATATTGATTTTTAAGCAAGTCTCTTGCCTGCCAAAGGTCTGAGTTAAAGTTGCCGGCTTCTATCAAATATCCCCCTAAGATGATTTTTTTTGGACTTTCATAGAGCACATGAACCAAGGTGGCGTTATGATAGAAACCGTCGGCACCTTTGAAATTAATATAAAATTTATGTTCAAGTAAATTGGTTAAACCGAGATCCGCTGCCTGTGCATTAACACTTTGAATTGCTAAGACAACTATCATGATAAAAAACCCAAATATTGCAAATATTGCAATTAAAAATGGAAAATTTGTGTTATTCTTGTTATCTGAAGTGGTAAGCTTTAGCACATTTTTAACTCGACGCGTTATTAAAATAAAGATTTGGAAGAATTTAATGGTAACAAAAAAAGTGACAAATGTTAGGTTACTTTATTATTTTAACTAGTTTCATTCCACTTGGCACTGTTTGCTATCTAGAATTTAGTTTATAAGAAATGTTGTTTAATCAGGATACGATTGTAAATATCCTCCTAATATGATGAAAGGAACTATTACTTTAACTCAGCAACTATCCGTACCTAAGACAGGGAAATTTGTTCAGAATCTTTTGATTATTGGAATTGATGGGCCATGATTAAGTGTCACAAAATAGGAGCATGGCCCACCAGAACACAGCACTTAATTATCTGTTATAAAATAAATAAGATTTAAGGATCCAATTTAAGCAAAACATAAGAACTGGTAGGCCTCCAATACTATCTTTTATTATATTATCTTGATAAGCATGCAGAAAAATAATCAAAAGATTATAAATGCAATACTCAAAATCTTCTGCACTACCGATAAAAGACCGTGCGGTACAGTCAGAAGTCTATAATAATTTTACTTAACTTAGTTCCAGATTGGCGAAGAAAAAATATCAAGTTAACCTCTTAATAAATTTTAGAGCTGCTAACTACACATGACAAACAAAGGACACTCGCACTATTATTGGCACTAGCAATAAGCACAATGCTGAGCGGTATCTTGGCAATCCACACGACGGCTGTTTTTGCTCAGGGTAATGTTACTCAAGCAGGAAATTAAACTGGTAACAAAACAGGAAGCCAGTCATCGGCAGCAAATTCATCAACTCCTTCATCAGCGTCTGGACAGCAATCAGGCTCACCAGGATATTAAATTAAGTGGGATTTAATTAAATTCCAATTTTTTTGTGAAGTTCAAGCTTAATAACCAAACATTTTACTAAAGCATGTCTATATAATGTAATATGAAATTTAGCAAGATTGTAGAAACTTCCTTATATTCATCCAATTTAGAAGACATGAAGGATTTTTATGTTGATAAATTAGGTCTAGAATTTGTATCTGAGCAAAAGGGACGACACGTTTTTTTAAAGACAGATAACAACATGCTTCTCATTTTTAATCATGAGATAACAATAACTGAAAATGAAACTAGTCATGGTGCATCAACACCGCCATCAGTAATCCATATCGCATTTGAGATCGAATCGGGAGAATACGATACCGCAAAGAAAATGCTAATTCAAAGTAACATTCAAATCGAAAAAGAAAAGGAATGGGGTAATAGTATCAAATCTAAGTCAATATATTTTAGAGATCCTGCAGGTAATCTTGTAGAAATCATAACAAAAAATTACTGGGCATTAATGGATTGATTCTGCAGCTAAATTAATCATTACGGTAGCATCTGCTCTACTATGCAACTATTATGATATATTAAATTAAAACTAAAATATGGTTATAGAAGTATGAGAGCATTTGCCTAGATTAGTATATGCTCTCAAGAATTCTAACCAAATATTGACTAAATTTTTTCAAGTGTGTATGTTTTCTTGCCTCATCGGATCCAATCTTATTGATCTTGAAAACAGTGCGCAAAAATTATTGTCGCTATAGCTCCAATTGCATTAAAATAATTGCGATATCTTAGCTAATAAGTCTAGTGTAAGCTGTACTAGTATAATATTTAGCGCTAATTTATCTATTAGATGAATATATACTAACCTTTTATAATACGGGTTTTATACGTCTAATGTGCAACAATACGAACTATTCATAAACTCGATAAGGTCCGAATATACAAAGCAAATCTATACGCTAACGTTTGAAAAATACAGGGAATTTATGGGATCAAAAGACCTTTTCTGCGGAAAAGATCCTAGATTAATTGAAGAGAAAATTATAAGTTTTATTTCACTTCTCAAGAAAAAGGGGTTAGGTCATGCAGCAATTCTAAACTACGTTACTCCTATCCTAACATTTTATGAAATTAATGACATAATATTAAACAAGAAAAAGATACGCAAATTCATACCAGCGTATAAGAAAGTAAAAAGAGATAGGGGCTATACCCGTGAAGAGATTCATAAACTCCTAGATATAGCCGACGAGCGGATGCGGGTGGTTATCTACATTTTAGCGTCTAGTGGTATTAGAATAACTGCTTTATGCTCTCTTAGAATCAGACATTTACAAAAAAATAAACTTACCATTTACGAGGGTGATAATGAAGAATATACTACCTTTGTAACACAAGAATGTAAAGCGGCAATTGAAACTTATCTAGAAATGAGAAAAAGATATGGTGAAAATATCACTGGCAATACTTTACTAATCAGAGAACAATTTGATGTGAGGAATCCCGGTAAGCCAAAAGAGATGAACCGTAACATCATTATGAAAAAAATTGCCGACTTGTGTAATAGAGCCGGAATTGATAAAAGCGATATTCCTGCTTGTCACGGCTTTCGTAAATACTTTACAACCCAATTAGTAAACGCTAGAATAAATCCTGAAATTAGAGAGATGTTACTCGGTCATAAGATCGGGCTAGCATCTGTTTACTACAAACCAACTGAGGAAGATATGTTTTTAGAATATCAAAAGGCGATTAACAATTTGACGATTAACGAAGAGAACAGATTGCGCGAGACTATTGAAGTTTTAACAATAGAGAAAAGCAAGGTAGACTTTGCACTAAGTCAGATAGAAGACATGAAAAAACAAATAGGATTAACCTAGTCTAGTCTAACCAAATTTTGATTCAAATCTGTCGACCTCTTTGGCAAAATTTTTCACTTCCTTTAACTCCTCGATTCCAAAAACCAACTTACTAGCTCCAGTCACAGATTGGTTGCGTATAAATTCATTAAATCTCGTCTTATTTTGGGAGATTATCTTCTTATACTCATATTCATAAAACGGTTGTTTGGTAGCTTTGGCAATCAATGAAACGATTCTCGCTTGCAGTCTGAATGAGTCTTCTTTACGTATTCCAACGCTACTAATCTTCAGAAGTCTGAAAAGCATTGTAAATGTTAACTCACGATACGGAACTACAAATTGTCCGTAATAGCCAGCTATAAAAGCCGGACCCAACCTATCTTGCAGTTCTGCTATTTTCAATAAGGGCTTTTCCATTATTTTAGCCCGAGTCTCGATAGTTTCTAGTTCTTTACTGAGACGGGTAAACTTTATTTTGTCATTAACCCGATATTTGTGAAAGCCATTTTTCCCAGTTTGCAAATCTTCCACATATCCATTTTCTACAAGACCGTTAACCTTCTTTATGGCCGTCTTGGATGCACATATTTTGCTTTCTCTTATAGCATTTTGATTGCAATTTTCATTTTTCAGAATAAAATCATATATTCTGTTTGCAATTTCGTCCATTGGCTACACTTGTCTACAGAATAGACACCTTAAATAGTTTTAATATAACTATGAGCCCCTATGAAGCCGATTGTAAGCCTCACATTTCCTAAAGAAATGCTTGATAAAATCGACGAGTCCAGGGGCGATGTTTCCAGGTCTCGTTATGTTTTGCGTCTCATTGAGAAGGCTTACGATGTTCAGGTCAAGGAGGTCGAGAACTGAAATGACTGAGCTTGACAAAGTTTTATCAAATATAATCGAGTATAAGAATCTGTTATCGTTTCTTAGTAAAAATTATCCTAAAGTTCTAGAAGAATGGAAGCTGAAAATTATTGATTAAGCAGAATTTTGAGCCGGGCTTTACCACAAGCCCAGACCCCTGGCGCTGGAGGAAAAATTTACTTCGACACGATGACACCTCCGATGACAGTGACACCTCCCTATTGTAGTGACACCTCATGAGTATCCTTGATGACGCTATGGAAGAACACATGGCTTACATAGTGTTATCTCTGGACAGGCCGTTTAGTTTTAAAGATTTTTTGAGTTTTAAAGCCGGTGAAACTGAAAAGGAGCACAGAATCACGCACGGAACCTTTCGAAACAAGATATCCAAATTCAGGAAGGCCGGAATTGTAGAATCCTCATTTTATTCAGGGTGCGCATTCTATACCTTAAAGGGCCACCCATTCACAAAAGCGATGACACCTGACCATACGGGGGGCGCCTGCCTCTAATTCTAACAAGTTTCACAGGATGCTCCAAAGTCTGCCACTCGACACGCAAAGCATTCACAACATTCGCCTACGCTTCACCGCTCCAGGCATATGGACGTCTGCCTCTGTCTCTAACTTTTACAATAACAGCAACAAAGATATTCTAATCCCGTCTTGGAGCAGGGAAGGAGCATTGGTTAAAGTCACGATTCACAAGACTGATGTTGTTAGTGTTATTGTCTCTTGTTCACTGCGTCCCATTGCCCTTGACTCTAATGGCATCATTGCCTTCTTTACATTGCTTGCAACAACAGAAGAAAGACTGCGTTCTTTGTTGTCGTTGCCATCAAACGGTAACAGAGTAACAATTCCCGACTACAAAACCTGGATAATCACCATGTGGCATTTTGGCAGAGACTCTTTGACAGAATTCGCCGGTGAAAAGTTCTCCATCACAGTGGAGGACGCAATGCACGGCCTTACTAGGATTTATTCAAAGACGTTTGCTACTATTAAAGGTAAGAATAGAGAGAGGAGAAACAAGACCAGAGTAAGACGTGAAACTCAGCAATATCCTAACACAACTGTCTTACACGCTTTACAACTAGACAACCCATAATTCGTCGAGAAATTCGTTAAGCGCCTGTCTTATCTGCTCTTTAATTTCATCAGATTTCTGCTCTCTTTCTTCCATCATCGGTTAAGTAAATTTTGGTTCGACCTACTTTCTTTATATAACCATCAGAAGTCAATTCGTCTACTAGGTTATTTATATGCACATCTATTATTCCAATTTCTTTTCCAATCTCGTTTTTGTCGATACTTTTAATCCCATTATCTACAGTCTTTTCATAGAGTTTCCGAAGAAACTTATCTCCGATTCTTTCTTCAGACATAATTGAATGTTGGACTAATGTTGCTTATGTGTTTCAATTTTTTTGGAAAATGCACTTCTATTTGAGGTTTTTTTACCTTTCCTTTTTCCCCTTGATTGGTATAACCGTTTTATAATTTGCTGATTTGCATTTAATTACACTGACTCAACCAGTGAGAGGAATACAATTCTGGTGGGCCTTCTTGCCAAAGCCGGTCCACTAGTTTTATTCCTTATATTATATTGTCAATAATTAACTCACAACGATTATTGCCGTTTGCAACAAGAATGAAGACAGGACACATAATATTTCCCTCCTTATTGGGCTTGGCATATACATATTATTAAGTGGTTTAACTTTTTTATAATTTGTTGAGCATAAATTAACAGAACACCAAGACTAATCCTATAGACAACACGCAACGACCGTTCATTCTCTGGTGGGCTTTTGGATATTTAGCCCATCAGTGAATTAATAAAAAGGAAAATGTTTATTCTGGGTCCTCTACATTTGAATTTGGTTTTAAAACAAATAATTCAAAACAATGATGATTTCAATAATTAACTAATTCATACTGTTCATAAAGTCTACTAATCCGAGTTTAATTTTAGCATCGTTCGATTCTAGACTCAGAGCGTTTAACCCTTGCCTTAGTTTCTGTATGTCACCTATTTGCTTGCCTGAAAGGTCTGGAATTTTCAAAATATCCTCTTGCATTTCTATGAAACCCTGTATCGTCTTTCTTGTGTATTCTGAGTTGTTATCTAAAATCATTGAAGGCTTAGGGTGACGAGATAGTCCTTATATGCCTTCCTAGACCAAGTTACTGGAAAGTATCTCTCCTTTTCCTAAATGTGATTTAGGTTTTAAATCAAGCACGCTCACAAGGAGAGTCGTGACGGTCGTGACGATGATTTATGTATACTATAGGGAGAATAAGAAATGATTCTATGCTATGACTTGCAGAAATGGACAGTGCTGTCCTTAGGGTTGACAGCTGCCACTTTGATAATCGGCCTTGTTATTTTAGTCACTAAATAAGAAAATGAAAATCTGTGATTATTG
>Ga0065715_10000318_pt1 | contig 15195 bp, 13 predicted proteins | sample MisBulReplicate1_FD_59102 | JGI IMG/M metagenome (GOLD analysis project Ga0065715, IMG submission 59102) | Miscanthus rhizosphere microbial communities from Kellogg Biological Station, MSU, sample Bulk Soil Replicate 1 : eDNA_1 v2 (version 2) | ecosystem: Host-associated > Plants > Roots >...
TGGATTCTCCACCCTTGGCCGCAAACTCGGCGCTCGCGTTGGTGCCGAAATCCACATGACCCTCCTCCTCGCGGATAATATCCGGATCCTCGACGACGCGAGCCAGCGGCAGATAAGTGCACCCGAGAAACTCTTCGAGTTGGAACCGACCTACTCGATCGATTAGAAAACCGAATACGGCGTAATCTTCCCAGGTCGTAATCTTGCCGCGGAACGCCTCGACGTATCTTTCCTGATTGGGACGGCTGAGCGTATATGAAACGTCGACGCCGATATCGCCCGCCAGGCGAGCCATTTTTCGAAAGTGATCCATTTCCTCCGCCGCCGTGCGCGCCACGATCAACTGATCCAATTTCGTCGGCGCATTGGGCAAAATGTCCTTGACATAAAGATTGGGGCCGCCGATTTCGCAATCCGCTTGGATCGCGAGCACCCGGCGCAACAGGTCCTGATACTCCGGATCCTGCCTCTCGAAATCTTTCAACTCAACTTTGTCGGTGAACATCAATGCCCTCCTGTTACCCGCCAGTTCGTCTCATCTACCAGTGAAAATCCTTAACAAAAGGGGGTGGATAAATCAACTCTAGGAATCACCTTGCTTTACTCGTTTGGGNCTTTTCATTAGACTTCTTGNAATAGGACTAGCGGGTATAGGCCCATAAATCACGTCGTGGAACCNNTCTCCTCCATGCCTGAGCGAAACAACCTCACGTTACTGACTGATCTTTATCAGCTNACTATGGCGCAGAGCTACTTCGCCGAAAAGNGCTTCGCAGAGGCGACATTCAGTGTGTTTGTGCGCTCCTACCCACCCGATCGAGGTTATTTCGTCTGCGCGGGCCTGGAGGACGTGCTCGATTTTCTGGAAGACTTTGCCTTTGACGCCAACGCCATCGAATATCTTACGGCGCAAAAGCTATTTTCAGAAGAGTTTCTCCGCTATCTTTCCGAGCTGCGCTTTACCGGTGACGTTTGGGCTATTCCCGAAGGCAGAATCGTCTTCAAAGAGGAGTCGTTACTGGAGCTTTCCGCGCCCATCATTCAGGCCCAAATCGTCGAAACTTTGATCATCAACCAACTTCATTTGCAAACAATGATTGCCACCAAAGCGGCTCGCTGCGTTCATGCATCGGGTGGGCGTGCGCTGGTGGACTTTGCGCTGCGCCGCACCCACGGCACGGATGCCGGCATGAAGGTGGCACGCGCGAGTTATCTCGCGGGCTTTGTGGGTACCAGCAATTTAATGGCGGGAAAAGCCTATGGGATTCCGATCGTCGGCACGATGGCGCATTCCTTTATTTCGAGCTTCGAACACGAAATCGACGCCTTTCGCGCATACGTTCGTAGCTTCCCGCATAACGCGATCCTGCTGATCGATACCTATGACACGCTTCAGGGCGCGCGCAATGCTGTTCAAATTGCAAAGGAGATGGCCATCCGCGGAGAAACGCTGATCGGAGTGCGCCTCGACAGCGGCGATTTAGCCGACCTTGCCCGGCAGGTCAGGAAAATTTTGGACGATGCGAATTTGCCCGGCATAAAAATTATCGGCAGCGGCGGGCTTGACGAATACGATCTTGCAGAACTCGCCGCAGCGGATGTGCCGTTTGACAGCTATGGAATAGGCACCCGAATGGGCACCTCTGCGGATGCGCCCTGGATGGATATGGCCTACAAACTCGTCGAATATAACCGCGCGCCGGTGCTAAAACTGAGCGCCGGCAAAGCTTCCTCTCCAGGCCGAAAGCAAATCTTCCGGACACGTAATGAACGTGGAAATTTTGCCCGAGACACGATCGGATTACGTGGCGAGCAAATCGACGGTGAGACTTTGCTCGAAGAAGCTATGCACAAGGGCCGGAGAACGGCACAGAGCCCAAGCTTGAGTGAAAACCGCAAGCGCTTCGCCGCCGATTTCGCAGCACTGCCGGACGATTTGAAAGCGCTTCGCAATCCACCTCATTATCAAGTGGATACTTCGCAAAAGCTCGCCCAGCTGCACGAGCAAACGAGGGCCAAATACGCCGTCACCTAGTGTCTCCTCGATACGCTGTTCGCGCTACTCGGGGAAATCGGGCCAGACCGAACGTCCCGAGTAGGCATGGTGTCAACGTTGCCGTACCGAAAACTTTACAACTTGGCGAACTGAGCTTCTAGAACAAGAACGGAGTTCTCGCGCATCCTAGCGTTTCAGAAAGAGAATCGATGTGATTTAAAACTTGATCACGGCGGCGCCCCAGGCGAATCCAGCGCCGAAGGCGTTGAGAAGGACGATATCTCCCGGTTTGATCCTGCCTTGCCGTTTCGCCTCATCGAGCGCCACAGGAATCGAGGCCGCAGAAGTATTGCCATATTTCTCGAGGTTCACCATCACCCGTTCCATGGGAATTCCGAGCCGCTCCGCAAGAGCGACGATGATCCGCCGATTGGCCTGGTGCGGAATCACCAGCGATACCTCACTCACCTGAACATCGGCTTCTACCAGAGCCTGGCGGCTGATTTCTTCCATCGAGCGGACGGCGATTTTAAAGACTTCTTTGCCGTTCATCGTGATGGTGTGCTCGTTGCGGCGCACCGTTTCGGGGGTCGCCGGTTTCAACGAACCGCCGGCGGGCACGTAGAGTGTTTTGACGTAAGACCCATCGGTTCGCAATCGAGTGCTTAAGATGCCCGAGCCATTCTCCGAGGCGCCCAAGACTACAGCGCCAGCGCCGTCACCGAACAGAATGCAGGTACCGCGATCTTGCCAATTGAGCAGGCGACTGAGGGCGTCGGAGCCGACCACAAGGGCGTTGTTGATCTGTCCGGTTCGAATGAACGAATCGGCCACCGACAGCGCGTTCAAAAATCCCGAGCATGCTGCCCCCACATCAAAAGAAAAAACATTACGCGCGCCAAGCATATCTTCGAGCACACACGCCGAGCTCGGGAACACATAATCGGGAGTGACGGTGCCCATGATAATGGCATCGAGGTCGGTGGCTTGCATCTGCGCGTCGTTGAGCGCGCGTTGAGCCGCGCGAAATGCCATGTCGGCATTCCCTTTTCCCTCTTCGAGTACGCGCCGTTCTTTGATTCCGGTTCGAACCGTAATCCATTCGTCGCTGGTTTCGACCATTTTCTCCAGATCGTGATTGGTCACGACCTTGCTCGGCAATTCTGATCCGGTGCCCAGTATCACGCTTCGCCGTTGAGCGCTGCTCACTGAGCCCTCCGAAAGATCACGCAAGCATTGGTTCCCCCGAACCCAAAGGAATTTGACAGCGCGATATCGATTGCGGCCTTACGCGGGGTGTTCGGAACATAATCGAGATCACAGGCGGGGTCGGGAGTTTCGTAGTTGATGGTCGGCGGCAAAATGCCTTGCTGGAGCGCGAGAACGGTGTAGATACCTTCGACGGCGCCGGCGGCGCCAAGTAAATGACCGGTCATCGATTTAGTCGAGCTGACAGGGAGTTTTGCGGCATGCTCCCCGAACACGTTTTTGATCGCGGTGGTTTCGTTGGCGTCGTTGTATTCAGTGGAAGTTCCGTGCGCGTTGATATAGTCCACGTCGTGCGGCGTCAGCGCGGCATCTTTGAGCGCCAACCGCATGCAGCGGGCTGCGCCCTCGCCTTCAGGCGCCGGCGCCGTCATGTGGTAAGCGTCTCCATTGGCAGCATACCCGATTACTTCAGCGTAGATTTTTGCGCCGCGTCGGAGCGCACGCTCGCGCTCTTCAATGATCAAAACTCCCGAGCCCTCACCAATAACGAAGCCATCGCGAGCTTTGTCAAACGGTCGACTGGCGCGCTCGGGCTCCTCATTGCGGGTTGAGAGCGCTTTCATCGAAGCAAAACCACCGACGGCGAGGGGCGTAATCACTGCTTCTGCGCCGCCGGCAACCACTGCGTCCTGTGTTCCACGACGGATCAAGTGGAAAGCTTCGCCGATCGCATGTGTTCCTGAGGCGCAAGCCGACGTCGGCGTCCAATTTACCCCTTTGGCGCCGTGTCGGATCGCAATGTGGCCCGCCGCCAGATTGGAGATCACTTTCGGGATAAAAAACGGCGAGATTTTTCGCGGGCCGCCTTCGAGCAGGGCTTTGTGCGTCGTTTCAATGGTGTCCAGGCCGCATAATCCGACGCCGATGATGACACCCACATTTTCGGCAAATTCACCTTCGATTTTCAAGCCACTGTCTTGCATCGCCATCGATGCAGCGCTGATGGCGTACTGAATGAAGAGATCCATTTTCTTGATCTCTTTGGGCTCGATAAAATCTTCGGCTCGGAAGTCCGGCACCTCTCCGGCAATTCTGCTGCTGAATCCCTCTGTGACGAAACGCGTGATCGGACGGACGCCCGAGCGGCCTGCCATCAAAGCTTGCCAGTTTTTTTCGACGCCTGTTCCCAGCGGCGAAACCACGCCGAGCCCCGTCACAACAACTCTGCGTTGCTCCTGCATCTTCTAAGCTTGTAACCGATTTGTAACGATTTAAAGAGGTAAAATAGATGAGTCGACGCAGACCGTCAATAGGAGTTCGGTTTATTGATAGCTTTCGTGAAGCTTCAAAACGCGGCGGATCAGCGGTTCGATCCGGCTATCGGACAGACGCAAGCCTCCGTTTTGCGGCGCTTTTTCTTGTTCTAAAGCGCTCAGGACCGCTGCCACGGAATTGCTCAACGCGGCCAAATCGTAACCGCCTTCGAGCGCCAAAGCGATTCGCGCGTCGGAAAAACGTCGTGCGACGCCAAACAGCGCGTCGGCCATGCCGCCGAAACCTTCTTCACTAACCCTCATACCACCCAGCGGATCACGCCGATGGGGGTCGAAGCCGGCAGAAACCAGAATCCACTCGGGTTGAAATCTTTCCGCTGCGGGAATGACGACATACTGGAACACTTCCATGTATTCTTGATCGGAGCAGCCCGCGGGCAGCGGAATGTTAATAGTATATCCTTCTCCGGGTCCGGCACCGACCTCGTTGATCGCTCCGGTGCCCGGATAATATGGATATTGATGAGTCGAAATGAACAACACGGACGGGTCTTCGTAAAAGCAATCTTGGGTGCCGTTGCCGTGGTGCACATCCCAGTCCATGATGAGAATCTTTTTTGCGCCGTACTGCTTCTTGAGATAGGCCGCACCGATAGCGATCGTGTTAAACAAGCAAAAACCCATCGCGCGATTGAACGACGCATGATGGCCGGGCGGGCGCACCAATGCAAAGCCGCTCGAGCTTTCTTTCGCCGCTATGCTATCGAGCAGCCTCAGAAAACCGCCCGCTGCCAGGACGCTCACCGCGAAAGAGTCGCGGGAAGTTATCGTGTCTCCGTCCAGGGCATAGTGATTGACTGCAGAAGTCGACTCCACCAGCCGGACATGCGCCGGTTCATGTATGCCTTCAATCTCGGCGCGAGTCGCCGCTCGCGGTACGAGAAGATTGAACTTCTCCCGCTCGAGCGCGTTAGCCAAATCGAGCAGGACCTGGATCCGCTCAGGTCTTTCGGGATGTGAATCGCCCGGCAAATGCTTCAGATACGCGGGATCGATAACCACCGCAGGCTTCGCCATACTAACAAGCTAGCACCTGAAGCGTGGCGCCGCAAAGAACCACGCCGTTCGGTTGGGGAATACTTTTGATAGGAGGTTTGATCATCGAATTGCTGTGTGAAGAGCGATTCATGAATCGCCCCTCGCGATTCCGTCACACCCGCAGTACGCGCGCACCTTGCCTGCAAACTTGCCAAGGCGGAACAAATCGCATAGTTTAACTGCATGTTTGGCATTGGCATGCCGGAACTGCTCCTGATTCTCGGCTTAGCACTTATCGTGCTCGGTCCAAAAAAGTTGCCGGAGCTGGCGCGCGCATTAGGCAAAGGCTTGGCGGAATTTCGTCGGGCCACTGACGAGCTGAAAGACGAATTTCGCAACATGGAACGGGAAATCGATGACGCGTCGGCAGTTGGCGATGTGAAGGACGATCAGATCGCGGAAAGCTCGCCAGAATCTCCTCCAGCCAAATCATCAGCCACTCCCGAAAAGACGTGAGCAACAGCGAAGGGATTGGGCATTCAAGCGATGTCCAGATGCCCTTTACCTCGCATCTCGCCGAGCTTCGCTCTCGACTGATCAAGAGCACCCTGGCGATAGCAGTTGGTTTTAGCATTTGCTACGCCTTCGTCGACGACATTTTTGCGCTGCTCGCCGCACCCGTAAGACAACTCCAAATAGAGGGGCTCACCCTGATCGGCACCACGGTCACGGAAGCTTTTTTCACCAGAATGAAAGTTTCTTTCGTCGCGGCCATCATCGTTGCGTCGCCGGTCTGGCTTTGGCAAGCCTGGCAGTTCGTCGCGCCGGGGCTCTACGAGCATGAGAAGCATTACACTCGGAGCTTCGTGTTTTTCGGTTCGTTTTTCTTTGCGGCCGGCGCGGCCTTCTGCTATTTCGTCGTGATTCATTTCGGCCTTGGATTTCTATTGCATCGGTACGAAGCCATTCATATACAGCCGTTATTGCAGATCGGCGATTATTTATCTCTGGTTTCCCGTCTCGTGCTCGCTTTCGGCATCATGTTCGAACTCCCGGTACTGGCTTTTTTTCTCGCCCGGGTCGGCATTATCGACCACCGTTTTCTGATCAATCATTCACGCTACGGCGTGATCGCGATCGCGTTGCTGGCCGCCGTTTTGACGCCGCCCGACTTGATCTCGCAGGTGCTCCTGATGGCACCGTTGATGCTTCTTTATGCCGCGAGCATCGCGGCAGCTTACGCCGCACGCTATCACATGAACCGTCTCGAGCGGGATGCAGAATAAATGTGGAGTATTGGAGTGATGGAATGCTCGAGCGATGGTTTACAGGAGTAAGCTCCAACGCTTAATTATTAAATGGTTGCGGTTAGCTGTCTTCATTGACGAAAGCGCAGGCGGCAAAAACGGTAGTCCAAAGCCCGTCTTTATTGCCGATGGCGGACTGCGTGATGTTCGAGGTACGGACAATTTTCCCGGACATTTTGAACAGATTCTCTCTCTCGTCCCAAGCCGTGTCCGGATCGAATTCGATCCCCAGTGTTGTCGCCAACATGCTCGCGGCTAAATCCTCGGCGTAATCCCCTGCGCGCTCTTCGGTCTCGCCGAAGGAATGGTGTTCTGAAAGGTAGCCGTGCTGCTCCTGGTCTGCCGGTATGGCAACTCCAACCGAAGCAGCCACCAGCCGATTTGGCTCGTTGGTGCTTTCTCTGTCGTAAACACAAAAGACGATTTCGCCCGGCCTCAGGAGCTTGATACCTTCTTCTTTGGAAATCCGTTTGCAGCCCGGCGGATAAATACTCGAGACCAGCACCAGGTTGCAATACGCCAATCCGGCCGCGCGTAAAGCCAACTCAAAGGAAGCCAACTTTTCCTTGTGAACACCGACTCCTTTGGTAAAAAAACATTTTTTAGGGATCATGGTGGGCTGCTATAACATGATTGGAATTGGGTGACAACATTTTCGCGCAGGAAATAGATCAAAAATAGTTTTATTCGACAACGAGGAGCACCGCACCTCCTTCCACCGTGTCGCCCGGCTTCACTTTGATCTCTCGGACTGCGCCGGTCACGGGGCTGCGCACTTCGTTTTCCATTTTCATGGCTTCGACGATCACCAATCCCTGTCCCTTTTCGACCGCGTCACCCTCCGCGACCAAAACAGCGATGATTTTACCGGGCATTGGGACGGAAATCAGTTGCCGGCCTTGCAACTCCAGACCTGACTGAGTCCCGCCAACGCGTATTTTGCGCTCGTCGACCAGATGGACGCGATAGTTCCGCCCGTCAACCAGCACCTGGTATTGATCCTCGGTATAATCAACTTCGATTTCGAACGAACGATTATCAACGATGAGCGAGTAGTTCGTCCGGCCCGTTTTTTTCCCATCCACAAGAAATTCGTTGCCCTCCACCGCTACCCGATAAAGCGATTTGCCGATTTCTTCGATCTCGACGGTATAGCTCTGATCGCCGAGCTTGGCGACAAATCCCACGGCATTAACCTCGAGGACGGTACCAACCGCGACTGGCAAACGCGGCGTGGCGACGCAATGCATTGCGCTTTGCCTGGTCGCGCCACTTCGACGGTTCAGCGGCGCCCTGAGCAAGCAATCCTAGGTTTTGCTCCTGTTCGCGGTGGAGCGCGGCAATCGCCGCAGAAGCGAGGGCAATCTCCTTATGAGGCAAAACCTCCTCGCCGTCGGTCGCTCGGTACTCTTCGTCGATAAATCCGGTATTGAAATCACCGGACATGAAACGGGCGTGACGCACGATCCATTGGTTAAAGGCGATATTCGTCTTGATGCCGCGCACCTGATATTCCCGCAACGCCCGGCGCATGCGCAGAATCGCTTCGACTCGGTTTTCGCCCCAGGTGATCAGCTTGGCGATCATCGGATCGTAATAAATTGGCACTTCCGCGCCCTCATAGACACCGCAGTCGTTTCGCAGACCGAGTCCCTCGGGCAGGCGCAGCCCTTCGATTTTCCCGGGACAGGGCATGAAATCACGTTCCGGATCTTCCGCATAGATGCGGCATTCGATGGAATGGCCCGTTTGCGTAATATGCCGCTGGCGCCATGGCAGATAACCACCCGCCGCTACTTCGATTTGCGCCTTGACCAGGTCGATCCCAACGACGCGCTCGGTCACGGCATGCTCCACCTGCAGCCGCGTGTTCATCTCGAGGAAGTAGAAGTTCTGCTCCGGGTCGAGCAGAAACTCGAGTGTTCCCGCGCCGACGTAGCCCACGGCGCGGGCGCCCTGAATCGCGATTCGACCGATGCGCCGGCGCGTTCGATCGTCCATCCCCGGGGCGGGCGATTCCTCGATCACCTTTTGATGGCGGCGCTGGATCGAGCATTCGCGATCATACAGATGGATGACATGACCGTAATTATCCGCCAGCACTTGAATCTCGATATGGCGCGGCCGCTCGATAAATTTTTCCACGTAGAGCCGGGAGTCGCCGAACGACGACGCCGCCTCCGACCCCACTGCGCGAAAAGCGGAACGCACTTCGCGCCGCGCGCGCACGAGGCGCAGCCCTTTGCCGCCACCGCCCGCCACCGCCTTCAGCATGCATGGGTAACCAATCGCCTCGATGGTGGCGAGGACCTCTTCCTCCGACGTCAAAATGCCATCCGATCCAGGAACGACCGGTACTCCGGCGGCTTTCATAACCTGGCGCGCCTTTACCTTGTCGCCCATCTGATCGATAACCTTGGGCGAAGGACCGATGAAGACGATGCCCTCGTCTTTACACCGCTGCGCAAACGCCGCATTCTCCGCCAGAAAGCCATATCCCGGGTGTACCGCCTCGGCGCCGCTTCTTTTGCACACATCGATTATACGATCGATCGCGAGGTAACTTTGGATGGAGGGCGCCGGTCCGATCAGGTAGGCATAATCCGCATACTTCACATGCAGCGACTCGCGGTCGGCTTCCGAGTAAACCGCAACCGTCTCAATATCCAGCTCGCGGCAAGCGCGCGCGATACGCACTGCGATCTCGCCGCGATTGGCGATCAGGATGCGCTTAAACATTGAACCAAACAGTAGGGGCGCAGCCTGCTGCTCCCGGACTACAGCGGAATGTTGCCATGCTTCTTCGGCGGGTGATGGTCTTGCTTATTTTTCAGCATATCGAGAGCGCGTATCAAGGTCGGACGCGTCTCTTCAGGATAAATGATGCCGTCGATGTATCCCGATTCCGCCGCTTTGAAAGGGTTGGCAAAAGTGTCGCGGTATTTGGCGATCAGCTGCTCGCGCGCATTTGCCGGCTCGGCGGCCTTTTGCAATTCATCGCGAAACACGATGTTGATCGCNCCTTCGGGCCCCATGACAGCGATTTCNGCGGTTGGATAAGCGAAATTGATATCNCCGCGCAAATGTTTGCTCGCCATGACGATATAGCCACCACCGTAGGCNTTGCGCGTGACGACGGTGACCTTCGGAACGGTGGCTTCCGCATACGCGTAGAGCAGCTTTGCGCCATGCCGAATGATACCGTGATATTCCTGCTCCGTGCCGGGTAAAAATCCCGGCACGTCGACAAATGTCACCACGGGAATATTGAAGCAATCGCAGAAACGGATGAACCGCGCCGCCTTCACCGCCGCATTGATATCCAAGCAGCCCGCCAGGTTCGCTGGCTGGTTGGCGACGATGCCCACCGAGCGACCGCCGAGGTGAGCGAACCCAACTAAAATATTCCGGGCAAACTCCGCCTGCACTTCATAAAAATAGCCTTCGTCGACGACCGCCGTAATCAACTCTTTCATGTCATAGGGCCGATTGGGATTGTCGGGAATCAGGCTTCTAAGCCGCTTGTCGCGCCGCAGAGGATCATCGAAATTCGGCCGGAACGGTGGATCCTCTTGATTGTTCCCCGGCAAAAATCCAATCAGGTCCCGGATCATCAACAGGCAATCTTTTTCCGAATCTGCGGCAAAATGCGCCACCCCGCTTCGGCCCGCGTGGGTCTCGGCGCCGCCCAATGTTTCTTTGGAAACTTCTTCATGAGTGACGGTTTTAATGACGTCCGGGCCGGTAATAAACATGTAGCTGTTGGTCTTCAGCATGAAAATGAAATCGGTGATCGCCGGTGAATAGACAGCGCCGCCAGCGCAGGGACCCAGGATCGCTGTGATCTGCGGGACCACGCCCGAGGCCACGACATTGCGTTGAAAAATTTCACCGTATCCGGCCAGGCTATCAACGCCTTCCTGAATGCGCGCGCCGCCGGAATCGTTAATGCCGATGATCGGCGCGCCGTTCTTGAGCGCCATATCCATTACTTTACAGATCTTGTCCGCCACCACACGGCTCAGACTTCCGCCAAAAACGGTGAAGTCCTGCGAATACACGTACACCAGACGACTATCGATCGCGCCATAACCGGTCACAACCGCATCGCCGAAAAATTTCTGTTGCTCCATGCCGAAATCGGTGCAGTCGTGGGTGCGCAAACGATCCAGCTCCACAAAGCTGCCGCTGTCGAGCAAAATATTCAGGCGCTCACGCGCTAGAAGTTTTCCCTGCTCATGCTGCCGGCGCGCGCGCTCGGCGCCTCCACCAGCTTCGGCTCTTTCGTTCAGCTCTCGGAGCTTGTCCAGATTGTTGATCGTAACCATGAAGAAAGATCCTTAGAAGGGAGATCAGCGTTATTCCGCCAACGAGTGGCGGCATCATAACAGACACCTTCGACCTGTCAACAGAATTACACGGCCTGCGCGTCGAAGTTGCGCTCGCAGAACGGTCGCGTTACTATCTTTAAACACGATTCCGCACGCCGCATTCACGACCGGAAAATTAATTGATGTTCGAAACTCAAACTTCCCGGCAAAAGAAATCGAAAATCGCTGGCGACACGAGCGCGGCCGTGAAACTGCGCGGCGATCAAGCAATTTTGCTCGTCGCAGCCAGCGAGGGCGATGCCAACATGCTCTATGCGGTCGGCTTTTTCGTTCCCGACCCGTTTATTTTTTTCCAACACCGAGAAAAAAAATTCGCCGTGCTGAGCGATCTCGAGATCGATCGCGCCAAAAAGCAGGCTCACGTCCATCGGGTGCTTGCGCTTTCGCTTTATCAACGCAAACTGCGCCAGCTCGGCAAGCCTGCCGCAATGATCGATGTTCTTGATCTGATCTTCCGCGAAAGAGGCATTCGCTCACTGATCGTTCCGGCAAATTTTTCCGCGCTCCTTTCCGACCAGCTCCGCGCCAAGGGTTTCAGCGTGCAGATCAGGCGCGATCCATTTTGGGCCGAGCGCGAAACTAAAAATCGCGTCGAAGTCGCACAGATCACCGAATCCTTGCGCATCGCAAGACTCGGACTTGAAGCCGGTATTCGAATGCTCAAGAGAACGCAGACCAAACGCGACGGTTATCTATATGTGAGCGGCACGCGACTGACTTCTGAAATGCTCAAGACCGCGGTTAATACGAAGATCATGGCGCAGGGCTGGTTGCCCAGTCACACGATCATTTCATCCGGCAACCAGTGCGTCGATCCCCATCATGAAGGCAGCGGTCCGATTAGGGCCAACAGTTCGATCATCTTTGATATCTTTCCGCGCTCGCAGTACAACGGCTACTTCGGCGATCTCAGCCGGACCGTGGTGCGCGGCCGCGCGTCGGACAAGCTCAAGGAGATTTACGCCACCGTGCAAGCCGGCCAGCAGATCGGCTACGAGCAGATTCGTCACGGCGTTAATGGGAAAGAGGTGCACCAAAATATTCTGGCGTTATTCGAATCGCGCGGCTTTCATACCGGACGGATCAACGGCCGCATGCAGGGTTTTTTTCACGGCACTGGCCACGGTCTCGGACTCGATATCCACGAACCGCCGCGCATTGCTCCGGTCGACGCCATCTTGCGCGCTGGCCACGTGGTTACGGTCGAACCTGGCCTCTATTATCTCGGCATCGGAGGAGTGCGTCTGGAAGACGTCGTGGTGGTTACCGCGAAAGGCAATCGCAATCTGACCGACTGCCCGCAGTTCCTCGAAATCTAAACTTCTCTCCAAGAACTACGGCTCAAGCGAAACTCGGAGGCGCAACAAATCTCGGGCCGCCCACATGAACGATAGTGAGATTGCCGAGCTTATCGCCCCGCTCGCCCATCACGACAAACCCACCCTGCGAGCGGCCGTCGATGCGTTGATCCCTCTCGCCACCGAATTTTCCGTCGTGCGCGAGACCTTGATCTGCCGTTTGCTTGAGGCAGAGGCTAGCGAGAAATGGCCGATTGCTTACATCCTCGCGCATGCGCCACAACCTCCCTACCCGGTCATTCGAAGTTTGCTCGATGCGCTCGATCATCGCGATGCGGATATTCGTTGGGCGATCGCACTGCTACTGGTGCGCATCGCCAAATTTGAACCTGATAGAGTCACCGAACTGATAGATCTGTGCTCCAGCGGAACCGCCAATCAAAAGCGCATGGCGCTTTACTGTATTCGCGACCTGATGCTGTCGGATCCGCAGAGTTTGGCCACTCTCCTGCGAGCACTCGTGGACGTCGATGCGACGGTTAGAGTCGCGGCGGCAATTGCCTTGAAGTCGCGTTCGGACCTGGACCGGGCCGGGAGAAATTTCTTATTGCAAACCTATCTGAACGATGCCGAAGTAAAAGTACGAAACACCGCGGCCATCGCATTGGCTACTTTGGGAGACAGTTCTTCGGAGTTCCTATGTGCTTTGCAGCAAGCCGTCGCGGGGGAAGATGCGCAAGTTAGAAAAACCGCCATGAAGGCTTTGGACCTCATAAAAAAAAGATCCGCTTCAGCGGAAAATCAATCCCGCCAAAGCGGATCCTAGGTGGACTGAGGGGGATTCCCAGGCTCCAGGCCCGAATCCCCGTCAAAGATTCCGCCTAGAGCCTAAGTCTCAGCCACCTCGCAGTCAGTACATTTATCAATCATGTCTGGACCACCTCCTTTCCCTGCTGAATTTTAGTTTACGAAAGTGATTTTCAACTGTCAATGGAAACCCAGTTTTTTGCGCACGAAAACAATTTTTGCTCGTCGCTTCGAACTGGATTCGAGTACTCTTCGGTTGCATCACTGCGCAGGCAAGATCTCGCCCTAGCAAAACAACTAACGAGAGCGCCACCTCGGACCTATTTTGTTTCCCAGCTCATCACGCCAGAAACGGGCCGAAGCTTTTTTTGCACGAACTGTTCGAGACCCGGGCGCCCGCCATGTTCGCGAATGGTCCGCTGCGAAATCAAATTGGAGATCTCGAAGGCGACATCCGGCGGTGAATACCAGCTGTAGTACCACGCTTCTTTCACCGCCTTCAGAGCCATGGGACTTTTTTCGGCAAGGCATTTCGCGAGTTCCGCGACTTCGTTGTCCAACGCGGCGCGCGGCACCACCTTGGAGATCAAACCGATACGCTCCGCATCGTGCGCCGTCATCATTTTACCGGTGAGCGCGTAATATAGTCCGTGTTTTGGCTGAAGGTGTTCGGTCAACACCGCGGTGGTTTCGCCGGCAGGAAAATGACCGAAATTGACTTCGGGCAAGCCGAAGCGCGCTTCCTCGGAGGCGATGGCGATGTCGCAGCCCGCCGTGACCGTCAACGCACCACCGAGGCACCAGCCGGTGATTCGAGCGATGACCGGCTGCGGCAAAGTCCGGAGCATCTCGTTGCGCCAGCGCCGCACCTTGTCACGCAACTCATCACGTACCCGTTGTGGCTGACTTTCCATGTCCAGGGAATACTGTTTCAAATCCTGCCCCGCACAAAAATTTTCGCCGGCGCCGGTCAGTACAATTACACGCGCGTGCGGGTCGTAGCGGAGATCCGTCAGCAGCTCGAACATCTCGTTGTGGAGTTCCGGACTCATCGCGTTCCGCTTTTCCGGACGATTGAAAGCAATCGTAGTGATGCCGTTTTCCTTCGTCACCAGTAATGTCTCGTAGTTGGTCGCCATGTTTTCATCTCCTTTGTAATTTTTTGATCGGTTAAATGTTGTGCGCGACTTAATTGACATAGCACTCCGTTATTGAATATTGCTAACACGATCGCTGCTTCTCCGGAGGCAAAATGAAAATCTCGCTGTTGGGTGCCCTGATCTTTTCGCTCACCATCGGTCTTGGCTGGTGCCAGAGCGCGCCAGCCAAGACCGCGGCCGAGTTGGCGAAGTACATGGCCGCGGATCGCGAGCGCGTGCTTTATGATGGCGCCAAAAAGGAAGGCAAACTCGTCTGGTATACGTCGCTCACCATCTACAAAGAAATGGCTAAATTCTTCGAAGCCAAATATCCCGGTGTTGCCGTGGAGCTCTATCGGGCGACGGCCGTCAATCTCGTCAGCCGAGTATTGAGCGAGGCGCAAGCGAAACGCTACATCGTCGATGTCGTCGAAACCACGCCGGGCTCGCTGATGCTGGTGCGCGACAATCAGCTTCTGTTGCCCTATAACTCCCCTCACCTGAGCGCGTATCCCGAAGGCTCCAAAGACAAGGCGCCTGGCGGTCTGTTCTACACAACGGTCGATCGCGAATCCTATGCTGGAATCGGCTACAACCGGAACGCAATCCCCACTGCCGATGTGCCGAAGAGCTTCGATGACCTCCTGAAACCCCCATTGAAAGGAAAAATCGGTATCAGCAACGAAGAAATCGCGACCCGGGTGATCGGCGCCATGCTGAAAGAAAAAGGCGACGG
>Ga0065715_10000430_pt1 | contig 15133 bp, 27 predicted proteins | sample MisBulReplicate1_FD_59102 | JGI IMG/M metagenome (GOLD analysis project Ga0065715, IMG submission 59102) | Miscanthus rhizosphere microbial communities from Kellogg Biological Station, MSU, sample Bulk Soil Replicate 1 : eDNA_1 v2 (version 2) | ecosystem: Host-associated > Plants > Roots >...
GAGGGGGCTGCGCGAGTTGACATCAGGGGTCGCATATGCTAAAGTCAATAAGGTAACTTTACTATAAAGAAAATAATAGACGATTCTTGGTGAATTGGTAAGTCCAGCAGAGGTGTTCCAAATTATAACCGCGTAAGCAGTTATAACAGGGGCAAAATCGACGGATACTGCCTCCCACCAAGAATTTTAAGTGGGAGAATGAAGAGCATGAAAGCACTTCTCGGTACCAAAATTGGTATGACCCAAATCATCAGCGAAGATGGACGTGCAGTTCCTGTAACGTTAATTAAAGCTGGTCCTGTGACAGTGACTCAAGTGAAAACCGTCGATACCGATGGTTATAACGCTGTCCAAGTAGGATTTGATGAGGGTAAGAACTTGAGCAAGGCCGTGGCTGGACACCTTAAGGCAGCCAACGTAACTCCGAAGCATATTCGTGAGTTCCGTATTTCCGCAGAAGACGCGTCAGAAGACCTGACCGTTGGAAGCACAATCGACGTAACCGCATTCGAGCTAGGCGACGTAGTTGACGCTACTGGTATTAGCAAGGGTAAAGGTTTCGCCGGAACTATTAAAAGGCATAACTTCGAACGCCACAAGAAGACCCACGGTGGTAAGGGCAATACCCGTAAGCCAGGTTCAATTGGTTCGATGTATCCACAAAAAGTCTTTAAGGGTAAGCGCATGGCTGGCCGTATGGGCCACGAACAAGTTACTGTTAAGAACTTGATCGTTAGCTATATCGACGTTGAAAACAACCTTATCGGTCTACGTGGTGCAGTGCCAGGTCCTAAAAAGGGTCTGATTGTAATCGGAGGTAAGGCATAATGGCAGTTGCTAATACTAAAGCCGCTACTAAAGCAGCGGTGACTACGTCTGAACTTCCTAAAGAAGTGTTTGCCGTAGACGTGAAAAATCACGAACTATTGAAGCTTGCATACGATGCATACCTTGCCAACTCTCGTACAAGTGCAGCCTCTACTAAAACTCGCGGCGAAGTCCGTGGTGGTGGTAAGAAGCCTTGGAAGCAAAAGGGTACTGGACGCGCACGTTTCGGTTCAAGCCGAAACCCAATTTGGCGTGGCGGTGGTATCGTCTTTGGTCCACGTGGTAACGAAAACTACTCTAAGAAAATTACGACTCAATCNAAGCGTCAAGCTGTAAAGCAAGCTCTTACGCTCGCTGAACAAGCCGGAAAAATTAGCGTCCTCGACGTTAAGACTACTGGTAAGACTGCTGAAATTGTGAAGTTCCTTAGTGATAACAAGTTTGATCGTAAAACGCTTATCGTCGTTGACGCTAAGACCGATGAGATCATTCGCGCTACCAACAACATCCAGAACGTACTTCTTGTAAGTACAAAGTACCTAAATGTGTTCCACATTCTAAATGCTGACAACATCGTACTTTCACCTGCATCACTCCCAACTCTTAAGAGCTGGTTAGTAAAGGAGGAGGCGTAATATGGCTAAGAATCTATCTACCATTCTCGTTACTCCTGTAACTACTGAGAAGGCTTACGGCCTTTCACAGAAGAATGTATACGTGTTCAACGTCCCACTAGCAGCAAACAAAAATGAAATCACCGACGCTATTAAAGAGCAATACGGTGTTGAAGCAAAAGCTATCAAAACATTGATCCAAAACGGTAAGTCAGTTCGTTTCTCTCGTGGAAAGAACCGCTACCCTGGAACAACTACTCGTTCTGATAGCAAGAAAGCATANGTAACCCTAGCTGCAGGTAGCTCACTCGCTATCTTCGAACAACCAGCTGAGGAGGAGAAGAAATAATGCCACTACAGCAATATAACCCAACTACTCCTGCTCGCCGTGGCATGACGTCTCAAGATATGAGCGACGTTACCACACGTAAGCCCCTAAAAAGCCTTACGAAGAGCAAAAAGCAAAACGCTGGTCGTAATAACAGTGGTCGCATTACTGTCCGTCACCGCGGTGGTGGTGTAAAGCGTCACTATCGTTTGATGAACCACAACCTTCCGGCTGGTTCAATCGCAACTATCGAGGAAATCGAGTACGATCCTAACCGTTCAGCTCGCATTGCTCGTATTAAAGACCAAAACGGTCTGTACCACTACATCCTTGCAGATACCTCGATGACCGTAGGCAAGGAAATCCGTAGCGGTGCAGAAGCTCCAATTGAAGCTTCAAACCGTATGCCACTGGCTAATATCCCAGTTGGTACTCAAATTTACGCAATTGAACTTCACCCAGGTAAGGGCGCACAAATCGTACGTTCAGCTGGTACGAAGGCTCAATTGATGGCAAAAGAAGGTGAATACGCACAGGTGCGTCTTCCTTCTGGCGAAGTTCGCAAGTTCCGACTTGAGGCTACTGCTGCCATCGGTGTTGTCGGTAACGTTCAACACCAAAACATTAAGATTGGTTCAGCAGGTCGTAACCGCCGTAAGGGTATCCGTCCAGGTGTCCGTGGTGTCGTTATGAACGCCGCAGACCACCCACATGGTGGTGGTGACGGTGGACGTCACGGTGCTGGTAAGGCTCCTCGTACTCCTTGGGGTCAACTTACACTCGGTTACCGTACCCGTCGTCGTAAAGACGTTGCTGGTCATATCGTAAGGTCGCGCCACGACGCGAAGAGGAAGAAGTAATATGAGTCGATCACTTAAAAAAGGTCCTTTCGTTGACTTCAAGCTCGCTAAGAAAGTGGCGGCCTTGGGTCTAGAAGACCGTACAATCATCAAGACATGGGCTCGTGCTAGCACGATTACCCCTGAAATGGTGGGTCGTACTATTGCCGTACACAACGGCAAGGTACACGTACCAGTGCTAGTAAGCGAAAATATGGTTGGCCACAAACTCGGTGAGTTTAGTCCAACTCGTAAATTCCGTAAGCACGGTGGAAAGGCTAAATAATGGCTGATTTAACTGTAGTACGCGCATACGCTAAGAACGTTGATCAAACTCCTCGTAAGGTTGGTTTGATTGCAAGTCTTATCCGTGGCCGTACGGTAGCTGACGCTATCGTTATCCTGAACCACACGCCTAAGCGCGCCGTTCGCCCTCTTTTGAAGGTGCTCGAAAGTGCTCAAGCAAACGCCGTTAACAACCATGGTTTTGACGGTCGTACCCTAACTATTGCAACTCTATCTGTTACCACCGGTACACGCATGAAGCGATTCAAGCCTGCAAGCCGTGGACGCGCGTTACCTTTCGAAAAGAAGTCTTCGAACATCTTGGTTGAAGTAACGGGTGAATTGAAACCAAAGAAGGCAGCTGTTAAGGCCGCAGAAGTTACAACTACAGAAGTTTCAGAAGCTGTATCAGCTCCTAAGGCTCCTAAAGTTGCAGCTAAGAAACCTGCTACTAAGCCAGCGAAGAAAGAGGAGAAGAAATAATGGGACAGAAGGTTAATCCAATCAGCTTCCGTCTCCAGCTCCACAAGAACTGGGATTCACGCTGGTTTGCCCACAAGAAAGACTTTTCTCGTCTGCTTATCGAAGACATNAAAGTTCGTGAGCACGTTGAAAAGCGATTNGCGAGNCGTCCTACAATTGCTCGCGTCGAGATCGAACGCTCAGCCAACCTAGTAACAGTTACAATCCACACAGCGAAAGCCGGTGTTGTAATTGGCCGTGGCGGTGCTGGTGTTACTGAACTCAAAAGTGAACTCGAGAAGATCGCAAGTCTTCCAGTTCGTATCAATATTGAAGAAGTTAAGCGTCCCGACCTTAGCGCAAAGCTGGTTGCAGAAAACATCGCTCACCAACTCGAGCGTCGTTCAAACTTCCGCCGCGCAACTAAGATGGCTGCACAAAATGTAATGGCTGCTGGTGCTAAGGGTGTTCGTATCCAAGTATCAGGTCGTTTGAATAGCGCTGAAATGGCTCGTCGTGAGAAAATCAGCGAAGGTTCAGTGCCACTCCACACACTTCGTGCTGACGTCGACTTCCACACTGCTCGTGCTGCCCTTCCTGGTGCTGGTATCGTTGGTGTGAAGGTCTGGATTTACAAAGGCGAAAGGAGCTAATCGGTATGTTACTTCCTAAGAAAATGAAACACCGAAAGGTTCGCAAGGGCCGTAACGACGGCGTAGCTACCTCTGGTAATTACATTGCTTTTGGTGACTTTGGTCTCCAATCACAGCAAAACAGCGACATCACTTCTCGCCAAATCGAGGCATCTCGTCAGGCGATGACCCGTCACATCAAGCGTGGTGGTAAAATCTGGATTCGTATCTTCCCGCACCTTCCACGAACCCGTAAGCCACAAGACGTAAAGATGGGTGGTGGTAAAGGTAATCCTGAGTTCTTCGTAGCTCGTGTGAAAGCCGGAACTATGCTTTTCGAAATGAAGGGTGTAGACGAAGCTGTTGCACGTGAAGCAATGCGCCTAGCGGCACACAAGCTTCCTGTGAAGACTAAGTTTATCGTGAAGGAGCAAATCTAATGGCTGACGCGATTAAAAAAACTACTAAGGCACCGTCAAAGAAGGCTGTTGAAGTAAAGACACTCGCTCAACTACAAGAAGAGCTTGTGAAACTACAAAACGACTACCGCGAATCACGCCGAAGCCACCAAATGGGCGAACTGGTTAACCCACGAGTCCTCACCGTACAACGTAAATCAATCGCTCGATCTCAAACTGCTGTAAGGCAAGCGGAAATCGCAGCTGAAACATCAGCCCTAAAGGAGGAAAACTAATATGGCAAAGACATTGACCGGTATTGTCACCTCTGATAAGGCTGACAAGACAATTACAATCACAGTAACAAGCCGTGAAACACACCCAATTTATGGAAAGCAGTACTCTGTAAGCCGTAAGTATACTTCTCACGACGAGAAGAACGAAGCGCACACAGGTGACCGCGTAACTATCAAAGAGACTCGTCCAATTTCTAAGAACAAATCATTCACACTTGTAAGTGTTGATGAGCGTTCACACGGAACTATCGAGCTTAAGGCCGACGTGGAAAGCGAAGAGGAGAAATAGTAATATGATCCAACAAGAATCTCGTCTAAAGATCGCTGACAACAGCGGCGCAAAGGAAATCCTTTGTATCCGCGTTCTTGGTGGTACTGGTCGTCGTTACGCACACGTTGGTGACGTTATCGTTGCTACCGTGAAGGAAGCTAACCCAACCGGTGCGGTTAAAAAGAAGTCTGTTATTAAAGCTGTTGTGGTTCGTACTAAGAACCAGATCAAGCGCAAAGACGGCAGCACGATTTGTTTCGACGACAATGCTGCGGTTGTTATTAACGACGACAAAACCCCTAAGGGTACTCGTGTCTTCGGTCCTGTTCCTCGTGAGCTTCGTGACCTTGGCTACGCAAAGATCATCAGCTTAGCACCGGAGGTACTATAATATGCCTGCTGTAAAACGTATTAAGAAGGGTGACCTAGTTAAGGTTATCTCTGGCTCTCATAAGGGCACTACAGCTAAAGTTTTGACTGTTCTTGCGGGCAAGAACGCAGTACTTCTTGAGGGTATTGGTCAAACACATCGTAACGTCAAGCCAAGCCAGCTTAACCCGCGCGGTGGATCAAAGGACGTTCACGTTCCAACTCCACTTTCAAAGGTTGCACTTGTGATTGATGAAAAAACCGGCAAGACTAGTCGCGTCGGATATGTAAAAAATGCAGACGGCGGCACTACACGTGTTGCACGTCAAGCTAATAGCAAGGAGATTAAGTAATGGTTAAAACTGCTACTGTCGCCGCTCCTCGCCTGAAAGCCTTGTATAAGGAAACTTATGCTAAGGAACTTCAAGCCGAACTCGGACTTTCTAACATTAACGAAGTGCCAAAGCTTGAAAAAATTATTGTCAGCGTAGGAATCGGTAAGAACAAGGACGACAAGCACCACTACGAAGTAGTGCGCAACACCGTCACAAAAATTACAGGTCAATCACCAATCGACCGTATGGCTAAGAAATCTATTGCAGGTTTCAAGATCCGTGCTGGTATGAACCGTGTTGGTCTTTCAGTTACGCTTCGTGACGCTCGTATGTACGAGTTTCTCGATCGCCTAATCAACGTTGGTCTTCCTCGTGTCCGTGACTTTCACGGCGTAGGAAACAAGGCGTTTGACAAGGGTGGTAACTACAACCTTGGTATTACTGACCAATCAATTTTCCCAGAGCTTAGCTTTGAAGAAACACAGCTTATTCACGGCCTCCAAGTTACTTTCGTTATGAAAAACGGTAACAAGGATGCAAGTAAAGCATTACTCGTTAAGTTCGGTATGCCGTTTGAGAAAGAAGGAGGCGCACGCTAATGGCTAAAACATCTGCAGTCGCTCGCGACGAAAAGCGTAAGAAGATGATTCTAAAGTATGCTGCAAAGCGTGCTGAACTCAAAGAACTTGGTGACCTAGAAGGTTTGCAAAAACTTCCTAAGAACAGTTCACCATCTCGTTGGAAGAACCGTGACGCCCTTCATGGACGTCCGCGTGGATATATGCGCCGCTTCGGCCTTAGCCGTATAAACTTCCGTGAAAAAGCATCAAAGGGGCAAATCCCTGGTATTACTAAGAGTAGTTGGTAGGAAAGGAAACGAAATATGTCATTACAATCAACTGACCCAATCGCTGACCTCCTGACCCGCATTCGTAATGCTGTGATGGTTGGTAAGAACGAAATTACTGTTCCTTCAAGCAAATTGAAGGTGACCGTAGCTCAACAACTAAAGAAAGCTGGCTATGTCTCTGCTGTAAAGGTAGAATCTGCTAAGCCACGCGACATTCTTGTCGTAACAATTAACAAACCTGGTGAGAACTCAACAATTAACGAGATCAAGCGCCTTTCTAAGCCTGGACGCCGCGTGTACGTAAGTGCCACCGAAATCCCTAAGGTTAAGAGCGGTCGCGGAATCGTACTTGTAAGTACTTCCAAGGGTGTTGTAACTGGACAAGAAGCTACTAAGCAACGTCTTGGCGGTGAATTGCTTCTAAGCGTTTACTAGTTTTCGTACTAAGTTTAAAAAGAACCTCATAGTCGGGGTTCTTTTTTTGTAGCAGTGAAAGAATTTGCCATAGTGACAGGGGTCACATATTAATTTGTGTGAAAAGACTACAGTTAAACCATTCATGGGTTATGCTGTAAGAAAATTCACCACATTATCGTACCGAAGTGTAATTAAGCCGATACTTTTTAGAACCTCTCCTGATACGGCTCATCTTAAAATTGTGCAAATGGGCCAAAAAATAAGTAAGAGCAAAGTACTGCTTGGTATTTTGAAATTAAGTTGGAGTTATAAAAACCCCAAGCTTGTCCAGGTAGTTCAAGGTATTAAATATGAAAATCCAGTGGGGTTGGCCGCAGGTTTTGATAAGAACGTACAGCTTGGTGAGGTTTTGGAAAATATTGGGTTCGGTTTCTTTACTGGAGGCTCGGTAACCGGAAGGTATTGCGAAGGTAACCCTCGGCCGTGGTTTCATCGTCTTCCTGAACATAAAGCACTGGTAGTTCATGCCGGACTTGCGAATATAGGAAGCGTTGCAATTAGCCGTGCGTTACGCGGGTCTTCGTATGAGAAAAAGCGTGATACTCCATTATCAATTTCCGTTGCGCGCACTAACAGTATGCAGGCGAGCACGCTTGAAGAGGGTATTAACGACTATGTATTAACGCTAAAAAACCTTCAGCAATATCCAGACATGTTTGAAATAAACATTTCCTGTCCGAATACTTATGGCGGCGAACCGTATACGACACCTCAGTCTCTTGAAAAACTACTCACCGCAATTGATAAGCTTGCGCTTAAACAGCCGGTATTTATTAAAATGCCCAGTGATCTTGAGTGGGTTGATTTTAGCAATCTTCTTGAAGTGATTGTTCGTCATAACGTAGCGGGTGTGACCATTAGTAATCTGCGCAAAGATAGGCAAGGGTTAACTGTGCCTAAGGGGGTAATGGGTGGAATCAGCGGTAAGCCGACCCAAGAAAAGAGCGACACACTTATCTATAAAACATATTTAAATTATGGCAAAAAGTTAACAATTATAGGCGTCGGGGGTATTTTCACTGCCGAGGACGCATATCGTAAAATCAAAAATGGCGCGAGCCTGGTCGCGATGGTAACTGGTTTGATATACGAAGGCCCTCAAATAATAGGTAGTATTAATAGCGGTCTTGTAAAATTACTTGAATCTGATGGGTACACAAACATTTCCGAGGCTATCGGTACGGCGGTAAAAATACCGGTGCAATAGGCGCAGGTCATTGCATCTCTACCTCTAATATGTTACTATTATCAAGATAATAAATTGCGAGTGAAATCTGGGAGATTTTGCGCCCCCTCTGCTATCAATGCGGTCGGAAGCCTGAAAACAAACAGCCTTACTCGTGTGTAAAGGAAAAACATCATGAGTCGAATCGGAAAACTACCAATTCAAATTCCCTCAGGCGTGACAATCACGGTCGCTGATGATGCTATTACTGTAGTTGGTCCTAAGGGCCAGCTAGTAGTACCGCATCTCTCCGACGTAACCGTTAGCCAAGAGGACGGTAACGCAATCGTTACCCGTAAAGACGATGAGCGTATCGCTAAAGCCCAACACGGCTTGCAGCGCGCGCTACTAAATAACGCTGTAGAAGGCGTGACAAAGGCTTTTGAAAAGAAGCTTGAAGTTAACGGTGTCGGTTTCCGCGTAAGCGGTGGCGGACGCGAAATCGAGATGGCCCTTGGGTTCTCTCATCCAGTAAAGTACAGCGCTCGCGAGGGTGTTGAACTCGAAGTAAACAAAATGGAAATTACTGTACGTGGTATCGACAAACAACTTGTCGGTCAAACTGCAGCTGAAATCCGTTCACTTAAGAAACCTGAACCGTACAAGGGTAAGGGAATTAAGTATGCTGACGAAGTAATTCTTCGAAAAGCAGGAAAGGCTGGTAAGTAATCGTGAGTACTCTCGATAAGAAAATCTTAAATCGTAGCCTCCGTGCTGCACGCGTACGTGCGAAGATCTCAGGAACTGCTGAACGTCCTCGTCTTACTGTGACTATTTCTAATACACACATTAGCGCTCAGCTTATTGATGACGTAAAGCAGCACACTATTGCCGCTGCGACTACTGTTGGATCTAAGCACACCGGCACTATGACTGAAAAAGCAGCTATTATTGGTGCTGAAATCGCTAAGAAAGCTAAAAAAGCTAAGATTACCGCAATTGTCTTCGACCGTAATGGCCGCAAGTATGCTGGACGTCTTGCCTCCCTAGCTGATGCTGCACGTAAAGAAGGATTGGAATTCTAATATGGCTGATGTACAACAAGCAACCACAACCACACCTGCTGCAGCAGCAGCACCACAAGGTGGAAACCGAAATGCTCCACGTGGTGGCCAAGGCCAACGCGGTGGAAACAACCGTGGACCACGTCGCGACCAAGCTCCACAAGAGCCAAAGCAATTTGAAGAAGTAGTTATTAACATTGACCGTGTCTCACGCGTAGTTAAGGGTGGACGTCGTTTCCGCTTCAAGGCTCTCGTGGTTGTGGGTGACCGCAAGTCTAAGGTTGGTGTCGGTGTAGCTAAGGGACAGGACGTACAGACGGCTGTTCAAAAAGCAACCGATGTCGCTAAGAAGAACCTCATTGTTATTCCAATCGTGAATGAAACCATTCCTCACGATAACGAAGTTAAATACTCTGGTGCACGCGTGCTTCTAAAGCCTGCTGCTCCTGGTACCGGTATTATTGCCGGCGGTGTAGTTCGTTCAGTTATTGGTGTTACCGGTATCCGAAACCTACTTTCTAAGTCACTTAACTCTACTAACAAGGTAAACATTGCCTACGCTACAGTTGAAGCGCTTCGCGGTCTTGTTCCTAAGGATGAATGGCTTAACTCACCTAAAACTGCAAAGAAAGCTACCTCTAAGGAAGCTAAACCTGCAGTAAAGGCTGAAGGAGAGGACAAGTAATATGACTAAGTACAACGAACTTCTAGCTGGTCCTAATAAGGATCGCAAACGAGTAGGCCGTGGTATTGCAGCCGGTGGTGGTAAAACTGCTGGTCGTGGTACTAAGGGTCAAGGTTCTCGAACCGGTAAAAAGCTCGGCGCTACCTTCCAAGGTGGACAACGTACACTTGTGCGTGCCGTGCCTAAGGCTCGTGGTTTCAAGAGTCTTCGTACTCCTGCACAAGTTGTCTATCTTGATACTCTTAACGATTTCAAGGGCAAGACAGTTGATCACGCTGCACTTTTCGAACAGGGATACATTAGTACTCCTTTCCACGCAGTTAAGGTAATCACTCGCGGTGAAATTACTGTAGCTTTAACCGTAAAGGTTTCTGGTGCAAGTAAAAGCTCACAAGAGGCGATCGCTAAAGCCGGTGGTAGCTTTGAAAAGACTCCAGTGCCACTAAAGCAAAGCACTAAAGTTGCTGAAGCTGGCGACAAGTAAGTCTAGCAAACAAAAAAGAACACCTCGAAAGGGGTGTTCTTTTTTTGCGAAGAGTTAAATAGTTAAGGCTTAAGAGGCTCGGTACTAAGAGGGATGGGGGTTGCTAGAAGGAGGGATAAGATAATTTCCACCAATATCTAGATCATACGCACCGCCTGGTTTACATTCATCTGATAAATACTCTGGTAATAAGAAATGGCTCGTCTCGTTTGTAATTTTAGATGAAAGTTCTTCTGCGTATGCACTATCGACACCCGAGGCCTTAAGCGCGCCTGGCAGTTTTTGATGCGCATAACATGACGCCTGGGCTTCACTACCGATTTCTTTAGTGTGCTCAATTTCGTGTAAAAGCACGGTAAGGCCAAGTGCGTAGTTTAATGTATTCTTGGAATCCTCCTCAGCTAACAAAGGATCATAGTCTGCAATTGAGGAGCAGATGTCTTCGCGTAAAGTTGTCACGGGTGGATAAAATGAAAAACCAAAAGGACCATTAATCTTTCGCACTGCCCCCGCTCTACTTATAACTTCGCTATCTTTAGTACGCGGGTCATCCTCATCGAATCTTTTTAGTAGATCGTTGTCACAGTTGACATAAATAGTAGAGTCAGCAAAATATGATGCGGTTTCACTTACACTATTCTCAACTTCGTCGTCCGATGTAACCGCCCGAAATCCCTCGTGAATAGAAGGTGCATTTACCATGAGGGTTGTACCAACGACAGAGCCGATAGCTACGATTGATAAAAGTCGAGCGGCCGACTTGAGCTCTTTTCCAATCTTCTCTTTTTCGACACGCTTAGTAAGTCCTTCATCTGAATCGTTTGAAGTGAGAGCTAAGTTTTCGATCGTATTCTCGTAATGCAATTTACTTGACATTTCGTAATATTATAGCATAAACACAATAAAAAAGCAATTATGTTTCATCGTAGGCCACTCTGTAGTATAATCAGATACAAATCGTATAAATAACTTCGGGGTAGTCTGGAAAAGTCTGATGAATTGGAAAACAATCTTTCGTTCGCTCAAAAACCGCGACATGCAAAAGCGGCTATTAATTGTATTAGGTATTATTGTCGTATATCGACTCTTAGCGCACGTGCCAGTGCCACTAGCTGAACCAACCCAGCTACGGGAAGTAATCAACAGTGTAGTAAGTGGTACTGACTTCGGTGGGTTCTTGAACCTGCTTTCTGGTGGTGCATTGGCGAGTTTCTCTATTGTACTAGTAGGTTTGACACCGTTCATTACGGCGTCGGTTATCACCCAGCTTCTTACTAAGGCGATTCCTCGTCTTGAAGAACTTCATAAAGATGGTGAATCTGGACGCCGCAAGATTAACCAGTGGACTCGTATGGCCACCATACCTCTTGCAATCGTGCAATCAATCGCATTTATCTTTATCCTTCGCCAGACGGTCTTGGCGGGTAATACTACTGTATTGTCCGATCCGACCACTATAGAATGGGTCGTTGCCGTCACTGCTATGACGGCTGGTTCAGTCCTGCTTATGTGGCTGGGCGAGCTTATTACCGAGCAGGGTATTGGAAATGGTATCAGCCTTCTTATCTTCGCAGGTATCATCAGTCAACTACCATCCATCTTGTCTACATTCGGTACCTCATTGTTCAGCACGGAAAACGGTTCGCTTCAGGTATTCAACTGGTTCTCGGTTCCGGTGAACCCGCTAATGCTAGGGGTGATACTGGCAATCTCGCTATTCTCGCTATTCCTGCTGTATTTCTTGGTCAAAATCAACGAGGCCCAGCGAGTCATTACAATTAACTATGCTAAGCGCGTTCAAGGTAACAGTAGCTATGGTGGAGTGAAAAGCATTCTTCCTATTAAGCTAATCGCTGCCGGTGTGATTCCAGTAATCTTTGCAGTCGCATTCCTTTCGCTTCCAGCTTTCATTGGACAGATACTTAAGGCTACGGGTAATGAGGCATACGCTGAACTTGCGAATAACCTAATTCTTTGGTTCCAAGCACCACAGCCAGGCGCCTTCACGGGAGTTGAATGGCAAGCGTTCATTTACCCTGCAACATACTTCGTATTGGTTATCTTCTTCACCTACTTCTATACAGGAATCGTATTCAACGCCAGCGAAATTGCTGAAAACCTTCAAAAGCAAGGTGGGTTCATTGAGGGTGTCCGTCCAGGTAAGACAACCGAGAAGTATCTTTCTCAAACCGTTAACCGTCTTATCCTGTTTGGTTCACTTGTTCTTGGACTTATTGCTATCACGCCGTTTATTGCAGAATTCCTTCTGTACCAAGTCGCGGGTATTACTGGAACAAACCTATCTATTGGTGGTACCGGACTGCTCATTGTGGTTTCAGTGGCTCTTGAAACGCTTCGTCAGATCAACTCACGTGCTCTTATGGTCACGTATGACGACTACGACCGATAGGTACATCTATCTGTTAAATTGCAATTATACCAGTAAAATGGTATAATTTGCTTTATCAACCTACCCGATCTCACCGATAGGGTGGGGCGAAAATTGACAGAGGATGTGATCATGAGTTCTTCGGTGGATGCTCGTATCAAGCACGAGGCCAAGCTTTTCACGCGTGAGCTCGATGCGGTCTATGCGCGCCGACTGGAGCGTCTGAGGCTGCTCTTGAAGGACGAGGTCGGGAACATGCTCGCACGATGCCGGAACGCCGGTCCTGATGCCGAGAAGGACCCAACCGAATGGCTTCACCAGAAGACGTTCGACGAGACCTACCGCGACTACAGCGCCAAGAGCAAGCAGTTCCGAACCAGGAAGCGCTTCGAGGCACTGCTCGAGTTCTGCGGCAACGACAAGAAGTTGCTTCTCGTGGAGTACACCCGTGCGCTCAACATCTACTTCCCGATCGATACACCTTACTTCGAATGGGCACCTCGCCTGGTGATGACCGAGTCAGGTCGCTTGACGATGGATCATCGATGGAGCCGTACTAGGACGTAGAGCTTCGCCTTCAAGGCGTATCTTTATGCCGGGAAGGGCCAGACCTCATCCTCTGTCCCTATCCTTGAATTGTTAATGAGTTAACACTTGAAGGATAGGAAAACTTGACGGTTTGTCGTAGTTTGTTACAATAAACCTAATCATTACCCGCAATGCCGAAAAAATCGGTGGGTATATTCTTGAAAACGCTTTACGAGAACGCCTTTGTGGTGTATAATCTACTACTGTAACTTATGGTCAGTACTAAAGAGGTAATCAAAATGCGAGGAAAGGTAGTGGAAGCACTGCCTAATACTCAATTTAAGGTTGAACTTGAGAACGGCCTGAGCATCATCGCGCACATTAGCGGAAAAATGCGTAAAAACTATATCCGTCTTGTGCCTGGTGATATGGTGGACGTCGAGATGACCCCTTATGATCTCACAAAGGGAAGAATCACGTACCGCCACAAGGATCAAATTTAACTGGAGGATGTCTTAGACTCATGAAAGTTCGTGCGAGTGTTAAGAAAATTAGTCCAGATGACCAGTTGGTGCGCCGTAAAGGTCGCCTTCGGGTAATCAACAAGAAAAAACCTAAGAACAAGCAAAGGCAGGGTTAAGCATGGCTCGAATTTCTGGGGTAGTAATACCCGCTGAAAAGCAAGTTCAGATCGCTTTGACGTATATTTACGGCATCGGTCCGAAGTTTGCACGAGACATCCTTGCGGCGGCAGCAATTGAGCCGACCACTCGGGTGAAAAATCTCACCGAGGCTGAAGAACAACGACTACGTGAAGCTATTGATTCTCAATACACCGTAGAAGGCGACCTCCAGCGTCTCGTCACAAATAATATCAAGCGTTTGAAAGACATCAACGCGTATCGCGGTCTTCGACACAAGTCAGGCCTACCGGTTAACGGTCAGCGAACACGTACGAATGCACGAACTCGTAAGGGTCGCGCGATCGCCGTTGGTGGTGCTCAACCTAAATCAGCAAGTAAGACCTAGAAAGGAACTAAGATGGCAGATTCAACTTCAACCAAGAAGAAGCAAAAGCGATCAGTTCCGGCTGGTCAACTACACGTGCAAGCTACATTCAACAACACTATCATTAGCTTCTCTGACAAAAAGGGCAACGTCCTTGCACAGAGCAGTGCTGGTGCTGTTGGCTTCCGTGGAAGCAAGAAGGGTACTGCTTATGCAGCCCAAATTGCTGCTGAAAAGGCAGCGGAAACTGCAAAGGGCTTCGGTCTTAAGTCAGTCGACGTATTTGTTAAGGGTGTAGGTCAAGGTCGTGATTCAGCAATTCGTGCGCTGAACAACTTTGACATTAACATCGATAGCATTAAAGAAGTAACAGGTGTGCCACATGGTGGTGTTCGCCCACGAAAGGTACGTAGGGGATAATCTATGGCACGAGATACTTCACCAATCGTTAAACAAAGCCGTCGTGAGGGCTATGCGCTTCACCCTAAGGCTCACAAAATCATGGCTCGCAAGAGCGGCATCCCAGGCGTTCACGCCCATGGACGTCAAAACAAGCCAAGTCTATACTTGACCCAACTTCGTGAAAAGCAAAAGGTTCGTCGTACATACGGCCTTTTGGAAAAGCAGTTCGCTAAGCTTATGAACGAAGCGACTCGTCAACCAGGTCTTTCTGGTGAGAACCTTCTTCGTATGCTCGAGCAACGTATGGACAACGCTGTCTACCGTGCAGGTTTTGCGACTAGTCGTCGTGCTGCTCGTCAGCTCGTTGGCCACGGTCACTTCATCCTTAACGGACGTCGTGTCGACATTCCATCAATTCGTCTTA
>Ga0065715_10001086_pt1 | contig 15122 bp, 15 predicted proteins | sample MisBulReplicate1_FD_59102 | JGI IMG/M metagenome (GOLD analysis project Ga0065715, IMG submission 59102) | Miscanthus rhizosphere microbial communities from Kellogg Biological Station, MSU, sample Bulk Soil Replicate 1 : eDNA_1 v2 (version 2) | ecosystem: Host-associated > Plants > Roots >...
ATGGAAATCCAAAACTAAACCAGAGAACTGGAACAAAACATAAATGAATAATTAGATCGAGCGCCAAGTGGTACTGAATCCGAAGGAAATAATGATAATTTCAAATCAAAAAATGAAAAAAGCAATCATTGCTGCTTTGGCTGATGAGGATATGATGAAGATAATGAACTCGGTCGCGGACGAACCAAAATCTATAAGGACTATCATGACCGAACAAAATATTGCATATACTACTACATATAGAAAGACCAAGTTGCTGCTAGATCAGTCACTCCTCGTAGTTGATAGGTTTGAAATTACACCAGATGGCAAGAAATCCAGCCTGGTCCGGTCTACGCTTCGTTCAATTGCCATCAAGTATGAAAAGGATGGCACCGTTTTCGTGGAAGCAGAAGAAAATGTTAATGCTTTAAAAAAGGTAATGAAAAATTTCTTGTCAATTGAGTAGAATATTAGGTGCGGTCTGCCGGCGTATCTTTTAGAGCTTTGATATTTTTTTCGGAATAATATAATCGCATCCACATGACAATGGTCAGAAAAATTGTTGCACCGACATGTACTTGTGAGCCTAACCCATCTGGTAGGCTCAAAAGTGTACTGATCTGTTTAATTTCAAATAATTCTCCTATTATATACAGGCTTATGAAGAGTGATATTTGAAATTGAAAAGTTTTGATACTTCGGGACTTGATTGATGACCAACCAACGAAAATTAAGGATATAGAAAAAAGGAGTGACGTAATTATAGACATATATGAAATGATCCCAGCTTCAAAATCAAGAATCAAATTATAAACTGGCCTCCTTTTTTTCGTCCCCCATTTTGATCTTTTTTGTCGAGAGGAAATAGTAAACTGATAATATTGTTATTACCACTGCGGATAATGGTTCAAGAATTCCCTTTGAGAGTATCTTTAAATCAAGAATGGCAACTGTATGATAAATGAATTGAATTAGCATAAAGCTAGCTAATATTACCATCAACTTTACAAGAAGGCTGCTTCCTATCTTTTGATTTCTTGACTTGAATATAAAATAAATTGGTACTACAAAGCCTATAAAATAAAATATGGCATCAATTAAATTATATTGAATTTGTATCAACTGTTTAGGCTGCCCGACTCCTCCTCTCTCGAGTTTGTGTAGGATATGCTTAGGAACTTAAAAATGGATCGACGATATCCACCTCTGAAATCCAGAATTTAGATTTGTCTGGCCATTTATATTAAAAAGTAAAATAAGTAGACTGCACGAAAATGAATAACAAAAAAAATAAATCAAAACAAACATGGCTGATAGCACTGGCCATTATGGCTGCAATATCAGCAACAAATGTAATAACAGGAACTAACGGCCAACTTCTACAAAAAACATTCGCAGAAAATTACCTATTTGGGACAAATGCAAATGCAACTAGTACATCTTCTTCGGCGCCAATGAATGCTACTGTGTTCAAGACGGTCAACCCAAACCAATCAACAAACAAGGAATTTTGGATAAATACTGTACACCTTGATGGGAACACAAATATACATCCGGGCGTGAAATGTGATACCTGTCCTCAAAACACTCCTCTGCATCCAGCTGAACAGCCTCCTTCTAATTCAACCATTCCTGCTGGTGGAGGTTTCAGAATTGTAGAGCCCAATAAGGTAGGAGCATGGGACTTCAGATCGTTCACCTTCTCCCCAGACCAAATCGTCGTCAACCAAGGNGATAAAGTCACTCTACACTTTATAGGAGTNCAAGGGGCGCATCATGTCATAAACGTTGAGGGAATCGATACCTTTGAACTTATGAGAGGACAAATCCACACTGTATCATTTGTAGCAGACAAACCTGGAACCATAACTTACATCTGTCACGTACACTTACCGAACATGGTTGGCCAGATATTGGTTCTACCTAAAGCTGGCGCTTAAGGCAGATAGTTAGATGAAAAGAAGTGTTAAATGGCGGTCNACGCTTTCCCTTTCTTTTTTGGTTTACTATTATCCTNGTTGTAAGTCTGTNTCCCTATTCTTAAACCTATTCTTAAATCTACATCGAAAAAACCTAACTTACCAGTTTGAGGTATCGGAATTTGANACCTTTTAGCCTGATTTACGAGGAATCCATATTTTGTTCCNTCATAATTTGANCCTGCGAAGTGTTTACTATTATCTTTAATAAACGAACCTTCGGTCTGNTATAATTTTACCGCGGAGAGATTAGCTTGCCCTATAATTGCACCTGTGGTGAGTATATTAGGGTCGATATTAAGTCTCGTACACGCTTCATTGTTCACATTTTTGGAAGCATGAACAAGAAATAAGCCTCTAAACTTGGTGTTCCATTTTCGTATTTCAATAGTCTTCCTTCCGGAAACTAAAAGTTCTGCATAAGGTTGTTTGAGTGACAGAGCTTTCAATATGGTAATAAACTTGATGGTTTAATTTAACTACTATTGATTAATAGGGCTTCTGCCTGACGCATAGATTAGCTCGTTATATGTTTGACTATCCCATAAATTGGCTGGTTCATGAAGTGACGTTGGGTACCGTTATCGGCAAGTGTAATCGTGATTGTTTTTCCATTAGAAATTGTGATTCTTGTATGTACATCATTCCATGCATTCTTACCATTTGTTCCTACGTTTAAGATACCCGGTATTACAGTACTACCATCTGCACTCAGCTGAATAGGGGTATTAGAAGAAGCTCGGAGATTACTTAATTGGTGGGTATGATTATTTGCCCCATTAACTGGACCTGTATAGAACACTGAACTGAAATTGGTTATTATGCCGTTTTCTGTACTCAATTGCCAATCTCCTGACAAGATAAATTTCTGTACAGTACTCATGTTAACTGTATTAGCGGATGGCGGCAGACCAAAAATTAACGAGCTTATGACTCCATCTGCATTAAACGTGTTCTTCGCACCAAATACTACTTGATTACATAGACAAAGTGATACAAAACCTAGAGTAAGTAAGAGTGACAAAATGTAGCTACTAACAGATTTCCTTATATTCATACCGCTCTCATGCGTTTATTACATGATACTATGCTTTTAAGCCTTCCCGAAAAATTAGTGAACGGAACCGAAATGAAATAAAGTAGGTTTGCGGCCTAGGATTATCCAGTCATGATGTCTGAGCCTTGCTTTGAATAAATTAGAAATGGTTCCTTAACTGTCACCTCAATCTCAACAACCGCCTCCACCACCACATCCTCCACCACCACATCCTCCAGCTCCGCCTCCGCTGATACCACCACAAACAATTCCAACACCCCCCCAACGACCTACACGAGGCTTTCTCTCAGATTTAGAGGAAGATTCTATTATACTTAGTCCAGTCCCAATATATAGTAAAACTAGCATATGAGCAAAAATGCCTAGTTTACAAATGAAAGCAAAAATTATCGAAAGTGCCAAAATAATGACACCAATTATGATGGTCCCATGTAGTATTTCGTCCTTCATCATTTTCGCTTTAGTTTTTTTATATATTAGACATGATGCAATAACTAATATCAACCCAGATAGTAACGCTTCTATTTGTGCGAAGAAAATATTTGTAAAGTATTGCCAAATTAGGATTGTTGTAATAAGTATGGCTATTGATATCATGAAGCATCTCATTATAGTTTTGAATTTATTTTCATTTTCAATACTTTCGTCTGGGGTCTTGAGCTTCCATATTTCCGGTAAATGCCCAAAGTACTTTTCATATTCTTCATAAAAAAATTCAGTACTTTTCTTTTTCTTATATGGGAAAAGGGGGTCAATTCCGTATTGTGTTTTGACATTGGGTTCGTGATGGATATATTCCCCAACCATAGTGTCGCAGAATTTTCTGTACTCATTGGTGAACAAAATGAATGTATGCCAAACTTCGTCTACTAATTCGCCCACCATTTCTACCTTCGTGCCTTTTTCATGGTTAATGACTAAAATGGCTATGAATTTTTTGAATTCACCAACAATCTCCTTGATTTTGTCATCCGTCATCTCTTCAAATGGTTTCTTTTGCTTCAGACGCTCTATTACTCCGGCCGGAATCTGGTATTTTTCTAGTTTAGAAAGTGATTCGACGGTCCTGATAGGAAGGCTAGAAATAATTTCCTCAGAGATGTTTAAAGGTTTAGGTGAACCCCTGCAACAAACGCTTTGTGTCCTTGTGATGACTCCCTTTTCGTAAGGGTCTATCACATATAATACATGAAGAAATAATATTTAAGGTTCTCGATATTAGAAACATATTACGAACATATAGTTTGTAAGTCAAATTTGACTTGATTTTGATTTTGGAATTTCCGTCTGTTAATTATTTAGATAAGGGTTATTCCTTAAATACCAATCATAATTCAGAATATGCTGTGATTTCAATAGGACGTAAATTATTTGAAGAGGTTGATAGACCAATAGAAAGTAAAATCATTTCTGAAGATGCAATCACGAAAACAGTAGAAAGAGAAAGTAGCTGGACAGGAGAAATAAATGGCACTAATCCATTTCCAAGTGGAAAGGCCACAGGTAGTGGCACTTCAGTGATATATATTAATGGCATTTCAATGTCAAATTGGCAAGGTACGTTCACTGCCTATACTGGAGAACAAATTGCATTTAAGGGAAGAGATGTAAACAAGAATGGTAAATTCGTAGTATTAAGAACATATTTTACGGATTCGTCGAAGATTTCGTGGTACAATGGCCTAGTGTGTTTGCTGGACGGACATTTCGATCCTCAAGATAAATCCTTTAAATGTGAAGGTTATGAATTGATGTGACATTCTATCTCAACTTTATCTAAATATCTGGGGACAGAAAATTTGTGATCTCGTTATATTCCTTTAATGTCGTGTGATTCGGAAAAAAGTGGCTGTTCGGAACTCTGTGCCCCTTGTGTTAACTGCTCATCAGAATTTAGTATATTTCCAGTAATGTTAAACGATCCTATCATTTCCTCTGCGACCGGAAGAAAAACATCAAAAAGGTCTGGGGTTGCTCTGTATGTTACACCATACTCTACCCCTTCACTATCTATCCCACCAATTGTTAATTGAGTTATCATAGGTTTCGAATCAACTGTTGTGAGTCTAAAGGTATCAATCGCGCTGCAAACCTTTATAGTATTAATCATATATTTTTCACACTCAGTAGGCTGTATCAATCGATATTTCTGTTCACTTTGATCATAGGCAAGGTAGGAATCCATTAGGTCAATGTTGTTAGAAAGTATCGATTCATCGGCAAATAATGTAAGGGTAACAAAAGATCCTCTTTCAGCATGGAAAAAATAGATATCTATTGGGGCAGGGGATTCTGTGGTTGGTTAAATTGGACTCCAGTTTGAAGGATACTTGATAGTAAATATGCCATTTTTATCTTTAAACATCTTCCACTTTGCATTTTCGACCGTGTATGCGGGTGTCAGTGGGAAGATAATAATTACAATTACTATTATCGTCAACAACGCGGACCATAGAATTTTTCTTTTCATCAATATTATTTGCAATTTATAAATAATAAGATCTTGTAATCTCTGCTGTCTACAAATAATATTTTGCTTTATTAATAAGCTCTTTTCTTTACTAAAATCAACGTGAGACCAGTACGAATGATCTTTCATTCATTGTTAATAAGAATAGGAAACTTCAACGAGGAATAGTGATATTGTTATCCAAGCATGCCAGAATCGAATTTTGAAAAATGGAACAAAAAACTCAAAGAGATTTGGACAAGTAATTATTGTCCAAATCTTGTTTTAGTTAACATTTCAGTCCGAGAAAATTTATATCACTTTCTTGAAGGGTGAAGGGTAGGAATGAGAAGAAAAATAAAGGTGCTTATTCTGATAGTAACTGCAGCAATTGTTATACCTAGTTTGATTTATACTGTTTCACCCTTGTTCATTAGCACTACAATAAATGAGCCTGCTCCAGACTCAGCATCGTTAGTATTTCAGAAATTTATGAAAATGAGTGAAGAGGGCAGAATTCAGGCTGCAAACAAGATGAGTAACCAAGAAAAACAAATGATTATGACTATTGCCGCAAAAGAAAATAATACTTCTAATGAGAACATATCTGTGGATGAAAATCAAGGAACAGCAAAGATCATGCTGGCTGGCACATTTGTAGGCGCCGGCGATGGATTCCATAATGCTGAAGGCACAGCAAAAGTAATTCCGCTTGCGAATGGTACAAATATCTTAAGACTAGAAAATCTAAAAGCTACTAACGGACCAGATCTTTATGTGTATCTTTCAACTGGAAAAACCACAACTGACTTCATAAGTGTAGGAAGACTTAAAGGAAATGTGGGAAACCAGAATTATCTAATACCTAGTGGTACTGACTTCACAAAATATAATACTGTCCTTATTTGGTGCAGAGCCTTTTCTGTCCTTTTCGGTAGTGCTCATCTTTCGTGACGACGGGGCGAAGTGTGATGCTGCCAGATTANGAGTGATTATTGGAAAAGTATCAGCTGCATNTTCCTTAATTGAATTGAATAGTTTCTTCTTCAGTCACACTACGAAATGTTAATCAACATTACCGTCTTGGCTTTCCTATTACGTAAAGACTATTATTCCTGCTTTCATACTTAGTAAAAGATGTTTACTGATGAGAATTTTGAGAAGGCCATAGGTTTTGTAGACCCTAAAGTCAATAGCTGGATAAAGGGCCTCTATGGCGGTATGGACCAGTTGAATTTGTCTAGACCTCAGAAGGAGCTAATTCAGGCCCTAACATCTGAAACTGTATTATACAATACTCTTATGTCAAACGAAGAAATCATTGCAATCTTGTCTGATATAATACGAAATATTGCAACTCACCACTCATATGGAATGTTCCTAGACTGGGGTAAAAGGGCCGCCCTGTTCAGCAAATCTGACAAAGAAGGATGAATATTTGCCTGAAGAGTATCTGACCGATTAAAAAATTTAAGTCATTGATAACCATATATTATATCAGTTTGATTAGTGCCTTGACACAAATCTAAATTTAATTGAGGGATACTTGATGATATATGCTAAAGTATCCGAATACCTGAATTGAGTTTTATGAGACTTGTATGTCGCACTTGACAATCAGGAATTCAATTCGCTCTTGTTATTAGCAAGTTTCCCGACATGAAATAAAGTTCTGCGAATCAAGTAGCCTGGTAAGCCAATTAAGGCTATAGCTATCGATATTGCTAGCATATATTCGCCCGCAGTATTGTGGCTACTTACACTGTACGGAAGATATAATCTCTCATTTGCAAGAGCTAGACCTAATCCGGACAGTAGCATCATACCCACTGAAGAAATAATGAGGAATAAAACTAAAGATTGGCCCAACTGTCTCAGACTTAGCAAAAATAGAGCACCAACCATAACAAAAGAAAAGTGTTGAAGTAAGTGTATCTCTTGAGAATAACTTGACAGATCAAAAATTGATGGTATGTGCCAAAATGCAACCAATATTATTGCACAAATTATTAGAATTAATCCGTTACTAGCTATGATATACGCCGATCTGACAAATCTCATCCAAGAGATAAGTAAGGTCTGGATCCAAATGGAGTGCTTAGTCGTATATGATGCTGCCGATCTTTGTCTGGCAGTATTAAAAAGGCCTCTAAGAATGCCTTCAAATGCAAGTATGGAAATATAACCAATCGAAAAGAACATGGCGTGTTCTACAATCATGTGAGTACCTAAATCTGATTCAAGATTCTCAAGTAACTGACCATTTGCAATTACCATGATTATAATTAACATTGCTAAAAGTAGGAATAATGTCTTTGCGTCAAATAGAAAATGAGCAAGAGTCATGAGGAGGTTTCCCCTGTATGAATGATATTCTGCTCTTCAATTTCACGTTTTTGCTGTTTATTAACAAATTTGTCTTCTTCAAATGTATTTTGTTTTCTTCTCAAAGTTCTAAACAAGTTGTATACAAAAACTATCTGACCAAAACCCACAGTAAGAGCAAAAAATAATAGCCCTGGCATAGCCCACATAAATTGGTCTGGTATTACTGCCTCTCTTCTTATAACTCCAAAAAGGCCAAGGTACATGAACATGAATGCAAGACCAAAGCCTCCCACGATAGTTGTAACCAGATGGATTAAACCTAATGTTTTCCCCAGCTTTTTCTTGGTAAGGTCTGCAATAACTGAATAAACTAATCCAATCCCAAGAAGTACGCTCCCCATTAAAAGGACTAGATGAATATGACCTACGATGTTCAGTGTATTGTGCAGGTACACATCAGTTCCCCACCAGCCTGTTTCAGCTCCAGCAAAACCTCCGTAAACCCATCCTACTATTCCAGTCACAATAAATGCTGATGCAATATTCCATCGAATCCTAGATCGTAATATATACATCATTATAGTCATCACGGTCAATGCTGATGGAAAGATGATAGCCTGGCTTGCAACTGTTGCAATCATCTGCACTATAATAGGGTTGGGCATATCCATATACGAATGATGAGAAAAGACCAATACAGTAAATATGAAATAAAATGGCCATGATCTGTATGCCCACTTATCGTACGGGACAGTTTTTTTTGTAAACTTGGGTATGTAGTAATACGCCGCTCCTAAAAAGGAGAACAAAGTAAAATATACTATGGGATGACCAAAGAACCAAAATGCATCTTTTGCAAAAAGCCAGTTGGGATTAGATTGCGGATCAATTAAATAAGAATATCCAATTCCCAATTGAGTGAATAAACCTACGGTCCCACTTAAAAGCGCCACAGAATTTACAAATATTCCAACAACTACTACTGATACTGCTGGAACTAGTTTGCGATACCTTCTTGGGAACCACGAGCTGATGCCTAAAAGTGAGACCCACCTTGTAGCGACCGGTAGATTATGCATTGGCAACAGGTCAATTCTTCCTGAGTCGCTATAGTCGGCAGATGCTCTAAAAATTGATCCTCCTTCTGGTTCACTCTTTTGCACACCCGCTGCAATCCTTCCTCTTAGAACAGTAGCTATCACATTACAACAAAAAATTACAAGTCCTATCCCTATGCATGTATCTGCAACTAGGAACAAAGTGGCAGAAAACATTGTCCATCCTCCGTTTTGCGGATGGAATGCCAAAGGCATGAGATTGTACCATCCAGCTCCAAAAAGCATCAAGGCACAAACAATTAGGAGAATGCTGCCACCATTCAACAATGCATATGAGGCCACAGCCATAGACATACTATAAAGAGGTTTCTTTGCGAACTTGCTAAGTAAATAGTAACTTAACCCCACAGTCAACATGCAGGCAAAACCAAAAAACATCAACTGGCCATGCGCTGTAAGGGCTGCATAAAATAGGCCCATGTTCAATTCTGGATTTGTCATGAAGACAATTCTTGACTGAATGCTTCTCATAATAATTGCTAGCGTACCTGCAGCAATAAAAAAAACAACTGATGAGATGATGAACATTATTGTAAGGTCTGACAGATTCTTAGATATCTTATATAATGGAGATGGACCATGTTCGTGGTCATATTCATTTAGTACTTTAGTTTTACTTTCATCATCTTCCAATGTAACTATCTCATCTCCAAAACTTTAAACCACATGCACCGTAATGCTGGAGACCATGTAAGGGTGATTCCATCCGCAATATTCAAGGCATCTAATCGTATACACGCCTGGTTTATCAAACGTGTAATAGAAAACGTTATCATAACCAGGTACTACTTGCATTTGAAACAGAGGTACATCCATTTCATTTGCACTAGAAAGAACACCAAACCCATGATTTACGTCTTCAGATCTGGCAACGAATTTTGTGAGCTCGCCAGCTTTTATATAAAGTTGGTCTGTTGGATGTTCAGGTGAACTGACCTGTCTGGAGCCATCAGGGCTAGTATAACCTCCATCATTGACTATCCAATACCACTGGCCCGCTGTGACCTTTACCGTGTGAACGACCTGAGCGTCTCGCAGCGCATTGTCGAAGGCGACAGGAGGCATCCAAGGATAACCTAAAATCCAAAACGATATTAGTAAAGCTCCAACAAATATTGCCCAATATCTCTCTACATGGTATTTATTTAGCTCATACTTTACTTTATCAAAACCCTTTAGCGATGCGTGATTGTACTTTGTAGAAAGTAGAACATAAACAAAAAAAGCTGAAGCCACAAGTATTGCAGAAGTTACCAAAAGGATTAACCATGAATTACCATATCCAAGGTTTGCTGCTAACNCTACACCTGCCGTATCGATATCACGCTCCAATTGATTTTACTAGTTCCGNTGAAGAAAAACAGTTTACAAACCAAACCAACTCTCATCTGTAGCTTTAGTATAAAAGTCTTGTTCATCTTAGAGGTACCAACATATTTAGGAGGTATGTAAGAAGAGTTTATGTTTTTTGAAAAGATTTTTGAAATAAGCCGTTAACTAAGAAATTACCTTGGGTTAAATTGTAGCATCGGCCCGCCGGAACTGATCTTTTTCTGAAGCTTATTTTTCTTCTCGTGTCGCTAAAAGTGAGGCAAATAATATAAGTTAGGTAAGTCAATGCATTTTGTCATTTGCGAGGTACTAGGAATTTTAACCATCAGTTTGACCTTACATTTGTCATGCGAGCTCTGAAAAATTATTATGAACCCCACCGCTTCTAAGGCAATCTTTGGAATAGGAATTATACTTGCTGCTGCAGCGTTCATATCAATCTATGTTGCAAGTGTTGCCCAACAAAGTCAAAATTCTCAGGGAACTGCAACATCAACTTCAAATGCCGCTACACAAGGTCAATCAAAAGCGACGGCAGCACCGTCATTATCCTCTACGACGGCAACTCAGAGTTCTAATACCTCAAATAGAGCCATTAGCTCTATTAATATTGTCCAGGGTTCTGCGGCTCAACAAGTCAAGGTCTATTATCAACCTACTCCAGCACAGGTTACAAGTGGATCTAAGGTTACTTGGACCAACAATGACATTGCTCCGCATACAGCAACAGCATCTGATTTTTCATTTGATACTGGAATAATAGCAGTGGGTTCCTCCGGTTCTGCCGTAGTCAAAGGAAAAGGCAATCTTTCCTACAGGTGCACCATTCATCCGTGGATGACAAGTACGCTTCAGATTTCTGGCTCCGATCAGTNCAATAATTCGCAATCTCCTGCAAGTAATGTGACTAGTGTAGCTAATACTACTTCCCATCAGGTAAGTATTACTNCTCCCAGGGTAAATGATACCAATCTTAAAGTTACTGAGGTCATTTCGGGGCTGAAAATGCCCACCACTATGGCTTTCTTGGGACCTGATGATTTTCTGCTTTTGCTGAAGGGTGGAACCGTAGTTAGAGTGACAAATGGGACTATGGCAAGCACACCACTTCTCAATGTTTCTGTGGGCAGCGGCATAACACAAGGGATGTTGGGTATCGTGTTGTCAAACTATTCTCTGCCGGATAACGGTAGGTACGTGTTCTTGTATTACACTGAAGTTCTGAACAATCAGACTGGAAGTCAACTTCAAGGACAAGGAGAAGGAGAAGGAGAACAACAACAGAACAACCAGACTGGTATGAAAACATTAGAAAATAGAGTCTATCGATACGAATTTGTTAATGGGAGTCTCATAAACCCCAAATTACTTTTGCAGTTACCAGCGAAGGAAGGCTATATGGACAACGGCGGTTACTTGAAGATAGGACCAGATAATAATTTATACATGAGTGTAGGTGCAATAACCGCTAGCGCTGTTTCCGACGTCCAAACACTCACCCAAAATTTCATAAATGGAACACCAGTTGACGGAAGAGCCGGAATATTAAGGATAATGCAAAACGGGAATCCAGTTCTTGATAAAGAAGGCCATGGCCTCCTTGGAGATTCTCATCCCTTAAATCTGTACTATGGTTATGGTTTAAAAGATAGCTTCGGTATAGATTTTGATCCTATCAGTGGTAAGCTTTGGGATGCTGAACCAGGTCGCATAATAGATGACGAAATTAATCTGATTGAACCAGGATTCAATGGTGGATTCGAAGCTTTGCAAGGACCTAGTGTGTACGTTCCGGCAGCAGTTGCAGATCTAGTGAATTTCAATGGCTCTGGCAAATACTACGATCCTCAATTTGTCTGGAATCAGAAGGTTGTACCAGTTGGTTTGAAATTCCTAACCACTAGTAAACTAGGCGAAAAATATGAAAACGACTTGTTCGTAGGCAGTTTTCTTAACGGCAAAATATACCATTTCGACTTGAATGAGGCCAGAGACGGGTTAGTAGTACCAAGCTCGTTCATTTATAATCAAATGGCAACATGGAATTCGACGGGAGCAGAGGACATTACTTTTGGAGAAGGATTTGGAGGAATAAGTAGCCTTAACGTCGGCCCAGACGGTTATTTGTATGTGGTATCCTTTACGAACGGGAAAATCTATAAAATTATGCCATCTTAAATCTTATCATACGTTAGTAAGAATAAATATCCTTAAGTTCTTATGTATGGTAAGAGTTGCAGTGATATTTTTATAATTGCATTCATATCATTCTGTATGGGTGAACGATTATAATTTAAAATTACATGCCCAACATTCATTTCTTTCAGCATTTCAATATCATTTCCTACTTGCTCTATCGAACCAGAAAACGGTATACGGCTCTCCTTTTGAGAAAATTGTCTTACGTTGGGATAAATTATTAATATAATTTCGAAATCATTAGGATTTTTTTCTGCTTCAAGTACTTTCTGATTCAGTAAACTGAGTGTAATTTTAAGTTGGTCCAAATTGTTACGAACAACTCCTATCCATCCGTTTGCGTATTTGGCCATCCTTGAAAAAGTATTAGGATTCGATCCACCAAAGTAAATTGGGAGTGAAGGTTTTTGGATAGGCTTTGGTCCAATTTTTGATGGAGGAACGTTATAAAACTCTCCATAAAATTCTATGATTTCATCTGACCAAATTGATTTTAGTAATCGAATATACTCATCGGCTCTCTTTCCCAGTTTTTCCATAGGGATATTTGAAGCCAGGAATTCATCCTTAGACCATCCAATACCAAGTCCTGCGATTGCTCGCCCTCCAGATAATAAGTCGAGTGTAGCGAATCTCTTTGCCAGTATTACTGGATTATGAAAAAATATGTCAATCACAGATGTCCCGAGTTGTATCCTATCGGTTATAGCTGCAACAAAGGTAAGTAATTCGAGTGGTTCCAATACCTCTTGCCAGTCTGATGGAAAGTTTTCTCCTGGTTGTGGAGAAATGGGCCAAAGGAGTCTTTCTAAAACCCATAAAGAATCAAAGCCCTTCTCGTCTGCTTCTTTTGCAAGGCTCATAATATTTTCTAATTTTGCGTTTTTTCCAGTCTGAGGTAATCTAATACCCACTTTCATAATTTAGGTCATTAGGGAAATAATTACTTGAAAGCTAATTGGCCATTTTGTGTTCAAGACGGATAGTTTGTATCTCAAGCTAATTTTAGAGATGATATTATGCTTTTAATTACTGGTAGGTATTGGTCGAATTTGTACGGGACCGCAACATAGCTGATTAGATAAGGTTTACCGTTATGAGTAACAATAAATATTTCTCCTTTATTCCCATTCTGATTGGTATATAATATTTTATACCCTGGCTCGCCGGCCAACATAGTCTTATTGGCTTCGCCAAATGTCACGTTCCTGCTTTGAAGCTGCGTTTTGGCGTAGTCCAAATAGTTCTCCAAAGAAATATTCTTATCGTTTACAGTGGTGTCATGCCCTATAAGGAGATATACCTTCTGAAATGGTGGTGCTGTATTGGGTTGTGATTCATTACTAGGAATGAAATAGACAAATGAAAAGTCTTTACTTTCCGTATAAGACCAGTTGTTGGGGTAGTCAACTTGAATTCCGATAGAATCACTCTTGTAGTTGTTGTTATTACCAGATCCGAACGCGGAAGATGAAAGTATTAATGCTAATGAAATAACGACAGGAAATATATACTTCATTTTTTGTTCTTTGTTATTATGTCCCTATATTTTTAAAAATGTTGTGTTGCCAATCATCCTGTCTTGCAAAAACTACGTTTGACAAAAATTAGGTAGCTGAGAGGGAATACGAAAGTCTGCCATCTCAAAGTGGTTGTGTAAAAGGGGGGCGGTGCGTACAAATATAGCAAAATAGCTGTTTTGAGAATACTCTTTTAAACCAATTAACTCTAATTAAGCATCTAAAAAATGAACAAGAATCCAGAAAAATTTTCCTCATTGAACAGATTAGTAGTCGTATTGCTAATTTCTTCACCAATCTTTTTACTCTCAAATTCCTTTCAGCAAGAGGCAAAGGTGGATTTTGGTACTATTAGCGTACCTACAACTGAAGGAGGTACGGTCAATAACAACTCCTCTACTGTTCAGGGTCTAGTTACCAAAGGGAATGAGCTTGTCAAAAATATAAAGTATCAAGAGGCGATTTCGTATTACGATATGGCTTTAGCTATAGACCCCAATAATACCAATGCATTAATTGATAAGGCTGAAACTTTTTCGAAGTTAAATAGATATGACGAGGCCATCAAATCTTATGATAAGGTGTTGACTATTCAGCCTACAAATATAAGTATTCTATATAGTAAAGCAGATATTCTTCCTTATTTAGGTAGATATAATGAGGCCATCGCTATCTACGATAAGATCTTCTCTCTAAATCCTCATTCATCCAATGCCCTAGGTAGAAAAGGCCTTGCCCTTTACGATACTGGAAGGTTTGAAGAAGCTGTTACCGATTTTAATAATGTATTAGAGATGGAGTCAAATAATACTGCTGCAATGTATTACAAAGCTCTTGCTCTAGACGGATTGGCAAATTACACCGAGGCTATCGGTGCCCGTAGTAAGCTTCTAGAAATAGATCCTAAAGATATTGATACTTTGGAGGGCATAGCTCAAGACCTGACTCATTTAGGAAATTATTCGCAGGCTGTTGTATATTTTGATAGGGTACTAGCAATAGATCCGTATAGAATGAATGTACTCTTAGACAGAGGTAACGCACTTAATAATTTGTCAAATTACAATGAAGCTATTTTCAGCTTTGATAGGGTTTTGAATACTTATCCTGATCAAGATAAAGCTCTCATCGGCAAGGGTACGGCTCTCTTTAACTTGG
>Ga0065715_10089068_pt1 | contig 15069 bp, 11 predicted proteins | sample MisBulReplicate1_FD_59102 | JGI IMG/M metagenome (GOLD analysis project Ga0065715, IMG submission 59102) | Miscanthus rhizosphere microbial communities from Kellogg Biological Station, MSU, sample Bulk Soil Replicate 1 : eDNA_1 v2 (version 2) | ecosystem: Host-associated > Plants > Roots >...
CACTCCACAGCGATCTCATCAGGAGATGCTGAATGATCATAAGCGAATCCTACAAAACTCCATTGACACCTTAATCGCGAGGGGACTAAGCCCGAAGACAATAGAGAGATACCGTTGGCTTAGTGAACGCTGGTTTGAACGGATCCGGGTTTGCGACGCGATTGGTGAACGTCAGATTTTCATTTGGGAAGTCATGAACCTGGGCCTAGGGCGGCAGCTTATCAAGGACTTCCTGCTGGCGCTGAGCACCGTCGAAGACGATAACCTGGCGTGTGTTCGGCCCGCGACGGCAAGAACTTATGCTGGACAACTAGAGCGCCTGTTCCTGATCACACTCGAGTTTCCCTATATCCAAGGGCTCCAAACAATCTCATCTAAATATGGAGCGATTGAAAACCCATTTACTGGCGTTGAGTATCCCCTCCATAGCCGAGATATTTTGCGCTCCGAAAGATTCTTTCTGACCCCTCAGCAGATTTTGGAACTACTAGTCTTCTTGCGAGAAATTTATCCTGCTCTAACAAAGAGGATTTCGACGGCCGGCCGCCTGTACGCAATAGTAATGCTGATTACCGAGACTGGCATGAGGTCAAACGAAATCCGAAACCTCGATGCCCTTGGCGCCGATAGGGACATCTTCTATAACAAGAAAATCATACAGACACGTCATGGCAAGGCTTACAACTCGTCAGGCCCTCAGACGCGGTTAATACCCCTTACGAGTGCGGCAATGACGACGCTCAGGCAATATGAACAAGAAGTCCGACCTCAATTCCCCAATTACTTGGTTGAGCCATCTCTGTTCTTGAGTTCGAGGGGCAGACGACTGCCTTACATCACAATGCGGGGAAGCTTTGCACGACTAATAGAGGCCGCACGGGAATTTGGCGTGGATCTGCCCCCTCGGCTAACACTTCACGACCTCCGTGCAAGTTTCGCCACCAATTACATTGAGGCGAACCCCGACCAGTTCTGGGAATTGATGGAGTTATTAGGGCACGTGAGTCCATCATCCACGCGCCTCTATATCAGATCAAGAGGCAAGAACAGGTGGTTGTCGATGAAGGAGGCGCGAGGCCCTCGGCTTGGGAAGTCAGGTTTCAGCGCGATGGTCTACAACACGCAGGGGGGCACATATAGTTGTGTGGGATCTTAAAGGCCTTGCAAAGAGGACTTATCAAATTACTACTGCCATTGAGCTCCAGGCCTTCATAGAGGAAGAAGTGGGCGTGATTCTGACGGTGCAGACCGTAAGAGCGCTGATGCGACGGGCGCCAGCAGCACCACGCACAGAAATGATTCAACTCCTGTGCGACGTCTTCGACTGCCGCTCTGATGCGTTCTATGTTTGCGATCCGAATCCAGCGCGAAGACGGCAGTGGGCGAATGCCAAGTTAGAAGGGAAGAAACCGTCGCCGTTATATGGATCCAAATCCGCCGAGCATAAGGACGAATTTGTTACGGCTCTACATGAAACTGTTGACTTTGAAGCTGCAGGAAAGCCTAAGTCCTTGCGTATGACTTTTACCGATCCCAGAACGCTTTTCAAAGACAAACTAAGACCCAAAGAGTAGCAACAATATGAGAAACCGACCAATGGCAGCGTGCACGCGTTGTCACCAGATGCGAAGAACGGTGCTGCGCTGCGTGATGATTTGTGAAAAGTGCCTCAGCAAGGAGCCCAAAGCTAACTGTAGTGTCTGTGGCAGAGTCAGGCGGTTCCTGACAGACGGATCTGGCATTTGTCCCGAGTGCGTGAGAAGGGCGACATTGCCCTCTACCATAGAATGCACAAGGTGTGGGAAGAGCAAACCGCCAGCCAAGGTCAACGGAGAGTACTGCGCGCAATGCCAAAAACGTGTAAATCGTGGCGTGGGCATGTGTTCTTGTTGCGGAAAGGAAAAGCCGTATGTACACAAGGAAGACAAGCTCTGTTGCCTTTGCAACTTGAACCGGCATGCCGGGAAGAGATTGAAGAGGTTCATTGACACCGTCGTAATACCAAACGAGTACAGTCTCAGGTTGTTTCAATGCCTGGTTGCAACAATCAACTGGGAGACGGTCAACCAGAACGTTTACTTCCGCATAAGAAGTTTCGGCAAATTTCTTCAAAGGCATCATGTCGAGAGTCCGCTAACATGGGACGCCATAATCAAATTAAAGAGAACGTTGACGGGCAACAAATATAAACCCCTGCGCTCGTGTCTTGAGCAAGTCGGCGAACTGCTTTTAGGTGTCTGTAAAGAGGAGGATCTGGATCAGGATCTCAGAAGGATCAAACCGCTCGCGCGGATTTCTTCGTTGTCACCGAACATCATTGCACTTTTTGAGAAATACGATCTATGGCTCCGCACCGAGCGAATGAATACGCCCGCTGCAAGGCGCAATCACTTTATTACCGTGGGTGAGTTCTGGAAGTGGTGCGCCCGCCGTGGACTAACTTCCTTTGCGGACGTTGAGGGCGTTCACCTTCAGGAATATCTTCATCTGTTAGGTCTGAAGTGGAAGTGCCGCTACTGCCTGTACACGCAAAACTTGACCACTAGGGGGGAAACTCCACCGACGGTGTGCGAAAACTCGAAGTGTCGCGCCCTTAACTCATTTGAAAAGGTTATTCGTTGTGTCGAGCGTTCGGTGGATGGGCATCTCGCCAGGTTTCGGGTCTTCTTTGGTTGGCTCAAAGAAGTTGAAGAGGGCATAGAAAAGAATCCCGCACCGGTAGATCGGCGGAGGAAGCGGAAGAAGAAACGAGGGAGGCGAACCAGAAAATACCCAGCGACCATTCAGTATTACGATTGGCAGATAATCGCTGTCCTTTTGAAAGCCATTGAAGATCCGACGATGCCTGCCGAAGAGGCGATGATGCTTTATCTTCTTCTTTACCACGCCTTCTACAAGAAAGAATTACAGACTGTACGAATCCCTTCGCAGTGTCGGCCCCCAGCCCTGGGTGTGGAACCCCGCGAATCTTTGGAAGATGTTCTGTACCTCGAGTGGGAGCCCCGGCAACTTTCAAGAGGGATCCAGTCTTTGGGTCGCAGTGGACAACGGCTTCAGTTAGAGCCTCGGGATGAGCCTTGGCTGCGAGACTTGATTCGTCGATTTGTGAAAGAACGTAATCAGAAACTGAGAACTTCACAAAACCCTTATCTCTTCATAGGCACGAAACTGAGCCCGCGCGGTGGTCCCGTAAGCGATCAGTATTTCAATCGCTTAGTCGAGAGGGCAACGGCTCGCATTACCGGAAGGATCTGTACGATTAGCATATTAGGTAAGTGCTCTCGGCTTCTCTATGCAGAGTTCGGCGGGCATGAAGGCATCAGGCATTTGCGGGAGCTTGGCTTGGGGGAGCAACACGCGCGCGTCTACACATGGGCTAAACGAGTGAGGGTTGTGCCAAAGCAAACTGGTCCAATTCAAAATCAGTATGCGAGACGGGGATCACCGCGTCTAACAGTTCCATCAGTGGATATCTTTGGTATTCCAACGGACGCTGGGTTGCGTCAAAATTAAGAAGGACTGAGCTGCGTAAGCAAACTCTTATATACCCTGCCAGCCCGTAGCGAGGAAGGCAGTTAAGGACGGAGCGAACTGTTGTTTGGTTCGCAAAGTTCATCGGAGCGCAGCGAAGACCCATGACGGCCGTCGCAGCGAAGGCTATGTACCCGGCGGTCTCACTATAAATTTGGTTCCTTCGAGACAAGCTGGTGCTTGCGCGTGTTAAGGGAAAATACAAGCAAGTTTGGGTTTGCAACTCCAGCGCAATAACAAGCGCGCCAGCCCCCAGCGGGGGCGTAGCGAAGTGAGCAGTGCGAGGCGCGCCGAGCGGGCGAACGCAGTGGGCGCAAGGGGGAGAATTAATAAAGTAGCGGGCGTTTGATAACAGCGATTCCGTTCGGGAGCGCCGCCAGGCGCTGTAGTTGGGAGAACGGAATCTCCTGTTATCAGATGACCGTCCTTATTGAGGCCCTTTTTGCCGAAACCCTAGACTTCGAATACGATCACAAGTGCTTTTCTACAGGATTCTTTAATTCAGGTGCATAGATTGTTCGCGTGGATTGGGGGAAACTCTAGAAAAGAGCGGGACTAATTCGCGGGTATCGCGTCGTCTTCTTCGAGCAGAATAAGGGGCCGCATCTGCATGTACGATAAATTGAGATATGAGCCATGCTTGCAGTTGGGATAGAAAACGAATTGGGCCAAGTGTCTGTAAGGTCCAAGGCATAAACGGAAGGCCAGCTTGAGAGCTGGCCTTTCGGTTGGGCTAGACATTCAGCCTCATAATCCGTTTTCACGAGTGACGAACCTATGGCGAGCGTCAGAAGTGTCACGTGGTAACACGTGACGCTTCTGACACTCTCTAACGTGGCGCTCAAAATCGATCCACAGGTGTCGGCTGAGTTATTGTCGAAGCAACGACAATAACTCAGCCCGATGCTATGAACTCAACAGAGACCAACCAAACCTCGCCAATTATTTGTGAAGTGAACTACATGCAGATGTTGGGCGGAGGGGGATACTACTACAGAGAGGATCACTCCCAGTGAAACGCCAGAATTTCCGCGGCGAAACCCGCCGATCAGTGCAAGAGAGTTCCTGTCACAATCGCTTTCATTGATTAGCTCTCAACGCAGAAATTTTTCGCCAGCCAAGTGCATAGCACTTGGCTGGCGGTATCTCAGGGGAGTGCGTGGACCTTTAGATAGTCAATGCGATTGCTTTCTCTCAAGCGTTGAAGCTGCTAGACGGGTCGGGACGAAAGTGCTGTTGGATGTGCGGGACTCGCTCGCGAACGACAGCGGAATGTAGCAAGCCGGAAACGTTTAGACTGTTGTGCACGGGACCACCGATTCAGTTGCAGGGGGAGTCCTAAGCCAGTGCCTAAACAGCTTCATGATGGCCTAATTCCAAGTAGCTTTTGTAGGGTCTATTTCGTAATCTTCGAATGTTATCCCCTCGGGAAGCTCCCACTCTCCGCAATCACAAATGACAAGTCGCGTAAACGGCACCTTAACGAGTATCTCTCCCGGCAAGGTACTGTCTGTGCCGTGCATCACAACTGCGGTAAGCGAGTCATCATAAGGTGTGACGTACTCAGGAAAGCTGCCGGGCGGAGCAAACGCAATCAGGAAGTAGTGGCCCGGATCATCTTTCAAGCGGTAACAATCTGCGGAGCCGGGAAACTCCACGCGCGCCTTCTCAGCTATTGGCGCTGGAAATGCGGCCAGGGATTTTTCAAAGATCCGCCGATGGGCCTCTCTTGTTTGTTCGTCCATTTGAAACTGCTCTCCTCTTTTAGGCTTTATTTGACTTTCGAGGCTTGGCCTTTGGCTTTGCTTCGTATTGCTCGATCAGACCAGCTTCCGTTCGCAGCGCGGTCCGAAATTGTTCTAACCGCTTCATCAGTAGACCAATCTTCCTCAAGCTCTCACGCCGTGCACGAAGAGTACCGAGAAAAAATTCGAGCTGGATACGACGCCGACAATCAGCCATCGTTAACATACAATGGCCCCACTTATACTCTCCGCCTCGGCTTGATTCGACCTCAGTAAGAATGTAGGACGTGTGGCCCGTCGAAATTGAAGCTAAGAACACTCTTTTGCGATAACCAAATGTAGACATAGCGACCTCCTTCAGAGTCGAGATCTGTAGGCCGCCCTTTTTTCTGCGTTTTTGCATATGCATAAGCGTATATATCGGAACGCAGTATCCTGAGTGTTCTTTCAGGCATTGGCTGCGGACCATCACCTCATACGGAGTCAAGAAGACTAGGTTGTTTTATGTGGAGTTATTGAAAACGAATTGGCCCAAAGATTAGCGGGTACCTACACTAATTTGGATGTATGGTTTTTTGATCTATTTTATACCGCTATGGAAGAACCTCTTATTCGGGATATTCCCACAATAAAGAAAAACTTGGAGCTGGTGAGGGGCATGAAGTCCCTCAAAGCGATCATGCCGCTACTGAAGCCCGTGCTGCGATTGCTGGGCCTTAAGGTAGACGGAGTTTCCGATGCCTTGTCTCAGGTCCCTGAGCTTGAGCGCATGGCCGAGGAATTGGCAACCATCCCCGATCGCTTTAACGACATTTTCGCGGAACGCGGCTGGATAATCTATGACATGATGAATGTTGAAATCGCCAAGGCGGCCATCGCAAAAGCTGAGGGAGGCGATATTGACGGAGCTGAGGCCGACCTAGTGGATTACTACAACGCCGAGACGGTGAAGTGGAATCTACAGACAATGTACGGTGTCAGAGCCTTCCATCCCAGGATGCCACTCGCGCAAAAGGCCCTTACCGACTACTGCGAGGGGCGTTACCACGCCTGCGTTCCCGTCGTCCTCGCTCTATTGGATGGGATGGTTAGTGAGCTTCACGAAAAGCGCCGTGGCTTCTTCGCCGAGGAAGTAGACTTGCAGGCGTGGGATTCGATTGCTGCCCACAGCAAAGGTCTGAATGTCCTGGTAAGCATCTTTCAGAAGGGACGAAAGATGACACGGGTTGAACCTATCTTTCTCCCTTATCGCCACGGCATCATTCACGGTATGGATTTAGGCTACGACAACAAGGTTGTGGCTGCGAAAGCGTGGGCGGCCCTGTTCGCGACTCGTGACTGGGCGTTGAAGGCCGAACGCGGCATGCTGGAAGCGCCTCCTGAGGAGCCCAAAAAGAGCTGGGCAGAAATCTTTCGAGAACACGGCCAAAGCATTCGTGAGAATGCGGAGGACCGGACGCGGTTAGAGGCTTGGAAGCGCCGCGAAATTCGGATTGGCGAAGATGTACCAACTACTGCTGGGCCTGATGCATTCACTGCAGATACTCCGGAGCGTAAACTCGTCGAGTACTTAAACTACTGGCGTTCACGCAACTACGGAGGCATGGCGCAATGTCTGCCAGCCACCCAACGAAATCCAATTAGCAAGGCCGCCGGTCAAGTCAGGAGTGTTTATGGTTCAAGAAGTCTCGAGAGATTTGAATTGCAGGAAATAGATGACCAGGCTGCTGCGGTTACGGAGATTAAGGTAAGGGTTTGGTATAACGAGGGCAGTCAAGTTCTACAGCAGGATCATACCTTCCGTTTGATAAACGAAGACACGAAGGGTAGCCCTGCAGTGCGAGGGAAGCCCAATAGCTCTTGGACCATCTACACATGGGGTATTCCCTGAGTCGGGTGGTGTGAAGCAAGGATAATCTGGCGGAAAACGGATCGTTTGAAGTGCAGCCGCCGCGTGCGGCTGAAGTGAGGAAGCAAACTACACAATGAAGTTTAATATAAATTGTACCAGTGCAGATTCGTTGTTTGAGAACATCAAGACAACAATTCGTGAAAGAGCATCCGATCTGTGGCGCGTCGATCATGAAGAACACCTACAACTTAAGATCGAAGGCGCAGCTCCACTTGTTGATTCGTGGTGCGATGCGTACTTTGAGCGGAAAGACGACGAGTTCGCTGTAAACAGAAACCAACGGCTGGTTCTGATTTACGTCGATCTTGATCCATCATCCGATCCCGATAATGAAGTCATTGCACGATACATGTCAGAAATGATTAAGCTTCTCGTGTTATACCATCGGGACGATTTTACTATGATCAGAATTGAAGATAGACCGACCGCATAAAAGCGGTTTTCGTATTGGAACGATGATGAATGAAACGGAAAAACTAGAAGCTGAAAAGAACCTTGACGAAACAACTCGGCTTCCACACATCAAATTCGTGGTCCACGAGACACCATATTGTTTTTGGGATCTCGATGTTCATGGGAAAAATCTGGAGTTCATAAACAAGATTGATCCTAAATATTTTGATCACATTGCGGATCTGCATAGCGAGTTGTTGGAAGGTGACCAGAAGCAATACGCGGCTGCGGCTTTGCGCATAGCTTATTCGCACGGGCTTGAAACTTTATTTGCTCTGCTCTGTGCTGTGGTTCAAGCTCCCGATTGTGTTATCGGTTGGTTTCTGAAGTACCGCAATACTGAGCTATTTGATCTCGTAAGGAAAATCAGCGAAGGTCGTATCATCTATTCAAAGCTTCGGTGCCAGCATGTGACTTGGAGGGTAATTGCTGATTTGGTGTTTAGCAATTTCAAAACTGGCGACGATGAAAAAGATGAGGGTATTCGCGCAAACTTTTCGCGTTTATGGGGATACTTTGCTTCCGATTTTCTTGATAAGAACTTTGATCTCGAATACAACAGCATTAAGCATGGTTCGCGCGCTAAGATGGGCGGCTTCTATTTGGCTATTGGCCTGGAAGATGTAGCAGGTGTACCCGCGCCTCTTGAGCGAATGGAAACAGTGGCGAACAGTGTATTTGGGTCTTCATTTTTCGTGCCCGAACGTTTACATGACGGTCGAAATTTTACAGTAAGCCATCAAGGTCTTAACTGGGTTCCAGATAACTACGTAGATGCTTTGCACTTAATCTCATTATCAATTCACATGTAGTAGCCTGCCTGAGAATCCTTCACGGTGTACCACTCAGCGAAGTGCCGTTCATGTGGCATAACAACGAGGAAACATACGAACTACCGTGGTCACGTTCAACGGGTTCGACGGGACTTCGACAGCATTCGCAGATTACAGAAAAGGCGATCGTCCCTCTCACGAAAGATGAAATTCTTTCTGTTTACGATAAATGATACTGATATCACAGATGACACGAAAGAACACCAAGCCCTTAATATGATCATCCAGAGGTGGACGTTGAATGGCAGATAGAATATTTACCGGTTACTTTGATACTCAATTCTATGTGCACCTTTGTCGTGCTGATAAGGCCGAGGCCGATCAGATCGTTGATACCCTAAACACACTGAATGTTCGTCACGTGATTTCTAATGTTCTACGCGAACTTCTAACTAGCAAAACAGACTGATCTTGATGAAGTATTAGTTCATCGTGTGCGTCAACTTAACGTACCACCCTGAGGACATACATAGCTGATATGTTTCGCAGTCTTCACGGCCAAATGACCGAGGCAACAATCTACTCGATCATGACTCGCTGCGAGCTGCGGTCGACTGTGCGGAAGACGTCGATGGGGCTGTCATCTCGTCGAAGATGTCCTGGAAGGGAAGCGCAGCCGATCCCGATAAAGAGAAACACTCGAAAGCTGGATCTGGGACGCGGCGTGAAGCAGATCAGCCGACACGTTTCGCCGCCGCAGTACCGGCAATTGGCTACGGAGCTTATTCGCGGAGTGGCCTATAACGGGGAGTATCATTAGTCGGTCTTGGTTGTTGATCAAGATAACTTTTCGCTAACCGGAGATGAGATGGAGATAGATCCTCATAAACTCGCGGATGAGTTTCGCGAAATCAAAAGGAAGAGCCCAAGCAAACTACCTGAGAACTTTGATGAAGATTCCGAGTCTGAACATCTCGCAAAGCTTGTTCGAGAGGATCTCGCCAATCCTTTGAGAGATTACGGTCCTCCCTCCGCGTCTGGGGCAGGCGGGTCTGGTTTAGTTGTCAACGCCGTCTTTCAGCCTCTGGGCAATGTCAGAGCAATCAAGACCCCGCGAGAGAAGGCTCACGTCTCTGTAGCTCTTGCAGAGAATCCTTTCGTAGATCCCGAGGTACATGCGCTTGCAAAACTCTCGCATCAGAACATTACACGTCTGTATGATGCGTTCCCTCTTTCACGGGGCGGATTCTGCATGATCACAGAATACGTCGACGAGCCAAAATCATTAGAAGAATATGCGGAATTACTTTGTTGTGGGGATGAATGTAGGAAGAGTGAAAATGCATTGCTCTTGTCGACTCGCCAGTTGGCGCAAGTCATTTATCATGTAGCGGACGCGCTTTTCTTCATGCACGATTCTGCGCACTTAATTCATTTCGATATTAAGCCTGATAACATCCTTGTTTCGGGGACCGGTCATCCATTCGTGACTGATTTAGGCTTTGCTCGCGATCTCACAAAATATGGACCAGGGGAAGACATTGAGGTCGGCTTCACGTATAAGTATTCGCATCCGGCACTTACAGACCCTCACCGCGGCGCGCGAGTCTCAAGCGATCCAAGGAGATCGAGAAATACTATTAAGTCGGAACAACTGCTCCCAGCTATAGATATTTTTGCGTTCGGAAAAACGCTCCAGGAAGTGCTTAAACGACTGGAGCTCGTCTTTGGGGACAGCATCTATTCAAACTACGTCCTGAATTTCTTGCACATGGTGGCGTGCCTGTGCCTCGACGGTCAAAACTCCGCCAATGGCCATCATTCTCAAGCGCAGTCATTCGTATCAGATCGGGCGTTAGGCATGCCTACGACGCTTTTTGCCGCTCATAAGTTCAAGAGCTTCGATGAGATTCTCGTGGTGCTGCAGCGATTGTTGGGAATGAGAAGACTGGAGGATGAATTACCGGAAGTGGATAGATGGGCTTCCTCGACCATAAACGTCTCTGACCTTGGTCCCACGACTCTGACTCCCCGCGTCGCCTCGTTGTTGAATCACTCGGCGATGAAAAGGCTTGGTGGTGAGCTCCAATTAGGTAAATTGGATACCGTCTTTCCCACCGCAACTCATACGAGACTTCAGCATTCATTTGGCGTTTACCACAACGTCCGTGAATACATAGCGGCGCTGTATTACGATCCCGAGAACCCAACGTTTAGGACTTTGTTTTCGGCCAATGATGGGAAGAAATGTTTAGTGTCAGCGCTTGTTCATGACTTGGGCCAAACAAGTTTTGGCCATGACCTCGAAGAGGTAGATCCAGATATTTTCTCCCACGAAAAAATCACTGAGATGATTCTTGCAAGCGATTTCTACAAGGACTCACAAGGAAGAACACTCAAGAAGGTAATCGAGGGAGACGAATATGATTGCTGGGGCCTGTCGCTTGCGGAGGTTCTCGACTTAATAAAGGGTCGGACTAATCGTCCCGTCGACGCTTTACTACATGATGTAATCAATGGACAGTTGGATGCAGACAAGTTGGACTATCTACTTCGAGATTCTGTTGAGTGCCGAGTTCAATATGGTCGTGGAATCGATTACGAGAGATTTTTGCGCTCATTGACCACAACAGCCCGCTCAGATGGCAGGCATGCGGTTTTGAGGCTTGCGGTTGAACAAAAAGGCGCAGCAAGCGCTGAAGCATTTGCCTTCGCGAGGTACCAGCTCTATCAGTCGGTCTACTGGCACCATACCTTTCGGGTCGTAAAGGCAATGTTATTGGATGCCGCCACCTGTACAATAAATGAATTAAAGAAGGAACACGTAACCGAGGGACTATTCTTTAACAGCCACTTACTTGACGCATTTCTATCGCACGTGATGGGTTTTCATTCAGGCCCTGAAATGGTGAACTTTGCCGAGACTGCGTCAAATGCGAAACTAGAACCGACTGACGAATTGTGGGTGGACATTCAGGAACGGCTGAAATCCCCGGCAGAACCGAGGCAGGTCGATACGTATTCGAGTGATGAGACGCTCGTGTTTTTTTGGAAGCTCGCTACTGGCAAAGCGCGAACCTTGTTCGAAGATCTAATCGATCGAAACTACTACAAGCGAGTATTTGAGGTTTCGCTTGGCGATTTGAGTGATGATAACCAGATGTGGCTCCGCGATAATCTCAAGCTCGAAAACCGGCTCCGCTTTAGGGAACGAGTTGAGGAGTCGCTAATAAGGACCTTGAGGTCACAAATACAGAATCAAATGGAGAGTCGGGAGTCACTGGTCACAGACGATCTATTACAACAAATGGAGTCGATCACCACTACAAAGAGGGCGTTCACTATTGATCTTCCAATGCGAGGTTGGACCGCAAAAGGTGACTCGCCGTTTTTCGTCAGTGACTACAAGCGACGGCACTTTCGGTCGTCAATTGGTGGGGCTGAAGGAGGACACCAAGAGAACCGGTTGTGGTCAAGCTACTTGCCCTCAATGATGAAGGGCAAAGCATTCTTTCGGGTTTATTGTGAGCCAAAGTTACATAGAGTATTGACCAGGGTGCTTGGGGCTTTGGACGTTTCTGAGGCCCTCCGCGAAGAGCTACCCCAGCTCACTCCGCAAGCGTAGTGCAACTTATTTAGTTAGTTATGCCTGAAGAAGATATCTCTCGCGACCACCTTTTCATTAGCTATGCGTATGAGGACGCACCACTCGCCGATTGGCTTGTTCGAAAGCTTGTAGCGCAGGGGTATCGAGTATGGTGTGATCGATTCAAGCTTCTGGGAGGTGAGTCCTATCCACGAGACATTGATACCGCGATCAAGATTCAAACCTTCCGCTTTATCGCTTTGCTTTCACGATACTCGCTTGAGAAACCGAACCCAACCAAGGAGCGAACCCTGGCTCTAAATATTGCCCGAGAGCGACACGAGGATTTTGTGATTCCTCTGAATGTAGACGGCTTGCGGGCGGTCGACCTTGACTGGATGACCAGTGATCTCACCTTCATTCCATTTAACGAAAATTGGGCGTCAGGGTTGAGTCAACTGTTGAAAAAGTTGACGTCCTTGAACGCGCCTCGCCCGTTGATCGATGGGGTTGAAATAGCTGCCAATACGCTTTCTGAACAGTCGGTCCTTTCCGACAGCTCTGAGGTATTACATTCCAATCAATTGGCCTTTGTTCAAATCCCTGAGGTGATTCGTCGCTTCAAGTTTGTTCGGCCGATTGATCATATAGAAAGAGCTTCCATCTCCCAGTTGTGGCCGGCCTTCTTCATCGACCGTGTGAATGTCTTGGCGTTCCATTCTCCTAGGAAGCTACCTAATGCTTTGACCGTCATTTCAACTGGAGGCAGTGCTTGGAGGTATGAAGAGAAAATAGATGGGGTGCGCAGCACGAACGTCATGAGTTCCCTAATGAAGAAGGAGTTCGTGCATTACTGTCGTGGCAAAGGTCTGTTATCGCTTGGAAGAGACGAAGTCTATTTTCCATCTAGTTTTCTAGATGGAAAGCTGCATTTTGCGGGGTGGGACGGACGGAGAACCTGGGTTCAGGTCGTGGGCCAGCGCTCCGCTTGGCGAGCCAATAAGCCTCGCTTTGAATACAAGTATAACCTCTCCATTAGGTTCGCTCTTGTGCAGAGGTGGAACGAACAGTACTTGCTCCAGCTGCGTCTCGGTGTCCATATTACTGACACTGACGGCAACGCGCTGCCGACTCGATCCGCTTTAGCACGCCGGAAGGCAATTTGCAGATCATGGTGGAATGATGCTTGGTTAAAGCGAACTATGGCCATATGCGAATTCCTGGCGGATGGGAAAGATACAATTGAAATGGGTTTGCCAGGCGAAAGGATTGTAATCGACGCGCGACCAGTCACCTATCAGGTTGCTTTAGGAATCGACGAAGCAGCTTTGGAGAACGAGGGAGTTACCGCAACGCCAGAGGAATTGGACATCGTGGATGACGAAGACGAACTGCTCTCAGATGGTGAGAGTCATGACTGAAAAGTGTGTTGTCTTAGACGAGCCTAGGGTTGAATTTCGCTTTGGGCAGGCCATGATTGATCCGAGGGACGGACTTACATTATTTGGTCCTCATAGCACTGATTCCGCTTCGCACCCTCGAACCGTAACATATGCCGTTCTTGGAACGCGAGATGGAATAGCGGCGCTGAAGAGTTGGTCGAGTCGAATCAACAAGCCAGTCTTGAGCGAGCCAGAGCTAAGAGTCGAACTTTGGCCTCATTTTCCAGGCTTCGAGGCCGCCTTTTGTTCTGCTTGGCCCAAACTTCCTGCATGGGAATTTGAAATCGAAAGAACTGAGCTTCTAACAGCCTCACGAGATTTGGATCCGAACAAGCGTGCGTATGATTTAGTTAATGCCTATCTCAACGGAATGCGAATCGCAATAAAACGGGACGACGATTTTTCCGTTTTTATCTGCGTGGTTCCCGATGAGGTCTGGTTGAACTGTCGCACGATGTCCAGGGTAATTGGTGGGACGGGATTTCGCCCTTCTAAGTTGGAGGTATTCCAACGCAGGCAGGGGCAGGACCTACTATTCGAAACGTATGATCCCGAACAGTACGAACTCTCCGTCGACTTCCGAAGGCAGTTGAAGGCCCGCGCCATGGAGTATCGGATCCCGATTCAGATAATTCGGGAATCCACACTAAGCCTGACTCCCTCATCTGACACTAACGACCGAAGACTAACACCGATGTCAGACCGTGCGTGGAACCTCGGTACGACACTTTTCTATAAGGCCGGCGGAAAGCCATGGCGACTCGCTACAGCCCGAGAAGGCGTGTGTTATATCGGGATCGTTTTTCGCCGAACTGGTTCTGGAGAAGACAGCCGAACGGCGTGTTGTGCGGCACAGATGTTCTTGGATTCAGGAGATGGAATCGTTTTTCTCGGGGAGTTTGGACCTTGGTATTCTCCGAAATATCATGATTTCCACTTAACACCGCACGCAGCTCGAAATTTGTTGGCGGGTGTCCTTCAGACCTATCGAGATTTAGGGGGACAGAAACTAACCGAAATCTTCCTCCACTCTAGATCCTCAATCAGTAGTGAAGAGTTTGCTGGTTATAAGTCAGCGTGTCCCGAGGGCGTCAGGTTAACCGGGATCAGAGTACGACTCGATCGCCGGGGATTTAGGCTTTTTCGAGAGGGATCGCGTCCTGTCATTCGAGGAACTTTTCTAAAAACCAGCGAAAGAAGCGGCTACCTTTGGGCGTCCGGCTTCAAACCTAAGCTAAGGACCTACGACGGCTGGGAAGTGCCGGTTCCTTTAGAGATTGATGTACAGCATGGCATCGAATCAATCGAGCAGGTGGCAACCGACGTCTTTGGACTCACAAAACTAAACTATAATGCGTGTCACTTGGGAGACTCTCAGCCGGTCACAATTCTTTTCTCAAACGCGGTTGGTGAGATATTGGTCTCAAACCCAACAGTTCCTACACGGCTAGCCAACTTCAAATTCTATATATGAGCAGACTGCGGACGCCCCAGAGTTACGTCGCAAGGTGAGGTTCGAAAATCCAAATTGATAGGTCATTATCGTCGAGAAATTCCACTTTCTCGGCAAACAAAATATGTGAAGAGAATGAAAACTCTCTCTAGTTGTTTTCTTCAATGGCTTTTG
>Ga0065715_10000339_pt1 | contig 15062 bp, 13 predicted proteins | sample MisBulReplicate1_FD_59102 | JGI IMG/M metagenome (GOLD analysis project Ga0065715, IMG submission 59102) | Miscanthus rhizosphere microbial communities from Kellogg Biological Station, MSU, sample Bulk Soil Replicate 1 : eDNA_1 v2 (version 2) | ecosystem: Host-associated > Plants > Roots >...
CTTCTCGCGGCGGAGGCCGCAGCCGGCGTTCGGCACCATGTCGCGCTCTCCATCGTCGGAACCGACCGGACGCCCGACAATGGCTATTTCCGCGCCAAGGTCGCCCAAGAGAAACTGATCGAAACTTCCGGCATCCCCTACACCATCATCCGCTCGACCCAGTTCATGGAATTCCTCAGCGGCATCGCCGCTTCAAGTGCGAAGGGAAACATGGTCAGGCTTTCGCCCGGTCTGTTCCAGCCCATCGCTGCGGACGACGTTGCTGCCATCGTCGCCGATGTGGCGCTCGCGGCGCCGCGAAACGGCATCGTCGAGATCGCCGGCCCGGAACGGGCACCGTTCAACGAAATCGTCGCCCGCTATCTGAAGGCGACCGGCGACCCGCGTGAGGTCGTGCCTGACCCCGAGGCCCGATACTACGGCGGCCGCGTCGAGGAGCGCTCGCTCGTGCCATTGGGCGAAGCGCGCCTCGGCCGCATCGGTCTCGACGAATGGCTCCGCCGCTCACAGGCAAGAGCCTGATCCAGGATCCGCCAACCGAAGGACGGCTCCATGAAACGCATCCTCGGTTCGCTGCTTATCGCCACCCTGCCGTTCGGCAGCGTCCTCACCGATGCGCCGAAGTCGAAGAACGCCAAGGTGACCCTCGTCTACCAGCACAAACTGCCGAACGTTCCCGGTAAGAGCATCAAGGGTGTGCTCGTCGAATGCGGTCCGGGGTCCGGCTTGTTATTAAGGAGGAANCCTGAACCAGTTCTGAACGAGTCTATTTTCCTGTGGTAGCCCAGATACGGCGTGATNGACTCTTCTGGAATGGAAGTTTACTTTGCCCACAACTTTGCCCGAACTATATGACACTATGTGTTCGAATCGGTAAAATCGACCGGCTGGAATCGCCTTTAAGCGCTTGCATAGGTATACAGATAGCGACGGATAGTGTCACATAGTCCCGGTATAGCAACAGGACTGAAAATCCTCATGCCGGGCAGGATCACCAGCAGTGCGCGCGTGGGCCAAATTGGATGAATTTTCCAAAGATAAATCACGAACCTGGTGTGAATTTATGGATTGCTGTCAATTCGCCGGCTTCTCCTCAAAGGTTGGTATCCAGCCACCGGGTGGGGCGAGATCGAGGAGATCACGTTCTTTAGATGCACGGCCTGAGATAAGATAACGTTCACCCCGGTACGCCCACACACGAAGATCGGCCCAGAGAGACACCTTTTCGTCGTTGTTTTCTAAAATCAGCATCGGCTTCGTGACAGTTTTCTGTGCGACATAGTCGCTACCTTTCTTTAGTAATTGGCGCAAACGCCTTTTGCCCACCTGGGAACTGGTGAGCACCCCATGACTGGCGAAGCCATGCACGGGTTTGAAGAAGAAAGCAGCCTTGTCCAAAGCGATCTCGTTGAGGTTTGCCTCTCGTAAGAGGTAAGTCGCCGGTATATGTGCGTTGAAGATGGCGCGCTCGTGGGGAAGAATTCCAAGCTCTCGATCCCAATTCGGCAAGGAGAGAAATTCGAGTAGGCGCTTGTCGCTCCGAGTGGCGTAGGTAAATGGATTGGGGGCGACATAGATTTTCCCTTCCAGGTAGCCTGCACGTAAGGGAGCAAACTCCTCGGCCTCCCAGAAAAAGTCGGTAGAGCGATTGATGATAAAGACTACAGGTTGTCGGTCCAAATGAAGATTATCGCCGTCCCACCGCAGATCGTCCGGCGTGCTGATTTCCGAGCGCCAGCCATGACCCCGCAAAAGATCGCGAAGCAAAACGAATTCCCGATAGAATTTGCCGCTGCGAAGTGTATCTGATGTGTCGAGAACCAAAATCAGACCATCGAGCGGCGCGCCAAAGAACTCTTTAATCTCGTGTTCTATGAATGTGGAAAGCTGATCTGCAAAGGCGTCCAGGGAGACCGGTTCCTCTACGGTATGGTTCTGTGCAAGGTCCGATAGCTCGTAGAACAGACGGTTGATCAAAGCCGCGAATAAAAAGCCGGAACCATTGTCATTGCATTCGATCAGGTGCCATCCACCCTCAGGAGAAAGATGAAAATCCCAAGCCGTGAAAAAACAGACTTCGCGTCGTTCAAATCGAGCGATCTCCGGTGCCGATTTGGTGACGAATTTTTGCCAAGCGGCACGTGTGGTTACACGCTCAAACTGCCGTATAAAGTCGTTGATTTCACCCAGTGTCCGGCTTGGGATCATCTGAGCGCGGGGAACGACGGAAAATTCTTGAGGGACCTTGGGTATTCCACTCGAAGTGAGCGCGGCGAAATATTCTTCTTTAATCAGAGCCATTGACCCACTCGTAGGCGATTTACCCATACGTAGCAATGAGGAGGGTAAAGACGCTCACCAGCGATACTTCCTCCTAGACTTGATTTTCCGCTCGCGTTATCTCTTCGACGCGCGATAAAAAATGCGCATGCTGTCGTGGCTCGTTGATATCTCGATTGCGGTGAATCGTCGTTCAGTTCAATCTCACATCGATTACAGAGCTTGATTCTGGTCTAACAGACGAAATAAGCTGCGGGCCAGTCGGGAGATAGGCCGTTGGGGGCCGCTCTCGCATGTGAAAGGTTTGTCCTCTCGATTTGGTATCCCGAAAGGTTAAACGACGATGTGCTAAGGAAACAGGACGGAGGCACCAATGATAACAAGACTCACCATCACAGCAGCCGCGATTTTGGGTATGGGAATCGTCCGACCGATGTCGTGGGCAGCTGAAGGCGATCAAGGTCGCGGCTATTACCTTCGCTACTGCGGTTCGTGTCACGGTCCGGACGGAAAAGGGGATGGAACCGTTAGCCGCTCCTTAAAGATCAAGCCGGCAGACTTAACGCAGCTTAAAAAAAAGAACAAGGGAGTCTTTCCTTTAGAAAAAGTGATCGCCACGATAGATGGTAGGGCGCGAATCGGCGCGCACGGTGAATCAAAAATGCCTGTGTGGGGAGAAATTTTCGAAAAGGAAGCGTCCGGGCAAAAAGAACCGGCAACTACTTCAACCGAGCGGGTTAAGGCGATCGCTGAATACCTTTCTGCGATACAGCGCTGAGTCGCAAAGAATTTTCCACAGCATTTCTGGGTAAAGAGTGAGTGGTTGTCGCTCAAGGTCTGCGACCGATAGTGTCACACAGTCTGGGTACGGCAAGAGGACTGAAATATCCTCGTGCCGGGCAGGATCACCAGCAGGGCTCGCGTGGGCCCAAATTGGATTGAATTCGTTTTGGTAAATCCTATGAGATCTGCGAGGAACGTGATTTGTAACCTTGCCCCTGCCACAAAAATAGCAAGGGGGGTATAGGCAGTTCTAGCTCGTCGTGTTCGACACTCGCCAAGGGGTGACCGGAACCGTTCCGGTTTTTGTGGGAATTGACGGGTAAAAACCGGGACTATTGGGGATTAGACCATCAATAGCTTTGTCTTCGCTTTTCGGTTTTAGTTCAAAGAGTGCGAAGCGTTGCGTGCAAGCTCACTTCTTCGGCGAAGTGGTTCGAATCCAGGTGGTCCCACCAATTTCTTTCCCGAATATTTTCCGCTGGATGTGCTTACTGCGAGGGTGGGCTGGTATCACTGTGCAGCGTCTTGGCCTGCCGAATCAAGACGGATGTGTAGAAACAAACACTGCCACAAATAAATCCAATCGTATCAAGCAGGACATCCATTGCGCTGGCTGTTCGACTTGGCACGAACGATTGATGCAACTCATCACTGATCGCGTAAATGATTCCAAGAGGGATTGCCACAGATATTTGGCGGACACTCATAAGAGCAGACCGCTTCTGTAATACGTGCGACACCAGAAATCCAAAAATGAAATATTCGCTCAGATGAGCCAACTTTCGGATGAGCAGATCCGCGGTTTCAATACTAAGCGCCGCAAACCAGGGCATGAGTTGGGAATAAAGTGATGTGATCAACGGCTCAGTTTGGGCAGAAGAAAAAGTGGCAGTAGATAGACTAAAGATCAAACCCATCCACAAGACAATTGCTCCAAAATCCATCAATTTAAAGAAACTGCTGCTCGTCAGATTTAGAAGCGTCTGCGGGTTATTCGGCGTAGCATCACACGGCCGCTGAAATTAGCCCGCAAAGAATGCCGGAGATGATCCCGAAGTAGGTTACCCAGAAGGCGAGAATCGGCCAGTCAATGTGCGCAGCTATCGTTTTGTCATTTTTGTGGCGTTCGTACGGCCCAGTCTTTAACTGACGGTTAGCGACGATAAGTTTTGCTATTGCCATCGATAACCTCAAACGGGTTACCCCTCCGTCTCAAGCTTTAGTTGCGCAAAGGACGGACCAGTCAACGTACGATAGCGAATGCCAAGAAATTACCTGCGCCGTTCTGATATGGGCTTGATCGATTTTGATCTGTACCCATTTGTACTCCGGTGTATCTTTTCAGAGAGCAGTTATGAATTTGTCATGTGCAGCTCGGGGTCAGTTTGAGCTTTTTTAGGGAATCAGTGAAAAAGGGCCCCAAGCGGCGGTGATCATGGGTTGCGGGATGATTGCATGCAGCACTCCAGCATTGCAGGACTGGTGGGATGGTAAAAGACATCACGCGCAGAGCAGCTAGAGCTTCTATATCGGTAAGGGATCTTAATCGGTATGTGGACGAAGATATTTGAACTAACCGCTTTGGTCGCTCCGATAAGCGCCATGCTCGTCTGGCTGGATTCGCACAAAGCTCCCGATTTCCCGGGCTGCAAAACGTCTGTGGAAATCTCTAGGCCGGATATCGTCGGCTCGCGCATCGCGGTGCTGATCTGTGCCGCTCCGCCTTTGTCGGCCAATAAGCCGGACAGGATTTCTTCTCGGAATGATTGCTCTTGAGGATTGAGAACGGCGTCAGCGCGGCGCTGAGCGATGCCAACCAAGCTGTGTCTGAACGCGTTCTGGTTGCCTGGTGGGCCGGATCTGCCGCCTATCCCCGCCATTATAAAGGATGCGGATAGACGGGGTTTGCCCGTGGAAGCGGCGGGATTCGATCTGTTAGATGTAGATAGATTCGATTTTCAGCGGTTTCTATCAAAGCACTGGCAAAGTGGAAAAATTCACTTGTGATTTCTTTTGCTCACACTGCTACGAGAATCCTTAATCCTCGTGCCGGGTCGATGCAATACCAGGTTGGAAGCGTGGTTATCGACCCGGCTGAAAGCGAGCTATTCGATTGCGAGGGACTTCATCAGCCGCAGGAAATATCTGCTCTCGAGCCCTAGCAAACGCGCCGCAGCGGCACGATTACCGTGCGTCTTTCGTAAAGCTTTGAGTACCAATTCCTTCCGCGTGGCGTTCACCGCATCGCGGTAAGATAAACCTTCTGATTCTGGCAGAAGCGCTTCAGTCCCAAAGCGCGACGGCAGATCCGTTGTTTCGATTACGGCTCCCGAGCCCAGCACCACGGCGTGCTCGATGGCATTGGCTAATTCGCGGACGTTGCCCGGCCATTCATACGCCATCATTTCTGCCATCGCTTCCTGGCTAATCTTAGTGACACTGCGTCGGGTCGCCGTGGAAAACTTTCGCAGAAAGAAATCTGCCAGGCCCGGAATGTCTTCCTTGCGTTCCCTAAGTGGTGGTAGGGTAATCGCAACGACATTAAGTCGATGATAAAGATCCTCCCGAAAATCGCGGCTCCTGATAGCCGCACTCAAATCGCGATTTGTCGCGGCAATTACTCTCACGTCGACGGAGATCGGCGTGGTCCCGCCGACTCTTTCGAATTCGCGCTCCTGTAAAAATCTTAAAAGCTTTGCCTGGAGCTCTTGGGAGAGATCGCCGATCTCGTCGAAAAAAATAGTCCCGCCGTGCGCCACTTCGACCTTGCCCTTCTTGCGCCGCTGCGCGCCGGTGAATGCTCCCGGTTCGTAGCCGAACAGCTCGCTTTCCAGGAGTTCCTTGGAAAGCCCGACGGAATTGATCGCGATGAACGGTCGCTCCGCTCTGTCGCTCCAGTTGTGGATCGAGCGGGCAAAGATTTCTTTGCCCGTTCCGCTTTCACCAAGAAGTAAAACCGTCGCACTACTGGCGGCTGTTCTTCGGGCCAAATCGACGGCCTGCTTCATCTTGGCACTTTCACCGATAATCAAACGATAGCGCTCTCCCGCCTCCTGTGAGAGGACTTCGACACCACGCTTGAGCTTCTGTCGTTCCAGTGCTTTTCTCACGACGTGAGTGAGATGATCAGGTTTGAAAGGCCTTGTAATGAAGTCATACGCGCCTTCTCGTATCGCCTCGACAGCGCGCTCGATGGTGCCATAAGCTGTAATCATGATGACGGGAGTATCGTCTTCCCGCTTGTGCAGTTCTCGCAACACATTCATCCCCGTCAAATCGGGCATCATGTAGTCAAGAATAATCAGATCGGGCCGGAAAGCGTCGAGTTGCTCAAGCGCCCGAGAACCGGCATCCGCGGTTTCGACGCTGTAGCCGGCGCGGGCCAAGACTTGTTCTAAAATTCTCCGGTTCGAAAGCTCGTCGTCAACGATCAAAATATTTTCGCTCATGGATTAATTTTTAAGCGGCTGTCTTCGAGTTATGATCCAGTGGTAGCGTGACCGTAAAGGTCGAGCCGACGTTCACTTCACTCGAGACCTCGATGCTCCCACCTAGTAAATCAACGAGCCTCTTAACGATGGCGAGACCCAGACCCGTGCCGTGATACTTCTTGCCGTTCGCCGAGCGGCCGCGGTGAAACTCTTCGAAAATCCGGTTCAAGTCTTGCGCGGGAATTCCAATTCCGGTATCCGAAACGACCAACTTCAGCGATCCGTTGTGGCGGGCCGCGATGATACGAATTTCGCCGCGCTCGGTGAATTTCGCCGCGTTGTCCAGGAGATTAAGCATGATTTGCGCTATTTTGTCCCGGTCGGTGTTGAGGATAGGCAAGTCCGCAGCAACATGGCGTATGACCTGGACATGATTTCCGCTCACTGTAGATCCGATTGCTAACACAGCGCCGCCGATTATTTTCTCCAGATCGACGGGCTCGACCTGCACTTCCAATTTTCCGGCCTCGATCTTGGCGATATCCAGAAGGCCATCAATAAGACTGAGCAGTCGCTCGGCATTATTGAGGAGATCTTTGAGATTCTCCTGCTGCAATGGGGAGATCCGGCCTTCGGCATCAGACAGCAGTAGACCGCCATAGCCGATAATCGCGCTCACAGGAGTGCGCAGTTCATGATTGGCGTTGGCGAGAAACTGAGACTTGAGCTCGCTGGCCGCTNCGAGTTTCTGGTTAGCAATCGTCAGCGCCTGGGTACGCTCGGCTACCTTGCGCTCCAGTTCTGTATANGCCTCCCTAAGATGCGTGGCCATCTCATTAAACTCGTCAGCGAGAATCTCGATCTCATCGCCNGTCTTCATGTCAAGCTGATGATTCAAGTCTCCTTTGCCGATCCGTTCCACGCCGCGTTGAAGCGTCTCGAGAGGCCGAACGACCCGTTGCCTCATAAACAAACTCGCCAATAACGCCATAGTGAAGGCCACCATGAGAAGGGTCGCAGTTCGTAGCATTGAAGCGTAAAGCGGTGCGTAGGCTTCTTCTGCCGGCCGTTCAATGATAACAACCCAGTCAACGCTCGGAATGAACGCGTAGGAGCTGATTACTTTTTTGCCGTCCAGGTTAGCGGCCAGAGTCACTTCAGATCGAGGCGTGCCCGAGGCGGATTGAAAAGCCGCTTTGACCTGAGCGAGATGGCCTAGATTTCGTCGCTGCAAGACCAAACTGATATCTCGATGAGAAATGAGATCACCTGCGCGGTCAACCACATAGGCATAGCCCGCTTCTCCCGCTTTGATACTCGAGACAACATCCCAAACGTGCTTGAGATTTACCTCGGCCCGAACCACGCCTATGACCGCGCCGGCGAACCGCTCAATCGGAAAAGCGATTGTCATATAAGGCTCGGACTCCTTCACGAAGTAGACCGGTCCGTAGTCGGCCGATCCGTGCAAAGCCCGCTGAAAGCGACGCGAGCCATCGATAACTAAACTTAAATTGGAAGAAATCGCACCAGCACGGGAGACGTGCGCCTGTTTCACTCCGTTGGCATCGAGCGCTACGGCCTCAGTTATTGCCGGGGCAAGGTAGAGGAGCCTTTTCAGCTCAAACCGGTATTCGGGTGAAATTTTACTTTGAGCGACTTCACGGGTCTTGGTCGCTGCTCTAATTGCGGTCGTGATGTCCTGCACGAACCGTTCAATCTTCACCGCAGCCAGGGCAGCCATCTCGTGTTGGAGGCGAGCGATTTGCTCCTGGCTTTCGCGATAGCGAAAATAGAGCTCCAAAACAGCGCTGGTCATCAATCCGCCGGCAATCAACAGTAACGAGATGAGAAAATAATGGCGTACAAGCCGTCCACGTCTGCGGCGGCTCAAGAGTGGAGCGATTTGCGATTTCAGATTTTCGAGTGATTCAGAGATCATGGCAGCCGCATGACAAAATGTTCTATTGAGACAACCGTCGTGGCGATGGTTTCATATTTTTATCTTTCTCCTCGCCCAAAGCCTGGCTTGAGAGGAGTCACCGCATCGGCAATCGACAATCATTTAATGACCTGGTCTGCCCACATGAGGATCTCAGGCGGAATTGTTACGCCAGTCTGTCTAGCTGTTCTGAGATTGATCACGAACTCGAATTTCGTGGGCCGCTCAACAGGCAGTTCGCTAGGCTTAGCGCCTTTAAGAATTCTATCCACGAAGTATGCGAGGCGGCGGAACACGGCAGAATCCGACCCATACGACATAAGGCCGCCGATCTCAACGAACTCCCTCCGCACATAGATCGCCGGCAACCGGTGCTTTATCGCAAGTTCCGTGATCCGTTTTTGGTTGGCAAAAAAGAACACGCTTCCCGTTTGTACGATGGCGCCGCTTCCCGTCCTCGTCGCCTCCTCGAACGCGCCCTCGAAAGCGTCGAGGGTCCGTACCGCCATTGAGTGAAGTTGAAGACCTAGCTCCCGGCTCGCAAGTTGGCTTTCTTTCCAGCCGAGTGTGGAACCTGGACCGTCCGGAGTCCATAGCACAGCGACGCGGGAGAGCTTGGGGACGGTTTCTTTAAGCAGCTCCAACCGTTTACCGCTTAGATGGTGGTCAAGGTCGCTTATTCCTGTGATGTTACCTCCCGGCCGCCCAAGACTGTCAACCAGCCCAACTCCAACAGCGTCCCCAGCAATCATTACAATGGGAATCGTCTTAGTAGCGCCCTTGGCGGCCACAGTAGGGGGCGTACCTAAAGTAATGAGCACATCAACCTTAAGATCGACGAGATCGGCTGCAAAGGCGGGGAGGCGATCCGACTGACCTTCAGCGTAGCGGTAGTCAATGATGATGTTTTTTCCCTCTACGTAACCAAGCTCACGCAGCCCCTGCCGAAATGCCTCGACATATGCTGACTCCGAGGAACGAGAAGAAAAATCTAGGAATCCTATCCGTGGAACTTTCAATGACTGCTGCGCTTGTGCTGGAAAGCTAAGAGTCAAGAGTAAAGCGCCAAGGAGGCAAAGCGCAGAGTGCATAGTGCTAAGCGCACGATCTATGAATTTTTTCCTCATCTTCTCTGTTTTTGCTGCTCACTGCATACTGTCATTTGATGACTCGGTCCGCCCACAATCAGCACGTCAGGCGGGATGGTGACACCGATCTCTTTTGCAGTCTTTAGATTGATAACGAACTCGAACTTCGTCGGCTGCACTGGAAGATCCACCGGCTTGGCAGCCTTCAGGATTTTGTCCACGTAATGGGCAGCGCGCCGATTGAGGTAAGAAGAGTCTATCCCGTAGGACATTAAACCTCCGACCTCAACATACTGTCTGATAGAATAGATGGCGGGCAGCTTGCCTCGCTTCGCTAGGGATACGATTTGGGTTTGATAAGTTTGATTGAGGGGTGCCCTACGGACGAGCAGCGCGTCGGCGCGCTTCCGTGCTGCGGCCGTCAACGCCAATTCGTAGTCTTCTGGACCTCGGACTTCGAGGCGTATGAGCTGGATCCGAAACGCGGTGGCTATGACCTCGATTTCTTTCCACCAGGGTACGTTCACCAAACCACGCGGATCGTATAGCACCGCCACTCGGCTGACTTTGGGAACGATCTCTCGAAGCAGATCTAATTGTTTTGTGCTTAACTCAGGGCTGGCAGCCGACAATCCAGTAACGTTTCCATGGGGCCGGGCGAGGCTGGCGACGAGCCCGGTTGCAACTGGATCGCCGGTGCCTGCCAGGACAATGGGGATCGTTCTCGTGAGTTGCTTTGCGGTAATTGCCGCTACTGTACTGCTTGTCACAATGACGTCGACCTTTAGGTGAACCAGATCGCCCGCAAGATCGCGTAGCAGGTCTTCCTTGCCTTCGCCATATCGGTAATCGAGGACAATATTTTGGTCTTCGATGTAGCCGCGATCGCGCAGACCCTGGCGGAAGCCGTCCACCTGGTCTTTGCTCCCCGAACGGGATGGACCGAATATAAGTCCGATCCGCGGGATTCTTGCCGGCTGCTGCGCCTCGGCAATGACTGCTACGGCGAGCAACGCTCCTGCAAATAGGATTGATCCCAGCGCAGTTTTCTTCAATGGTCGTCTCGTTTGCGCGTTATTTATCATGCGGACGGAAGCAAAGAGAAACGTTATTTACGGAGGCAAAGCGACGACATTCGAACGAGGGAAATTTTGGTTGGGATCGAACTGAACGCCGCGTCGATTCGATCTCGTGCAAGATTGTGTCGATAGAGAATTCATCGCTAAATGGAACATCGGAAGATCAGGACTAGCGCAGCGCCTTGATAGAGCTTACTAACTCTTGATTGCTGGCAATGAGAATGCCAATCACGAGTTTCGAAGCTTTTCGCAAAAATCTAGGGTGAGCAACTAATTTTTTTCAGGAGCGTTTTGGTTTTTGATCTTGATCCTATAAATAGGGATGGCTTTTTAGCCACCTGGGATGGCGCAAAAGACATGATCACTAACGGTTCACCGACTGCGTTTCTTTTTCACAGCCTCATTTCCTCAATGACTTAGCCGTCAGTTATTCACTGGCATCGCGGTTGCTGAACACGTCATCGCAATGATGACACAGACCGCACCCCAATCGGAAGAAATACTCGACCAAGATCGACTGAACCGTTTCTCAACAGAGTTTAGCGGCCAGACGTAGGCCACGACTCAAAGGAGGACCGATGAATGCTTGGCTGGTGTCGCTTCTCGGCGGCATTGCATTGAGCGGTATCAGTGTCTTTGGAACCGGTTCGACTTTAGCCAGCGTGATACCAGTCCCGGCGGACTATGATGGTGAGGGAAGAGTAGACACAGCCGTCTACCAGAATGGGCTGTGGTCTCTGTTTATCTTTCCGCCCTTCTCCAGTAGTCCGGCACGAGAATAGATTGGGGGGGTGCGCCACAGGACATTCCGTTACCGGCGGACTACGACGGCGACGGGAAGGCAGATTTAGCAATATATCGAGATGGAGTGTGGTTCATTTTAAGGTCCTCGGATGGCGAGCAAACTACCGTGGACTGGGGCGGAGTGTTGTCCGATGTGCCGGTACCAGCAGACTACGACGGCGACGGCAAGGCGGACCTGGCAGTATACCGTGATGGAGTCTGGTTTATTTTACGGTCTTCAGATGGCGGGGGGAGCACCGTCGATTTGGGCGGAGCAGCTCAAGATATTCCAGTGCCAGCGGACTATGACGGCGATGGGAAAGTAGATGTGGCGGTTTATCGAGACGGGAACTGGTTTATTAGACGCTCTTCGGACGAAGCAGAGACAGTGCAGACAACATCGGGCTGGGGAGTTGGGTCACAGGACATACTCGTTCCGGCCGACTATGACGGTGATGGGAAAGCAGATCCGGCTCTGTACCGCAGCGGCGCATGGTATATCGCTCCATCAGCCGATCCTTCGTGCCGAGGCTGCTGGGACTACTGATCGACGCAGAGTAGTCAGAGGCAATTTGCCGGGGGGTTGATACTTGTGTGTCGTAACTTAACGGGCTCGGAGTGATCACCATCAAATTTCCGTGGAGGTTGAGATGCAATGGCGGCTGGAAAGGACATGAAATGACTTGTAGCCGCTACGTTATGACCTACGCCAAGGAGAGTCCTATGAAACAGGTCTGTCGTATACAAAAGATCAGAACGAATCTCTCTTTCCAGCGAAAAAGTGCGGGTGGCGTTCTCGTCGCTTGCATCGTCTTCAGCCTGGCAGTGGCGATAAGGCCCACGAATGCAGCCAAACCTGACCGCGCCGTTCACGCCCTCTTTAATCTTCACCACCCGGAAACGGGACCGTTTCCGAGCGACGCCTTCACGGTTGCGGATCGCACACAAAACACAGGACGTAGGGTGAACCTCCCCTATCCTGACTGCACAATTCGCGTGTCCGACTGCGAAGATCTTAATATCGTCAATACGCTCGATGGCTTTGGCCTGCAGACTCGTCTTTCAATCCCGTTCGACGGCTCGATTGATGTAAACACGGCCACGTCGGAAGCGATCTTTCTAATTAGTCTCGGTAGCACCATCGATCGGGCGGGTGATCCGCCCGGCACGCTTATCGGCATCAATCAAATCGTGTGGGATACCTTTACGAATACGCTGCACGTCGAAACAGACGAATTGCTCACACAACACACGCGCTATGCGCTCATCGTCACCGATCGGGTGCGAGATACCGAGCGGAAGCCGGTTGAGGCGAGCGAGACATTTCGGCGGTTTCGGCAGACCATACGAGGAGAGTACAAGCAGGCGCTGGTCGACGGTATCCATGCCGTGCGAGCCTTTGGCCTGCGTGAACGCGACATAGTGAGCGCGAGTATCTTCACGACACAGAGCATCACATCCGTAATGGAAAGAATTCGGGACCAAATCAAGCACGGCACTCCCGAGCCCGCCAACTTCTTACTCGGTCCGATGGGCGAGCGCGCGGTTTTCAATCTGGCGGACGTAACAAGCATTGACTGGAGCCAACACACGACAGTGAGCCCTCCTGGCTTCACCAAAATGCCCATTAACCTTGCGGTACTTCGCTATATTCCAAATGCGATAGGAACGATCGCGTACGGGTACTATGTTTCACCCGACTATCTCGTTCACCCAGGCGAATACATCCCACCAGTGGGAACGCGCACCGGGAGCTCTGTCGTGCAAGGCTACAATAAGGTCTACTTCACCCTGTTTCTCCCTTCCGGCCCCAAACCGGAAACTGGCTGGCCGATCGCGCTGATCGCCGGCGGCACGACGAACAATCAGCATGGCACATCCGGCAACTTTGCGGCGAAGCTAGCCGCCAATGGTATCGCCACAATCGGAATTAACAATGTTGGGCAGGGGTTCGGACCCCTTGGCACCCTCACGGTGAAAATGACCGATGCTTCATCGCTGACCATCCCCGATGCGGGCAGGGCGGTTGATCAGAATGGCGATAACGTCATCACGAATACACCCGTGCCGGAAGGCAGCGAGGCCGCTGGCCCTTTGTCGTGGACAATCTCCTCCGGCGATTCCAACCGACAAACCGTGATCGATCTTATGCAGCTCGTGCGCATCATCGAGCTCGGAATGGACGTCGATGGGGACAATGTGGCTGATATAGACCCCTCAAGCATCTATTTTGTCGGTGCCTCTGCGGGCTCGATGATCGGCACGATCTTCTTGGCTCTCGAACCGAGCGTGCCTGTCGGCGTTCTCGCCGCATGTCCCGGCGTGATTCCCGAGCACGCGCGCTGGCAACCGAACCGACGGCCGCTGATCGGGTCCGCCCTACAGTCCCGAATATCGTCTCTGATCAACTCACCCGGGCTGACCGAGATCGACGGAGTCCTCGTCGACGGCCCATATTTTAACGAGAACAAGCCGCTCCGGAACCAACCGGCCGTCATCAATACGATTCCCGGTGCGATTGAGATCCAGAATGCTTTGGAATTTTCCGAAATGGCATCGGAGTCAGGGCTCACACCCGTGGTATGGGCGCGGCATCTTCGAGAAGAACCTTTACCAGGGCTTTATCCCAAGTCTGTTATCTATCAGTTTGCAAAGACCGATCAGCAAGCAGTTAATCCAGGGACCACGGCGCTCATTCTAGCGGGAAATCTCGCGGATCGAACGCTTTACTACCGCCACGATCTGGCATTCGCACAGGACTCGAGTCCGAGCATGCCCAAAAATCCTCATCTGTTCGCCGGTTCGCCGACCAGTCCCAACGAGCTGTTCAGTGAGATCTCGCGAGGAGCGCAGGATCAGATCGGCGCTTTCCTGGCCTCTGACGGCACTGTGGTCATTCATCCGGAGCCCGCACAATTCTTTGAGGTGCCGATAAGCGGTCCGCTTCCGGAGGAGCTGAATTTCATCCCCTAGGTCTCGAAACCCGAATTAGGTTAGTTATATGTCACTAAGTGTCTAGTTCTATCGTCAAAAGTTGTTTTGCCGCGGTGCTTACTCTAATTTTCGCGCCATCGTTGGCGCGGGGGCAGTTATTGACTGTCAGCAGCATCACTGGCGCGTGGGATTATGATGCTGGGTACATCCGGCAAGTGAATCCAGCGACAGGCGCGACTATTTCTATCCAGGGGATAAGACTGCAGCCGGGAATTACTTATGGAGCATACATTACGGGCCTGGCTGCACATCCAACGACGGGAGAGTTTTTTACGCTGGTGGAAAGTGCTCCGAGTCCGAGAGGTCCGACAGATCCGTGGTGTCAGCATCTACTGGCGAAGCTTGATCTCGCCACGGGCGCCGCTACGATCATCGGCAACACCGGGATTTGTTTTGCCAGCTTGGCATTTCACAGCAACGGCACAGTCTACGGTATTACCAACAGCGAAGGGGCGGTGCCGCCAGCACTATTTACGCTCGATACGAGTAACGCGAAGCCAACGTTTTTGATTTCCTTCGACACGGTGGGTGTAACCAGCGGAGCCGTAGTCTACGGTTCTAGTCTCGCATTCAATCCGAGCGACGGTCTACTCTATCGGAGCGGGCTTGTCGGTGTCACTAATGTGGATCAAATTTTCCAATCCATAAACCCAGATACCTTGGCGGTCACCAATATTCCCCT
>Ga0065715_10000676_pt1 | contig 14957 bp, 12 predicted proteins | sample MisBulReplicate1_FD_59102 | JGI IMG/M metagenome (GOLD analysis project Ga0065715, IMG submission 59102) | Miscanthus rhizosphere microbial communities from Kellogg Biological Station, MSU, sample Bulk Soil Replicate 1 : eDNA_1 v2 (version 2) | ecosystem: Host-associated > Plants > Roots >...
CACGTGTATTTTAGAGTAATCTTTTTTGTCGTCTTTGCAGTTCGTTTGAGTTCTGGGAATTTCTGGCCTCCGTATCCCTTTTTGTCTTCAGCATGACGACGTGCACCCAAAGCAGTTTTTCGATCCTTGCCCTTTTTATATATAGCAACAGACTGCGAAGTGTGGGTCTTACATTTTGGGCAGAACTTGCGAAATTCCTTCTGCATTTTCATATCTGAAAGATCTTGAATGCCGGTAATTTAAGGACATCGTACTGATTCGTAACAAACTAAGGGGATTGGCCAGCANATTAAAGGTGAAGGTACATGATAGGGGANTGCCACTCGACCTTCCAAAATGGNCGATAATGCATTTTTTGAGATTATCTTGAGAAAATCTAATATACTGATTACTTTATACCATGACTAATAATGTTCGATAGCCTGATTCAGCAGATATATGTGAGTGTAGAGAGCTTCGGAGTTTGGATACCATTAGCCTTCGGGTTAACAGTAGGACTAGTATACGCGATTATCTCAGGTGCAAGACGCCAGAGGTAATCCGACAGCAACCCTTCTTTTCTTTTTGTATTAGAAAGTCTAAGGCAATTTTATTTAAAGAAAACTCTAAAAGTAAATTATGGCTGTATACTATTTGATGGATATTACTTTTGCTACTGGGGCAACCAAAGAGAGACGCATTAAAGTGAGTTCGACTCAAACTACCAGCTTCCTTTGGGAAGGGGAAAATGTATTTTCAACTCCTTCTATGATCGCAGAGATGGAAGAAACATGCAGGCTATTATTGAAAGAGCAGTTCCTACAAAATCCTGAATCAGATTCTGTGGGTACTCTCGTAAATATTAAACATCTTGCAGCTACGCCGGTAGGCACGGAAGTTCTACTTAAGGCAAAAATAACTGGCGTCAATGATCAAAGAATTACATTTGACGTGGAGGCCTTTGATAAAATAGATAAAATAGGAGAAGGTGTCCATGAACGGTTTGTTATAAATATACCCAGATTCAGGGCAAAATTTGATGAAAAGCTAAAAAAAATACAGATAGAGGATGACATACAAAGTTAAATACTCTCTAGTTGAAGCCGTGAGAGAGTTTCTATCAAGGGCGATTCTCATCACTATTGCCTGTTCCATTTTAACGAGAGTTCGTGTTCTTCTGGATGAAAGAGGCACCCGGATTGAGTTCCAAGCAAACTAATCAATCTGTTTTGAAGATCNTCTGNAGATAGAGTANGAAAACGATTCATCTCCGGATAAGAAATTAGCAGCTCTTGCCAATAGCTGTCAAATCATCTTTATTGTAAAGAATTACGAGAAAAGAGTGGAGATATGCCGGGAAGCAAATGAAACGTTCAATGTCGCTCCTAGAATGCTTTTCGTCATCAATTGAAGGACTCGTTTTATCGCTGATAAAAATCAGATCCTCCCGACGAAGACAATTTTACAATCAGTCGAATTATATTTCATTGTCAACTCAATATCGTGAAGGTTACTTCAGTTTAGTAGAACCCAAAGTTTTTGTAAAACTATAAAAGAGGCAAGAGAAAAAAGTGTAGCATTCTTCTAGGTGATATGTGAGAATGGAATCAATTCAAGCAACTGCTGGTGGAATGCCAGTTATAATATTAAGGGAAGGGACAAAAGAAAGTAAAGGTAGAGAAGCACAAAGGAATAACTTTATGGCTGCGAAACTCATTGCAGACATGGTAAAGTCTTGTCTAGGCCCAAGAGGAATGGACAAGATGCTAGTTGACACGCTTGGGGACGTAACCATAACCAATGATGGTGCTACTATTTTGAAGGAAATGGACGTTCAACATCCTGCCGCCAAAATGATGGTTGAGGTAGCAAAGTCTGTGGACAACGAAGTTGGGGACGGAACGACATCTTCAGTAATACTTGCAGGGGCATTGTTGGAAAAGGCGGAAGAACTAGTTAACAAAGATGTACATCCTTCTGTTATTGTAGATGGTTATACCGCTGCAGCAGAACATGCGCTTTCACTACTTCAAAGGATCGCAGTCAAAGTGGACACTAATGACAAAGACCTACTTAGGAAAATTGCACAGACAAGTATGTACTCAAAGCTGGTCTCTGATGATAGCCCAATGTTAGCACAGATAGTGGTAGACGCTTCAAAACAAATCAGTGAAAGTAGCTCTGATGGAAAAACACTGAAAGTTGATTTAGATAATATAAAGGTCGAAAAGAAAGCGGGAGCATCAATTCATGATACTAAACTTATCAAAGGAATTGTACTTGATAAAGAAGTAGTACACTCCGGAATGCCAAAGAAGATAGAAGGCGCGAAAATTGCCCTGATAAATTCAGCGCTCGAAATAGAAAAGACGGAGATGAGTGCAGAAATTAGAATTAATGATCCAAAGCAAATGCAGATGTTCTTGGAGGAAGAAAATAGGATGCTGAAATCTATGGTGGAGAAAATAAAGAATGTGGGAGCAAATGTGCTTCTTTGCCAAAAGGGTATTGATGATTTAGCTCAGCACTACTTGGCAAAAGAGGGTATATTGGCAGTTAGGCGTGTAAAAGAGAGTGATATGTCAAAGTTAGCTAAGGCAACAGGTGCGCGACTAGTAAATAACCTGGATGATTTAACTTCTAAGGACTTAGGATCGGCAAATCTTGTAGAAGAACGTAAAGTCGAAACTGACAAATGGGTTTTTATAGAAGGATGCAAAAATCCTAAAGCCGTTACAATACTCGTTAGAGGTGGGTCACAAAGGGTTGTTGACGAAGCTGATCGCTCACTCCATGATGCTTTAATGGTCATAAAAGATGTTCTCGAAAAACCAGCCATTGTCGCAGGTGGTGGTGCACCGGAAGCATATATTGCAAACGAACTTCGTCACTGGTCCAGTAATCTAGAGGGAAGATCTCAGCTAGCGGTTCATAAATTTGCGGATGCGTTAGACACAATTCCATTAGCTCTAGCTGTCAATGCTGGTATGGACCCAATAGACACTATGACATCATTAAGATCCAAACAAAGTAAGGGATCGAAATGGACTGGAGTTGACGTTAGAAATACCGTGGTTGCTGATATGTACAAACAGGATGTTTTAGAACCTCTTGCCGTGAAGGAGCAAATCATTAAATCTGCTACTGAAGCCGCGACTATGCTTCTAAGAATAGATGATGTAATTGCCTCAAGCAAGTCCAAGATGCCAGCTGGTCCCCCAGGAGGAGGCGGAATGGGCGGAATGGGCGGAATGGGCGGAATGGGCGGAATGGGCGGAATGGGCGGAATGGACATGGAGTAAATCCAAAAAATTTCTACCATTCATTTTTCTTGGATTTAATTAGATATCTACCAATAACAAATTTATTTTAGGAATCTATCTCATCTTGATCCACTCAGCTATATTTCGAAAATGAAATCTTGGATTAGGCAGTTACAGTGGTAATCACCTCCAGGTACTTATCTGCCGGTAATAGTTATCTCAATAGATGACGGCAAGTTGCTAATCATACAGTTGATTAATTAATATCAAAACAACATCTTGGGAAATACGACCGTTTAAGAAAATCCATATAACTCAAAGTGCATACTTCGTATGTGCTTGAGCGATTAATGCAATATGGACTACAAGATTCTGTTGTGGTCCTACCCGATTTTTTCATGGACAGGATTGTTAAATTTGATTCAAAGAGTCAATTCTTGGATGTGATAAATTACAAGACAAGACTTGGGGGCGGCAGTATACGCGGCATTAGAACATTTGACATCAAAGGCGGAAACGCAGCTAATGTGGCATACTGCTTGGCAAAATTTGGTCTGCCTGTTACACTGTTCACGATCGCAAATGAGATTGGTTCATCGGTGCTCCAAAAAATCTTTTCAAAATTTGAAAAAAACGCTGACCTCAGAATAGCCAATGGTAAACATGGTGTAACGACATCATTAGAATTCAAAGATGAAAATTCGATCTCGAATATAATGATGAGCGATATTGGAGACATTGAGACATTTGGACCAGATAAGATAAACCATGAAGAAGATCTGAAGAAAATTTTTTCAGCGAAATGTGTGATATTGACAAATTGGGCAAGTAATTTAAGGGGAACAGAGCTGGCTAATCATGTCTTCAGGAATTCGCCAAATGCCCTTCACTTTATCGATCCTGCAGACATTGATGTTAGAAGGGATGAATTCAAAGACGCGTTAAACGTGATATCAGAAGTTACAGATGTCTTAAGCATTAATGAAAATGAATGTGACTCCCTCACACGTGCGCTGGGATTTGGATCGATATTATCTTCAGAACCAACAAACACCGGCTTGATAAAAAAAGCAGCCAGAATTATCTCTGACAAATTTGGCATAGAAGTTGATTTACACACTAGAATAGGAGCTGCATGGTCCAATGGTAAAGAGGTGTCGTTTGAGGCCGCCTTCAATGTTCCTGTTCATACAATGACTGGTTCAGGAGATTGCTGGGATGCCGCGGATGTAGTAGGCCATCTTGCAGGACTCGATCCCAATGAGCGACTGTTATTTTCGAATGCGTGTTCAGCCCTGTACATCCAGAATGAATCCTTCGAGTCTCCCACTATGGACGAACTTGTACAATTTCTAAGGAATAGCTACACGTATCGATGAACGTACGTCCAATGGATATTAAGAATGACCGTATGGAGCAACTATTGTGGTTCTATAGTTGATGGAGGTTTGCTTGATATAGCATAAGTGACCCATGTCACACCTTCAACCTCATTAGTAATTCTATTACTAATAGATTGCAACAATTCGTATGGCAATCTACTCCAGTCTGCAGTCATAGCATCCAAAGATTCTACGACTCTTACTGTCACCAAATATCCGTAAACCCGCTCGTCGCCTAATACGCCTACTGCGTGATCGTCGCCAACTGCGGCGTAAGCTTGCCACACTTTGTCATGCCATCCTTTGTTTCTTAGCTCTTCTTCCACTATACTGCTTGCATGCCTCGCGATTCTAATCTTCTCCTCGGTCACCTCTCCTATAATTCGTACAGCCAAACCGGGACCAGGAAACGGATGTCTCATCAAAAATTGATTTGGGATATTGAGGAGACCAGCGATCTTTCGTACTTCGTCTTTGTAGAGATTTTTGAATGGCTCCAACACTTTCATATTTAGCCATTTTGGGAGGCCACCTACATTGTGATGAGTTTTTATGACAGCTGCAGGTCCTTTAGAAACTCCACTCTCGATGATATCGGGATACAAAGTACCTTGGGCAAGCCAATGAAAAGGTCCTTGTCTTTTAGTAACTTTCATGAATACTTTTGCAAATTCTTCACCCACAATTTTCCTCTTCATTTCGGGATCTTTAACACCTGTCAACCTTCTCAGAAATTGTTCGTGTGAATCAATACAGATTAAATTCAGTCCCAATTTATCCCTTAATATCTCCGGCACTAGTTTGGATTCATCCTTCCTTAACAATCCGTTGTCAACGAAGATACATGTTAGATTCTCTCCCACAGCTCTATGGAGTAGAACAGCAAGTGTCGTCGAATCGATGCCCCCGCTAGCTGCACACAATACTTTTTCGTCCTTAACAAGACTCCTTATCTCTCCGATAGAAGACTTAACAAAATTTTCCATTGTCCATTCGGGTCTTGCCTTGCTAATGTAGCGTGAAAAATTCTTTAAAATCTTGCCACCATTTTCTGTGTGTGCAACTTCAGGATGGAATTGAATTCCATAAAATTTTTTTCGTTTATTTGCAATGGCAGCCGAAGCCGACGATTTTGTGTGACCCAAGACTTCAAATCCTGATGGTATATAAGAAGCTGCATCGGCATGACTCATCCAACATTTTATCTTCTTGCCAACTCCCCTGAAAAGATCAGAAGAATCATCAATGACCAGATCAGCATATCCATACTCTTTTTGAGAGGTTCGTTTCACTTTTCCTTTAAACTCGTTAACTAATAGTTGATGTCCATAGCAAATGCCCAAGATTGGGACTCCTGAGTGGAATATTTCCTTGGCAGGTTTGGGTGAATTTGGAGAATAAACACTTGAAGGACCTCCAGAAAGAATAATACCTTTAGGGTCAAGTTTCATAATTACACTTGCAGGAGAGTCATAGGGCAATAGTTCACAAAACACATTATCTTCCCTTATACGTCTACATATCAGGTGGCTGTACTGCGATCCAAAATCCAATACTATAATCTTATCCATTTGTTTGGTGACTTCCTTTCTCCACCATCTTGGACATGACCCATGTAACTGTGCTAAGAATCTCCTGCAGTCGCTCTCTTTCTCGGTAGTTAGATATGGTAATAGATCTTATAGTTCCCTCAGTATCTGTATCTAATTGATAATCAAGACGGTAAGATTCCTCGATTTCACCGCGCTCAATTTTTTCGTTGTCTTTTGACTTCATTCCATCTAAAATCCTGTTCAAGAAAAATGTTCTAAAAGGAGAGACGTTGATATTGAGGGACAAATTCTCAACAGGAGTGATCTTTATATTCGCTGAAGTAATGTCGGAATTTGCTAGGAGAAGGTTATCTCTAACCCGTCGCAGTTCTTTACTTTCAATCTCTTCAACATAATATGAATCGTTTCTGATTGTCGATCTTGCTACGGGGACAGGCTTTTCTGTAATTATACTTTCTTGATTTTCATCTATATGTGTCCCTTCCGATCCGACTGAAGATCCCACTTCGAACTTTGCACTACGATCCCCCTGTGAAATGGTAGAGGCAGGTTTGAAACTGCCACCTTTCAAGATGGCATCTACAAGCAATAACATATTACGAAGTTTTTCAAGCTCCTCTTCCTTCTCAGAGATTTCCTTGATCAGCAATTCCCGTATCTCTGCTGCGCGACGAATATCATGTTCAGAGAAGCTAGACATGTGCGGCCAATTTTTAACGAGAAGGTATTATAATGGTTTTTCACGATAAAATGAGAACTACTAACGATCGCGTATAACAAAGGTTGATTTCGGACTCGAAACGTATTCTATAGACGTGTGTATCCCCACATTCAAACAGCGGGTCTTGTGAATGGACAACAAGCAATTTTCTGTTATAACCTTCCGTCATGCGGTTTTTTAGCAGAAGGAACACTATACCTTACTGTCCATTGATCATATGAGGCGAGTCAAACTGATTAATGCGCAACAATCAACTCTGGGGCTATACGGATGTTCCCATACACAGTATTTCTAAGGGGAATAATACTATCCATTTAATCGGTAGACGATTTCCTTTTGCTTTTTACTACCATCACAAACTTTCCATCTACGAATCATAATCTCGGAATCCCATTATCTCTTATTTCTCTTCTATCTTGCATATCAAACGAAACTTGTATGCTCTAAACATGACAAGCTCTAGATCCTACTTATCTCTCACGGTTTCATAGAACCTAGTTTGGCAAAACCCTTAATCCTTGTTCTTGAATTAATAAACAACATAGATTTAGATCTTTTGGATAGTATTTCAAGCAATCTCTTGGCTTGTTTTAGCTTTCGTCCCTTGATCTTTTCATTATTTGTCTTACCCTTAGAGTATTTTGTTGTCTGATCTGTGAAATCCATCCCTAATAAGACTATACTTTTCGCGCCCATTTCCTCAGCCATAAAGACACATCTATCTCCATCAGTAAATCCACCAAAATTATACACCTTCTCTACAGGCATAACCTGAGTAGATCCTATTATATTTCTCAACTTTGGAACAAGCTTAGTGAGCGCATCTTCATTATCTCCATGAGCGTGGATCACCATTATTGCTCCCAATTTTCCGGCCTTCTTTAAAAAGGTGGGATTTCCATCAAGGTCAGATACAACAACGTCAGGTTTAATCTTGTTTTTGATTAGCGCCTCTACGGCACCGTCCGCTACAACTTTAACGTGTTTCTTACTTCGTCTTATGAAATCGATATTTTCCTCGAGGCTTGGACCAGCACCAATTGCCAGGACATCTCTGCCGCGAATCTTCTTCTCTAATTTTTTTATATCAATTGATCTCCTCACTATCATTCTGCTCAACAAATAAGCAGCATTCTGATCTTTCTCTGTACTATATCCAAACTCATTTCTTATTTCCTGGTAATACGGAAACCAATCATCGAATTTCACCCATAGAATTGCAAAATGGTTCTTAATAGATTGTTTGTTTGTTTTAGTGTTAAAATCTTGAATGTGCATCAATTTGTAATGTGACATGCTGAACCAAAAACTGGAAACTTCCGTGAGCAACTTTATATTAACGGCTAAGCGTAATTCATTGTGCGTTCAGAAAGTTCAGCAGTTTTCGTCATAGTTATAAAAAAAACCATGTCATCGAGGGGGAATGGAGGGAAAAGTGTACTTTGATCCCCGGTTTAAGAGACTTCTTTGGTACTTGATCGGGACGACCAAAGGAGGAGTCACTAGAGCTCGTATTTTGGAAATGCTTAATTTTCGCCCGTCAAACACAAATCAAATCGCCTCTGAGTTAAGGTTAGACTACAAGACTGTGGTCCATCATCTTGAAATTCTTTCAAAGAATGGGCTGGTGATTACAGATAATAGAGATGAGTATGGAGCCACTTTTTTCTTGACTCCTCTCATGGAAAAGAATTATTCTGCTTTTCAAGAGATATTGTCAAAATTAGTGTAAGTAGGTGACCGTTGATGTCCTGACAAACTTAGTCTGTAAAATCAAATAACTAATAGAATGTCCAAGAAGAATTATTGGAAAGTTTTCCAGTTTAAAGATGTTCTGAAAAATATCTGCAGTCCATATAAACGAGTATGTTAAACTAAACTTCATAACATGAATTTTGACCTAGGGAACCTAGCAACATCGGTCGGGATTGGAGGTGGATTGGGTTTCCTTGTCGGATATGCTGTAAAAAAAATTTTCAAGATTATTCTTGTTTTAGCCGGACTCTCTATTGCGACTTTGTCATATTTGCAATTTCAAGGCATTGTTGCGGTAAATTGGGATAAGTTAGATAGCGCCGCTAGGGGGACACTGACAGGTTTCAATGCAACATCACAATTTCCCGCAGTTGCTCCTGCATTGGGGGAGCAAATACTTACAGCTATGTCCAATTCCGGTATCCCCCTGACTGGGGGGTTGGCAGCAGGGTTTGCGTTCGGTTTTAGCCGAGGTTAATGCCTGCAATCGATCCTAAGGTTTTACTCTGACAACATATCAAAGGTTCAGTTGAACTTGGAATTACAAGGGCAACTATACCCATTATGTAACAATTATAACTTTATGTCTAGACAATACCCATTATGAATAAAGAAACAAAGACTTCCACAGTATTCCCAGGAGAACAAGTGGCTGAGATTGAAGAATTTGAAGCCGGAAAGAACACGTTCGTCTCTGGCGGCGCGATAAGGTCTAGTGTGATGGGGAATAAGCAATATGATTTGAAGCGCCGAATTGTGAGAATAGATCAGAAGAAATCACTTATTATGCCCAAAATCGGGGACGTAGTGGTTGGATATATTGAAATGCTCTTTGGACCAATGATCTCTGTGAAGCTACTTTACCTTAACGGCAAGGTGTTCTCTGCCGGATTTTCTGCAATTGCATCGACTAGGTTGAATGGTAGAGGATGGAATCGAGACAGGGGAGAAAGAAGAGGGAAAATTACTTTTCGAGTAGGAGACATAATCCGTGGCAGAGTTATAAGTCTGCTAAATTCGACGATTCACATTACGATAGAAGATAAAGAATATGGCGTGTTATACACTCTATGCAACCTGTGTGGTGGAGATACCGTACGGGTAAATAGCGCCGTTAAATGTATCGAATGTGGTAGTTACGAAGAAAGAAAGCTTACCAATGATTATGGAAAAGAAGCACTTAGAGCGGCGAAGTCTATTCAGAATTAGATGTCCAATAAACTCACTTTTTCACCTAATGGCGACGATTCGTTTGCGGATGATTTATTGCTCGAAAAATTTTCGAAATTACCTCTTCTTAAGGTAAACATTTCTCATTTCTTCAAGCCAACGATTCTTGGATTTGTAAATTTGTTTGCGAGTACGTTTTTTGCACTCTGATAATGCATAAGAACACAGTATCGGAAAACATACAGAAGAATCGCCATAAACAATAACATTTCCTTCATGAGATGTTCTGATCTTTCCCCAGCTTTTACCTTCTTGTAGCGTGGCGCCAGATAAACCCCCCGTATCAGATCTTGCATCAGTAATCTGTATTATGTAATCCTGTCCACCTTCTTTCATTTTTAGAATTTGATAAAGTGCGGGACCCGTCTGTTGAAAGAAATTTTTTGGCACTCCGCCTCCTAATTCAATTCCACCAGATATGTTACTTTTCCAGAGTATCGCTGCNGATTCAGCAACGTCAAGTATCACATTGGGGAGTCTATCCTCACTGCGTTCTANGAGCAACGGCAACATGTTTAGCCCAATGGAAGAATCGCCAATTGCTGGCATGTAAACAGGTACATTATGCTTGTAAGCAGCTACCATGAATGACTTTTCTGGATGAGCAGAATTTTCTAATGCAGCTTTCCCAAGTGCATAAGAGATGTCTGATGTTGAAGGAGAAATCGGCAATTCCCTCTGTTGATTTCTAAGGTCTCTTTGCACTATAATATCCTGCGCTTGAAGCGTTCCTACTTCCTTTATGTAAATATCGTAGATTCGTACTATCTGTTTGGAATACAATACGTCATCGTCTACTTGGAAATGACCTTGTCTAACGGGAAGATCATAGGCAAAATGAAGATCATGGTAAACATTAGCACCAGTGGTAACGATCCAATCTATAAAACCATATTCAATCATAGTGGAGATAGTCCTTCCCAAACCGATTGGGGTCATTGCACCAGCAAGGGTTAGACAGATTGTAGCATCGTTCTTGATCATTTGTTTGGTGATTTGTGCGGCTTCAGCCAGCCGGCGTGCATTGTAACCTGTCGCACTAAAAAATTTGATCATATCCGAAACTGTCATACGAGGAGAAATAATAGGGGGCTCTATTTTTTTGCCAGTAAAACTATGGACTTTATTCACTCTACATTTCTATTAAAGGTATTAAAAATACTATCCTATCGCCAATCGCATACCAGATTAAACAAGTCCAAAAGTCAACATAGAATAGGAAGGCATCTGCAAACCTGTCCACAGGAAAGTCCTATTCAGAGCAGGCATATTGTTTGCCCANTCCCTTGCGTTCCATGCTGAAACCCGATTAAGGGATTNTAAATTACGAACTAGTCATATATAACCATAGCTGAATCCTTCTTAATATCAAAAGTCGGCGGATATTGGCTCTGGCCGAATATCGTCAGTAATCCTCTTCTACAATGTTTCTGTTCTTATCTTCCACTCGATTACCTTATGCCCGATGTCGAGTACAAACTAACTGTCATTCTTCCTTAGTTCATCTGTAAGATCTTTTCGAACTCATCCATACACTGATGGACACCATGCTACTATCATTTTTTCAAGGAGGTTAAACAGAAAGAAGGGATACGCAAGACGTAGGATGCAAAATAAATAATAGACGAGATAAATCAAACATTTGTCAAACGAAATGACTATGTTAACTTACGATGCAATGAAATTAGGAAAATGGAATTTGGCTGACCTAGTCCCAAGTTCCACTGCCAAGGAAGTAGGAGGGCTCCTTTCTAACATAGAATCAAAAGTGAGTCGGTTCGAAGGAATGCGTCCCTTTCTGAAACCNGAGATTTCTGTTGATGTTTTCGTTGAAATGATCCATATGATNGAAGAAATATCTGAAGAACTCAGTATCCTTGCTGCCTTCGCTCATTTACAGTATTATGCTGATACGTCATCGAATGACGCAGCTGCTTTTATGACAAGGATCGAAAAATTCTGCTCAGAGATTGGAAATAGGCTGATTTTTTTCGACTTGTGGTTTAAGAAGGATCTCGACAATACTAATGCATTAAGATTAATTGATGGCGCGCCCCGTGACTACAAAGAATACCTTCGCCACAAGAGATTGGCAGCCAAGTATTCCCTGACTGAACCTGAAGAGAAGATAATTAACACGCTTGAAGTGAGTGGGACAGGCGCATTAGTGAAGATTTACGACAGGATGACAAATGGTTTTGACTTCACAATTTCGATGAAAAAAGGCAAGAAGACTTTCAAGAAAACTATCACCAACAAGGAAAAGCTTCTTTCCATGGTACGAAGTCACCTCGGGAAGGAAAGAGAAAACGCTTACAAGGCTCTGTGGAAGACTTATGAAAAGAACAGTGGAACTCTAGGAGAGATCTATCATAACCTAGTATTAGAATGGTATGACGAAAATGTATCTTTGAGGGGATTCAAATCTCCAATATCCGTAAGAAACCTCTCTAACAATTTAAATGATGGTACGGTGGATGCGCTCCTCTCCGTATGCAAACGGAATTCTTCTATATTTCAAGAATATTTTATTGAGAAGGCAGATATTCTTGGCATAAAGCAACTCAGAAGATATGATCTTTATGCTCCGATTTCGTCAAAATCTTCGAATGTGCAAAAATACCGATTCGGCAAGGCAGCAGGGCTAGTACTCGAAACGTTTAGGTCCTTTGACCGCAAATTTTTTGAATTTGCTCAGAGACTGTTCTCCGACGATCATGTTGATTCCGAAATTAGAAAAGGAAAACTTAGTGGGGCTTTCTGTTATTCCGTCTCTCCAAAGAGAACACCTTATGTGCTGCTTAATTTTGACGGAAAAACGAGAGACGTTTCAACCATGGCTCATGAATTCGGACATGCAATACATAGCATGGCTGCTGCTGACAAGCCTATTCTCGTGTCCCACGCACCCCTTCCTTTAGCAGAGACAGCGTCAGTTTTTGCAGAGATGCTGCTGACAGATACTTTGCTAAAGAGGTTATCAGGCAAAGAAAGGCGCATTCTCCTAGCTGAGCAGATAGATGATATGTATGCCACAGTAATGAGACAGAGTTACTTCACACTATTTGAAATCGAAGCCCATGATGCTATAGTCAAAGAGAATGCTACAATAGATACTGTAGCCGAAAGATATCTGAACAATATTACACATCAATTTGGAAATTCAGTTGCTGTTTCTCCTGACTTTAAATGGGAATGGCTCTACATTCCTCATTTTTATCACACACCTTTTTACTGCTATGCATACTCATTTGGAAACCTACTTGTCTTATCCCTTTACCAAGAATACATAAAAGAAGGAGATTCATTTGTACCCAAGTATCTTGAAATACTTCATGCGGGAGGATCACAGAAGCCAGAAGAATTGCTCAGAAGGATAGGAATGGATATTACGAAAGAATCCTTCTGGCAACAGGGATTTGATTTCATAGAAATGAAAGTTAAGGAGTTAAAAGAATCTTGATTTTTTCATTATTGGATTTCTGATCTCATATCATCTTACCTTCACAGCTTATCCAGTTATTAGTCTGCTTGGCGCATCGACTCGAAGTGAATAAGTCTGTGATCGGCCGCGTCACAAAATCAAGAAGGTCAGTCCGCAGTCGCAGACACTTGCGGTTACGGGAGATTATAAACCAGGTGTATCCAAAACTGTAGACAAATCAGTAATGGATATTTGTCTCAGTCACATAAATTAAGTGTTGAGAAACAGTAAGGGATGAGTATTCTGGCCAGTCGGTCATTTTTTTTACTAGCAATAATGATCTTACTTTCCACAATATCTTCAATTAATCTGCCAGCTGGTGCTCAAGAGGAATTTAGGCAGCATGAATTTGTCGAGAACGGGAGTCCCCATGTCACTGCTGACTCTAACCTGTCAGTGAAAGTTGTAGCAGAAGGACTTGACTTACCCACAACGATGGCGTTCCTAGGACCAAATGATATTCTCGTCCTGGAAAAGGACAAGGGTACAGTGCAAAGAGTAGTTGGTGGGAAGGTGTCGAGTCAGCCATTGTTGGACGTGAGTGTAGCAAATTCCATCGAGAGATGCATGTGTGGAATTGCTGTGTCAAAACAATCTTCAACCATTTACGTTTTCCTCTATTATACTGAAATAAATGGAGCGGACGGTGATGATAGACAAGGTAAACAACCAGCAGGTAATCGGCTCTACAGATATGAACTGGTCAACAATAAGCTCGTAAACCCAAAGTTGTTACTGGATCTGCCCGCATATCCGGGACCTCGTCATAATGGTGGGGCTATCATAATTGGTCCCGATAACAATCTGTACATCCCGGTAGGTGACGTAGACGGATCATTTAAAAAAACTGATTCTGAAACCGAAACACAAAACTATAATTCTGGGGGAGAACCAGACGGAAGAAGCGGTATATTGAGAGTAACACAAGATGGTCAGCCGGTCGGGGAAGGTATATTAGGTAATGAAATGCCTTTACGTCTTTACTATGCTTATGGAATAAGGAACAGCTTCGGCATAGGATTCGACCCTGTGACAGGTAAGCTATGGGATTCAGAAAATGGTCCTGGAGACAGTGACGAGATTAATCTGGTGGAGCCAGGCTTTAACAGCGGCTGGCAGGAGGTACAGGGTTTAAGTTCCTTGGAAAATGGCTTTGATCCATCGACCCTGGTAGATTTCGGTGGAAAAGGTAAATATCGTGAACCTGAATTAGTCTGGCAAAATACCGTAGGTCCTACTTCAGTTGCATTTCTAAATTCTGACAAGTATGGCTCAAATTATCAGAACGATATGTTTGTGGGTGACGTTCATAACGGGAGAATATATCACTTTGACCTCACCCAAGATAGAACACATCTTATGCTCAATGGACCACTGGCAAGCAAATTGATAAAGAATCCCAGAATGGGGGGGCTTGACCAAATAATATTTGGAGAGGGCTTTGGTGGTATTACGGACATCAAAGTAGGGCCTGATGGATATCTATACGTTGTTTCGATAGGACTGGGTAAGATATTTAAAATAATACCATCAATTTCTGACAGTTCCAGCGCATCTTCAAGCAAACAAAGTTATAATAATAGTAGCGGA
>Ga0065715_10000425_pt1 | contig 14903 bp, 17 predicted proteins | sample MisBulReplicate1_FD_59102 | JGI IMG/M metagenome (GOLD analysis project Ga0065715, IMG submission 59102) | Miscanthus rhizosphere microbial communities from Kellogg Biological Station, MSU, sample Bulk Soil Replicate 1 : eDNA_1 v2 (version 2) | ecosystem: Host-associated > Plants > Roots >...
ACGAAATCTTTTTAAACGAACCGGTTCAGGTAATAGCATTATTTAAATCTGGACATCATCCGTGTCAACCTATCAAATTTAAAAGGGCAAGTGGGCGAGAGGTAACAGTGAGTGAATTGGGATTGAGCCATCCCCTGCCCCACGGCTCAAAAACGGTTCATGCCTTTGATGTAACCGACGGCGGAACAGACTATCGATTAACATTCGATAGCGAAAGGCTCACTTGGCATCTCACAATGGAGGCGGACCATTATGAGTGATGCATTTTTAAACAACACGACACTTCCGAAGCAAGACGAATTTAATACCGAGCGTCCGCTTATCATGCATATCGATTTAAACAGTTGTTTTGCAACCGTTGAACAACAGGCCCGCCCAATGTTACGCGGTAAGCCAATAGCGATTGTGAATCGCCGAACTGATAAGACTGCGATTATAACAGCTAGTTACGAGGCTAAGGCAAAAGGCGTGAAGGTAGGCATGAAGCTTCGTGATGCTAAAGTGTTATGTCCTGAGATAATTGCGCTTGAAAGCGACCCTTCAAAATATCGATACGTGTATCACAAACTGCTNGGTATCATGCGTGACTATTCGGCGCACGTCACNATGAAAAGTATTGACGAAGGAATAATTGATTTTCATCAAACTAGCCATGCTATATCAGACCGAGATTTAGTTGAAATTGGACAGGAGATAAAGCAACGGCTAAAGGATGAGATTGGCGTGTGGATGAGGTGCAATATTGGCATTGCAACGAACCGGTTCTTAGCCAAAACGGCGGCGGGCCTGCATAAACCAGATGGATTAGATGTGATAACGTCGCACAATATTCGCGACGTGTTGGATAGCTTGAAATTAACAGATTTGACCGGCATTGCAAGCCGTAATGAATCTCGACTGAATAGTGTTGGTATTTACACTCCCCTACAGTTTTTGGACGCCGATCCGGTGACGTTGCGAAGAGTCGTTTTTAAAAGCGTCGTGGGCGAGTGGTGGTATAAGCGGCTTCGAGGGTTTGAAGTTGATGATACCGAAAGCGAAGTTCAGCGAGTAGGGCGGCAATATGTGCTTGAGCGGTTCGATTTAACGCACGTTGAAATAGCGCAGCGCCTTCATCATTTATGCGAATCGGTTGGAAGTCGCATGCGGACGCAGGGAAAAGCGGCCAGGGGAGTATACGTCTATGCAAGAACCCTAGACAAAAATTACTGGCACTCCTCTACCCTATCTCCCCTCCCCTTTTATAGCGACCGTTCAATTTACGCACAGGCTATTCAATTGTTTAACAAGGCACCGGACGGTATTCGTGAGATAGGAATTCATTGTTATGAATTAACCGGATTCGAAGATTCTCAATTGAGTCTTTTTGCCGATGAAATTAGTCGCGAGCGCCAGGCGGTTGAGGCGATCGATGTATTGAATCAGCGATTTGGTGAGCGAACGATTCACTCGGCGGACACGCTTGATACAGGCATATACGTAAGTACTAAAATTCCATTCGGAAGTACCAGATACCTTTAAATAAGGGGTAAAAAGTGATATAATAACGATAATTGTTATAGAAAGTTAAACGGAGTTCTTATATGTCCGGACACAGTAAATGGTCAACTATTAAACGTGAAAAAGGTGCAAAAGACGCCAAGCGCGGTGCTGTCTTTACTAAAATTGGTAACCAAATTGCCATCGCGGCTCGTAGCGGTGCTGACCCTTCAATGAACTCAGCGCTGGCGCTTGCTATCGAAAAAGCAAAGCAGGCAAATATGCCAGTTGCAAATATCCAACGCGCGATTGATCGCGTAAGTGATAAAAACGCGGCTCAGCTTGAAGAAATTACTTACGAAGCTATGGGTCCTGGCGGAATCGGTATTATTATCGAAACGGCAACCGACAACAAAAACCGAACTTTCCCTGAAGTTCGTAGCGCCCTTACTAAAAACGGCGGTCGCATTGCCGATGCGGGAAGTGTTATGTTTCAGTTCTCTCGCAAAGGTGTCATTACCGTTCCTGCGGTAGGTGAAGAAGCACTTTTGACTGTGCTTGAAGCCGGTGCCGAAGACGCAGTGGAAGAAGGCGACGAACTTACGGTTTACACCGACCAAAAAGATTTGGCGAAAGTTCGTACGGCAATTATTGAAGCAGGCCTTGAAGTTACTGCCGCGGAACTTCAATATGTACCGAACGCCCCAGTCGTTATTACCGAGCAAGAGACAGCCGACAAAATTCTTAAGGTACTCGACGCAATTGACGACCACGACGACGTGACAAATGTGCACACAAACGCCGACATTCAAGTTGAAGAATAAGGATATAAATACCTAGAAAACACCCCTGTATATTGGGGTGTTTTTATTTCGCCTCACAATTCAATAGAGAGTTAAAAGTTGGTTTCTATAGTAAGAGACATGCTGAAGAAAATATGTGGACTATTTTTGGGTTTGGTAGTTTGCGCAGGTAGTGCGTGCGTAACCCCTACGCACGCTTCTTCAGCACCAGAGGTTATTATTACAAATATTCAAGCCGCGGGAACATTTGGTGCCAAAGACGAATACGTCGTATTGCATAACAACTCAGCAGTAGAGGTCGACATAACCGACTGGTGTCTGGTAAATAAAAGTAGCGTGTCATTCGCCTGCTTCATCTCAACCAGCACCGATGCAACCGAGCGCTACTACCTTCCGCCATACGGAGACGCTATACTCGCTTCTGTTGATCATGTCACTNCCAATGGCTANCCAGATGATACCTACACGATTATTTACGAAGTCACGAGTCAATCNAGCGGTAGTATCGTGAACTCTAGCGATATAATTTATTTAGTTAATAAAGACGGCGAAGTATTCGATACGAAGGCCTGGTCAACTGCAATACCTACAAATAAAGTACTCACGCGCGTTCGCGTAATGGTTGGCCCTGATATTTATGCCAACACAAACTCTCTTTCCGACTGGAGTATAGAAAATAGGGTAAGCCTGCCCGTAAATTCTGTCGAAAAAAGGGTAGTAATTAGCGACCCAGACCCAGTCCTAGAGCCTAATCCTGAAACTGAATCACCAACCAATTCAAATACGGTACTGGATCCCGTAATTACCGAACTTCTAGCAAACCCAGCAGGCTCCGANATTGGAAATGAATTTATCGAACTATACAACCCGAACGAGCATGACTTTATTTTGCTTGATGAATTCAGCCTGCTTATTGGTATAGACCCGGTGAAGCTATACGCCTTTGCGGGTGGCACGACCATTCCTCCGCTTGGATATATTGTGTTTACAAATCAACAAATAAACTACACGCTTGGCAATACCAATAGCAAGGTTCAGCTAGCAAAAGCCGGAGTGGCGGTTGGTACGGCTGTCGAATATTCATCACCAAAAGACGACTATGTATGGGCGCTGGTAGATGAAAGTTGGACGTACACAAAACAAGCAACCCCTAATGCTCCGAATACCCTTACCTTAAGTGAAGAGGTAGATGAAGCCGAGGAAAGCGATACCGCAAAGCCCTGTGCATCCAATCAATTTCGTAACCCGGAAACAGGCAGGTGTAAGCTTTTAAGCGCCGCTCTCTCATCGTCTAGCCCATGTAAGCAGAATCAAGAAAGAAACCCCGAGACGAACCGATGCCGGAATGTTGTCGCGGCAAGCTCGCCTGCGCCTTGTAAAGAGGGCCAGGAGCGAAATCTGGAAACCAATCGATGCCGAGCAATTGTAAAAATGTCGAAAGCTCCAAATGCAGTAAGTGCTCAAACAAAAGCCGATGCTGCGATGAGCTGGTATTACTGGGCAGCTATGGGTGCGGTAGTCTTATTGGTGCTTGGGTATGGGGTGTGGGAATGGCGTCAGGAACTGGCTAACTTATGGACACGATTGCGCATACCGTTTGCGAAGCATACCGACTAACCTATACTAAGTGACATGAGAATTCTTGGAATAGATCCTGGTACTGGTATTTTGGGCTTTGGTGTTATTGAAATCGATGACTCAAAGCGAGGCGCCTTTACTATGGTTGATGCCGGTGTGGTGCGCACACCTGCGCATACCGCGCATGACGAACGTCTTGAGGATATATTCAAAAGCCTTACTGAAATTATAGAGACGACCAAGCCTGACGCATGTTCAATTGAAAAGCTCTTCTTTTCGCGCAATATCACCACTGCGATGACTGTGGCTGAAGCTCGTGGCGTAGCAATATTAGCCGCTCGCCTTCATGGGATACCGATTTTTGAATATACTCCGCCCCAAATTAAACAAACCCTTACCGGGTACGGAAAAGCAGATAAAAAACAAGTTCAGGAAATGGTGCGCGTCCAACTAGGACTCAAAGAAGTCCCTAAGCCCGATGACTGCGCCGATGCGCTTGCGGCGGCGATAACCTATGCAGTCATGAGGCGAACGACCGAAGGTTAGGCTGAAGCGCTGCGTCGTATCTTTTAATGTGGCTTTCAAGAAGCAAACGGTAATTTGAAGTGTCATTGTCATAAAGTTGTGCCAGTCGCCACATGCGCATCCAATCACCGCGACGATCGTGCAAGTAGAAGCCGACACTTGAGTAGCGATCGTATTCCCAATCTTCATGAAACATATGTAGTTCTACTGAACGAGCCAGTGCTTGGTGTGGTCCGCGCAATTTTTTAATATACGCGCGTGGTTCAAATGAAGGTTGGCGCCGAGAGGGACGATACTCGTATTGGTATTGAGCAAGGCGCGTTACGATACAATTTGAAAACTGGGTGAGTATTGAAGAATCGATAGAAAATACCAGAAGTTGAATAGACTCGGATGATATAGAAAAGGCCAATAAATCGATACATGATGCAAGTTGTGAATGCGCCGGCACAGAGCTAATAAGCAAGCGCGTACTTAAAAGATCTTGTAACTGGCTAATTATAAAAGCCCGTTCGTTATTAGTTTGCATAAGCTTTTGTTTGTCGGGCAAACTGATTGAAACGTAATAATACCCGTATGATTTTGATTGTATCTTCATGCATCTCACTATAGAAAAAGACAATGTGCTTTCAATGAAATTTTGATACAAAAATCTAACAGTAGTCCATCGGTAGTCAATGTGCGATAATAGGAAGAATGATAGCGCATGTTTCTGGGATAGTTGCCGAAAAATTTGGAAATTCTGTCATCGTCGATGTACATGACATTGGGTATGAAGTGCAAGTTGCAGCGGGTGATTTTGACCAAGCGCTTCTTGGCGAGCCCGTTAAATTCTATACGTACCACCATATTCGCGAACAAGCCCAAGATTTATTCGGCTTTTCTTCACTGGCAGCTAAAAAATTGTTTGAACTACTTATTACGGTCCAGGGTGTCGGCCCAAAAGCAGCTTTGTCTATTTTGTCAGTCGGTGATAGCGAAACGGTACGAAATGCGATTGCCAATGGCGACAGCGGGTTCGTATCGAAAGCGGCCGGTGTCGGTAAGAAGATTGCTGAACGAGTTGTCGTTGATTTGTCGGATAAGGTAGGGCTGGCCGTAACTGTCGCGCAAGCGAGCGGCGTCTCGCACGTAGCGGCGGGCGATGAAGCACTCGAGGCCCTCATGGCACTTGGGTACAACTTAAATGATGCGCAAATTGCCCTCGAGAATGTACCGAAAGACTTAACAACCGCCGAGCGCGTAACATTGGCGTTGAGAGGTTAATAATGGCAATCGAACGCATAGTCGACACCTCGAACCACGAAGAAGACAACGAAGAAGCAATTATTGAAATTGGTCTTCGTCCGCAGTCGTTTGCTGAGTATGTTGGGCAAGACCGGCTAAAAACAAACCTTAAACTTGCAATCGATGCGGCGAAGAAGCGAGAAGAACCACTCGACCACATTCTTCTTTATGGGCCTCCAGGGCTTGGCAAAACTACAATGGCGACTGTAATTGCCAGGGAAATGGGCGCAAGTATTCGAGTAACTGCCGGTCCGGCCATTGAGCGCGCGGCAGATCTTGCGAGTATTCTCACGAGCTTAGTAGATGGCGACATTCTGTTTATTGATGAAATCCACCGCCTAAGCCGAACAGTCGAAGAGGTTCTGTATGCAGCCATGGAAGACTACAAGCTCGACATTATGATTGGTAAAGGTCCGGGAGCTCGCAGTGTTCGCCTAGACTTGCCGAAGTTTACGGTTATTGGTGCGACAACCCGAACTGGCGCGCTGGCTGCGCCGCTTCGCGATAGGTTCGGTCATATTTACAGGCTTGAATTCTATACTCCGGATGAAATTTCGAGAATTATTAGCAGAGCTGCTAATATTCTTGGTACGAAAATCGACGAACCTTCCGCTACGTTGCTTTCAACCCGTGCCCGGCTCACTCCCCGAATCGCTAATCGTCTTTTGAAACGAGTCCGTGATTACGCAGACGTAAACGGCGATGGCATTATTGATACGGTTATTAGTACCAAAGCACTTAGTCTTCTTGAAATCGATGAGCTTGGCCTTGATGCGGGCGACCGAAACTTGTTGGTGCGCATGATTGATATGTACGGCGTTAATCCGGTTGGACTAACCACGCTCGCGGCTTTAACTGGTGACGAGGCGAGTACTATTGAAGATTTTTACGAACCATACCTCCTTCAGGTCGGGTTAATTGAACGAACGCCTCGTGGTAGACGGGCTACGCCGCGTGCCTTTGCCCACCTTAACCGCACTCCGAATGCGGAATAAAAGCTTGATATAATAAAACTATGAATGAACAACCTAAAGACCCGAACGAGACAGTACATCGCCCTGTTGCTTATGACGCACAAGGCCGTCCGCTATACGCCCATCCACCAACCGAGCCGCAAGCTCCAACCGTTGTGCACGTCGCACGCCCACTCGAGCCCGAACAGCCCGTTATGAGCGCCAATCGTCAGCGTCTTCACGATACCTCAAAGCAAGAGTACCCGCTACTTAACCTTAGTGCCGGTGAATATGTTATCAGTGCGGTACGTCGCCACCCGATTGGCCTTATTCTACCGCTTGGTATCGGTACCCTTCTTATCGGCTTCGCGCTAGCTATACTTTTCAATTACGATTTATTCGTCGAAGCCTTTGCGATGACCGGTGCTTTGTCTGAGATTTCTGCGGTCGCTATTCCTATCCTGTTATTCGTAATGGTAATTGCATTAGGCATGTTTGTTTCTTACTATGTCTATGTAAACAATAAATTCTTCCTTACGAATGAAAGTGTAATTCAAGAAATTCAGACCACACTTTTTTCACGCCAAGAACAAACAGTGAGTCTTGGAAACATTGAAGATGCTAGCTACACTCAACACGGTATTCTTCAGCAAATCTTTGATTATGGCGATATCCGTCTCAGTACTGAAGGTGACGAAACCACTTACCGCTTTAGTTACGTGGCAAGCCCAAAAAACCACATCGCTCAGTTGAACGATGCGGTTGAATCATTTAAAAATGGCCGCCCAGTCGAGGGAAGCTAGACTTTAGCTAATTGTTACGACTTGCTTTAACGTAGTCGTCTTCGTTTTCGAGCATTGATCGTAGCACGTAGCTTTTGCAGGCGTTAGCCTGACAGTTAAGCGGTTCGTAGCGGAAATCACTTGAACTTTCCCCGATTTTTACGCCGTTAGGGTCTTTAAAGAGGCTTGGGTCGACAGAGGGGAGGACTTCGGTGTTTATTGTTCGAGGGTACGAGCTTTTTTTAGCAAAGTACACTTCTTCCAAAGAGTAGTACATAGCGTTAATAGAAGTTTTGCGATTTTCGTCACGGGCTGCAATTTCAACGTGATTTTTTTGGACAAAGAAAATAATACTTGCCACCGCTACAAGCACGATAACAATGAGCAGTTCGATAACAGTAAATCCGCGTGATGATTTCATCTCTATAGATTATAGCAAATTAAGATTCGTCTGCGTATAATAGATTATAGAGAAAGAGAGGGAAGTATGGCGACTAAAAAAACTGATAAAACCGACGCGTTTAACGCAACGAAGACAGATAATACTAACACTACCCAACCCAAAGCTGCTTCTGAAGCAAAACTTAAGGCATTAGGCCTTGCACAAGAACAGATTAATAAACAATTTGGTGACGGTGCAATTCGTCGCCTTGGCGATACGAAAACAGTCGATGTTGAATTGATTGGAAGCGGCGCCTTAAGTCTTGACTTGGCCCTTGGCGGTGGATATCCAAAAGGACGCATCATAGAGGTCTATGGTCCGGAGTCTTCAGGTAAAACTACGCTAACTCTGCATGCAATTGCTGAAATTCAGAAGCAGGGTGGCACGGCGGCTTTTGTTGACGCCGAACACGCCCTCGATCCTGCGTATGCCCGCCGTTTAGGCGTTGATACCGACAACCTGCTTGTTTCGCAGCCAGATAACGGTGAACAGGCACTTGAAATCGTTGAAACACTTGTGCGCTCAAGCGCTGTCGACCTCGTAGTTATCGACTCAGTGGCAGCCCTTGTTCCTCAGGCCGAAATTGAAGGTGAAATGGGCGATAGCCACATGGGTCTTCAAGCTCGTCTGATGAGTCAGGCTCTTCGTAAGCTTACCGGTATCATCAACAAGAGCAACACAATAGTTATCTTCATTAACCAGATTCGTATGAAAATTGGCGTGATGTTCGGTAACCCAGAAACCACCACTGGTGGTAACGCATTAAAGTTTTACGCGTCCGTGCGTATGGATATTCGCCGCACTGGTCAAATCAAATCGGGTGAAGAGATAATCGGGAACAGAACCAAGGTAAAAATTGTTAAGAATAAGATTGCTCCGCCTTTCCGCGTGGCTGAATTCGACATTATGTATAACCAAGGTATTTCACGTACAGGTGACGTTCTCGACCTAGCCGTACTATATAATGTTGTCGACAAAAGCGGTGCGTGGTTCGCATACGGTGAGGGTAAAATTGGCCAAGGACGAGAAGCTTCAAAACAGTATCTCGCTGACAATCCAAAGGTACTTGAAGAAATTGAGAAGAAGGTTCGTCAGAAAGTTGCCGAAGCGGCAGAATAGTCTCTTCGCCGTCTTCTATGAAAATCACGGCACTCAAAACCCAACTTCGCGATAAAGATCGCGTAAATGTTTTCGTTGATGGGAAATATTCTTTCTCACTCGATATTACGCAAGTAGTAGAACTCGGCATCAAAACCGGTGCCGAGTATAGCGAAGCTGAACTTATTGAGCTGGAAAATGAAAGCCAATTTGGCAAGTTGTATACTCGTTCACTCGAGTACGCTTTGATGCGCCCTCGTAGTCAGCGTGAAATGCGCGACTATTTGTATAGAAAAACCCGTGATACGCGCACTAAAATGGGCGATATTCGAAAAGGCGTCAGCCCTGAGCTTACCGAACGAGTATTTAGTAGGCTTTTTAATAAAGGCTATATTGACGATGAGAAGTTTGCACTCTTCTGGGTTGAGAACCGCAATGTGCGAAAGGGAAGTAGCTTGAGAAAACTTCAGGCGGAACTTCAGGCTAAGGGTGTGGAACGTTCGATTATCGAGCGGGTTCTTGAGGGTACCGAGCGTACCGATATTGATGAACTTAAGAAAATAATTGCCAAGAAGGCCAGTCGTTATGATGATGAGCAAAAGCTAATGGCATACTTAATGCGACAGGGCTTCCGTTACGACGACGTGAAAGAGGCGCTACGATCTTTAGAAGAAGAGGCTAATTAGATGGAGAGTTCGTTTCCGCTTCGGCGTGTGGGTTAGGGCTGCGAAATGGATTCGCAAACTCACCACGCATTGCTTGCATGATTGGTTCAACGCTTTTTACGGAAGGCGCTTTCACTACGATTGAGTCATTATTAATTTCTAAAATCTGTGAGCGGTTAATAAGAAGCCCTGTATCGGTAATTCCTTTTAAAAAGCCGCGACGAACATTAAGCTGCTGAATGATGAAGTCTCCGGTATCAAGGGTGTAATCGTCGACCTTTCCAAGTTTGCGCCGATGTTCGTCAACTACTTGAATTCCAATTAGCGGGAATTTAAGAGTATAAATCTTTTCAATTTGAATGACATCTTGAAGCCCGATAAGCTCATCGTTGCTGTCAATAATCATACCTAGGCGACCATATTCTCTAATATCCTTTGTTCGTATAAAAGAAGGGTTTTCAGTAAGAAGTGGACCCTCGACTTCGTAAGCCAAGATATGTAGATTTGCTGGGTCAATGATTGGCTTTAAGGTATGCGCAAGACGCATGCCTGTTTGAAGGCTCATGACCGGTGAATGAATGAGTCTGGATCCGAGAATTAGCATAACTATAGTATAAGCTTTTTAATCTTTCACCGCTACTGTGGCTATTCGGCGAATGGATTTATCCTACCTGGCGGCAACGCGGGTGGCGGGCTTGGTTCGCTGCTTGGGTGAAGTGAATCGAGTCGTTCAAGAGTGGCTTGGTCGATGGAGCCCGCGGTAATTGGTGAGCTGTAAGGTGCTTCTGGGGTCTCGGTGAGCGTTTTATTGATAAGAACAACCGCAGCTGAAAGACAGGCCACCACGAACACGAAGAACAGCAATAAGTGAAAGCGTCGCAAAAAGGCAACAAAAGGCCTTATGAGTGAGTTTTGTGGTTTCTTGATTTGTGTAGTAGATGCCATGGGTTACCTTACCGATATATCAATCTTAATTTCACCAGTCTTTACGCGGTCTGCGCTACCGCTTGCAGGCCGGCCAAGTGCAATCGAGCTTACTTGTAGCTTCGGCAAGTTTCCTTCAACGTTATGCAGGAATGTAATAAGACCACTATACGAGACGGGTTGCTTAAAGGTGATTGTTATCGGATAGCTTGTACCGACAGGTTCACCGAAAGAGGTATTCGCAAGCGACAGACCACTCGCTTCCGCGTAGTTGTTAAGGTCTGAAAGTACTTGAGATTGGTAGGTTGCAGGGGTTGCAAAGAGCTTGTCGGCCTGTTCGATTAGCGGAGTATTTTTGACAAGTTGATTCCTGAGTGTCTGAAGCTCATTGATTTTTTTGCCGCTAGCCTCCGCATCGGCGCCGCTTTTGTTAACTTCCACTGAATATGTGCGTACGATGCCCAGGCCCCAGTAAAAGGCAGCGCCTCCACCGAGCAATACAAGAATAAACACTATCGACAGAATTGTACGAAGGTTCTGTGGTTTGAACTGTTTTTTCTGTGGCGGCTGCATACTATATTCCTGCCCTATTTAAGATAACCGAGATTGTGAGCGTAACTGGGTAGCCGTCAATTTCTTGGCTGGTTCCAGTGTCTTTTATGGTAACCGGGGGGATAAACAGGGGCGAATTTTGAAAGGCAGCCTGTAAGAGGGCTACTTCATCGGTAGATTTTGCATAGGCTTTAATTTCTGTAGACTTCCCGCTAAAGCTTTCCGTGTTTAACGTGAGGTCACCCAGAACGGTACCTGGTGGCATTAGCTGGCCCAGGTTCACAAGAACTTGTGAATAGCGAATTTCTTGATTAAGGATAGCTTTCGTATCGTTGAGCTTTGCGCTTAACCCGTTAATTTGCTGTTGTGTCGCGCTGTACACGTCGGCTTTAATATCATTAGACTCTATAATGCTTTCGTTGTACGCCATCGTGTCGGTAAGTACGGCATGGGAGACGAAGAGGGCGCCTCCAATGAATAGAAAAGCCATCACGACGATTGTCGTGTAACGCACGAGAATAACGTTTACTCTCGCCGCTTTAATTTCATCTTTACGCTCGGTTGCTAATAAATTTATCATTTCCAAATATTCCCTGGGTTTACACTGGCTGCGCCGGCAACGGTAATGTATCGTGCGCGGAATTGCTTTGGCGGTTCTTGAATTTTGCCAAAATCAAGTTTTTGCCATGGGCTGGCAACACGGGCCGCGATAAGAAGATTCTCTGTAAAGTATTCACCGATACCAGGTACGTTGCTACCACCGCCAACAATCAGTAGCTGCTCAATTTTTCGTTCACTATTGATACGTTCGTTGTAGTAACGCATAACTTTTTTAGTTTCAACAAGAATACGCTCAAGACTTGGATCAAGTGCGTCGCGTAGCCTTTGCTGGCGAGGCCCGGCACTAAGCCCGTTAAGAACTTTTAGCTGATGAGCATTCTCTAGAGATATATTGAGCTTCTTGGCAATATCTAGCGTGAATGTATTTCCGCCAACGGCCACACCGCCCGTTACGCGCACAGCCCCGCGGTCCATGATAGCGATGTCGGTATTAGCCGGCCCAATATCGACGATGACAGTAGGCAGGGTTCCGTCTTCGGTTGCTTTGAGGACACGACCGACCGAGTTAATACCCGGCTCAACCAGAATAGGGACGAGACCTGCCGCTTCGACGCTTCGGGTGATGTTATCGACGATAACTTTAGAGACAGCGCTCATAAGTACGACGATAATCTTACGTGTTCTCTCGATAACTTGGTAATCAATGTAAAGTGTTGAGACAGGGATGGGAATGTACTGCTCGGCTTCAAGGACGACTGCTTCATCGAGCGCTTTTTCCGCCGAAGCGGGCAGCGTAAAGGTACGGGTGTAGCTTCGGGCGGTAGGTACGGTAATCGCAACTCGGTTGTCGGCAACTGTACCGATAATTTTACCCGTAAGTAAAGCCTTGATGTTGTCGGTAAGAAACGTACTGGTTCCATCTTCAAGCGCCTGCTTCATTTTAAGAGGGTCGAGGTCGGCTGAGCCGTACCCGTTTACAAGCCATTTTTTTGAGTCAATGGACATGATTTTAATACCAGTACTACTGATATCAAGTCCAATGATTGGTTTGTCTTTATAGAAGAATTTTGACATAGGCCCACGTATGTAAATATACCCCCGTATTATAGCATGAGGAAGCGAGAGCATAACCATATTCATATGGTTATGCCGAGCGACGAATAGCTATGTCAAAGACATAGCATGAGGAGTTTGCTTTCCCTATTATTTAATGTTTGAAGAGAGTTGCGAGATAGGGAGCATAACACTGGCGGCAATAAGTCCTACCATAGCACCCATCACTACAATCATGGCAGGCTCAATAATAGAACTGATACTTTCAATTGCAAGGTCGACCTCTTCTTCATAGAAGTCGGCTACCTTTAACAGCACGGTGTCGGTCTGACCGGTTTCTTCACCCACCGAAAGCATCTGAGACACGATTGAAGGAAAAAGCGGACTATTTTCAAGTACTGATGAGAGCGATTTACCATTTTTCACCTCAACGGCAGCCTGTTTTAAAGTATCTTCGTAAATAACATTACCCACGGCCCGCGAAGTAACATCGAGCGCCTCAAGTACGGCTACACCGGCACCCATCAAGGCAGAAAAGGTACGGGCAAAGCGGGCTACGGAAATTTTACGAATAATAACGTTTACCGCCGGGAGCTTGAGGAGAAGTGAATCAAATGCGTGCCGACCCTTTGGCGACTTGCGAATGTACATCGTAAGGCCAATAACTATCCCGGCAAGAACAGGCAATAAAATAAACCAGTAACTCACGATGAAGGTACTGATACCAAGCATCATACGGGTAATGAAAGGCAACTCTGCATCAGGACCACCTAGGTCTTGAATGATTTTTCCAATTTGAGGAACGACAAAAAGCATCAATCCAAAAAAGGCGAAGAAAGTAATGCCAAGCAGTACCATTGGGTATGCCATGGCGCTTTTAATTTTCTTACGGATGGCGGCACTTTTTTCAAGCTGACCGGCAAGTCGTTTAAGGATTTCATCAAGGATACCGGCCGCTTCACCTGCGCGAACCATATTTATGTAGATGTCATTGAAGGTATCGGGGTGCTTTGCGAGGGCGTCTCCAAGTGTGGCGCCACCCTCAACATCTTTAACGATTTCACCAAGAATTTTTTGTAGGGCTTTGTCCTCAGAGTGCTTTTGAATAGAGGTAAGCGAACGAAGTAATGGCACGCCGGCGCTCACCATGGCGCTTAGCTGCCTAGTGAAAGCTACGAGCTGGTCTTGCTTGACCTTGGTCGCTTCAAACATGTGGTCGAAGTCAAATGACGAAGGCTTTTTATCTTTAAGTTTTTTAATGCTAATAGGGCGAAGACCCTGCTTGGTGAGGGCGGTAATAACGCTGGCGCGATCAGGAAGTTCGGACTTTCCTTTAATAGCGTTATGCTGCGCGTCGGCTGCTAGCCAAGAGAATCGAGCCATACAGTATTATTCCCTACTGACCCTTAGAACTTCTTCGATGGTCGTTTCGCCACGGAGGGCCTTGATAAGGCCGTCGATCTGCATAGTAATCATGCCTTCGCGGATTGCTTGGTTTTGAATATCATCGCTGGTAGCACGGGACATGATGAGTTTTTGAATGGCAAGTGAGTTGTAAAGTACCTCGTAAATACCGATACGGCTACGATAGCCCTCTCGTACGTCATCCGTATTGTAGTCTTTGTCGGCGCGCCAAAGGGTTTTAATACCGTTCTCGTCGGTACTAAGTGGAGTATCGCCACCAAGACCGGCAGCAGCAGCTTGTTTTTCAAGTTCGTGAATAACCTTGAAAGCTTCACCGTCACGCAGGCCAAACATGCGAATTAATTCGGCTTTTTCTTCTTCAGACGGAACATAGCTTTGACGTGATTCTTTGTGGAGGCGGCGGATGAGACGCTGACCAACGACGGCACGAATTGTACTTGAGATAAGGAACGGCTCGATACCCATGTCGAGAAGACGCGGCAAACTAGTCGCGGCGTTATTGGTGTGGAGCGTACTGAATACCATGTGTCCGGTAAGGGCGGCTTGAATAGCTAGTCCGGCAGTCTCGCTGTCACGGACCTCACCCACCATGATGATATTCGGGTCTTGACGAAGTAGTGCCCTGAGGCCGGTTACGAACGTCATACCGGCTTTCACGTTGGTCTGGGTTTGGTTAATACCTGGAATTTTATATTCTACAGGGTCTTCGACGGTTGAAATGTTGACATTCGGCTTATTAAGAAGGGTAAGGATACTAAAGAGGCTTGTAGATTTAC
>Ga0065715_10089075_pt1 | contig 14900 bp, 9 predicted proteins | sample MisBulReplicate1_FD_59102 | JGI IMG/M metagenome (GOLD analysis project Ga0065715, IMG submission 59102) | Miscanthus rhizosphere microbial communities from Kellogg Biological Station, MSU, sample Bulk Soil Replicate 1 : eDNA_1 v2 (version 2) | ecosystem: Host-associated > Plants > Roots >...
TATACTCAGTTAGATTATTTAACTTCATATATTGAAGCTGATCCTTCTGTCTCTGAATTAAATTCTCCAGTTCAAGTTACAGTAACTGGCGGTCAAATTAATTCTACTTACAATAATATCCCTTACACCTTAGATTTACAGAACTATGGTGGAGTAGGAAATGATGTATCTTACAATTATATTACTGGTAGAGGTACCGGAATAACAGTTTCTTTTGCTTTTGCTTGGGCTAAAACTTCAACTACTGCGCACTTTACGCTATCTCCAATTAAAGTAAAGTATAGGTGGTAATATGACTTCCTTTATAATGAATCAAGTATGTGATTTATGCAATGGTGATGGCTACAAAATTGTAACCAAAGCTGATTGGGAAGCTTTTCAACAATGGATCAAAGATCCAAGTGAAGAAAAGCTATATGCACCCACTAATTTTCCTAATTTTTTGACCACTATGCGAACACTTGCTGGTACAAATATTCAGCGAAATCAAGTGGAAATAATTTGTCCATTTTGTTGTGGTCAAAAACATATTTCTAAGCATTTGACCTTAGATGATCTTAAAAAAGTTTTAACCTAACATGTCTACCAATAATTTTTTCAGATCTAATTTGATGAGTTTGCATAATTTTGTGCAAGCGTCAATGTTGGTTTATCCAAAAGAAATTATTATTGCCACTTTAAGAGATTTTTTCTCAAAAGACGATTATTACCATTATTCTAAAGATCAATGGGGATTTCCTAACACTACTGATCATACTGACTTACCTCCAGGCGCTGATATTCCTATTCAGCATAACAAAGATGGTACTAATCAAGAGGGTTTAAGCACAAGATTATACATCGGTGAAAATTATCGATATGATGGTATTTATTATCCCGCTATTTTAGTAAAAAGTGGCGGCAGTAAGTACGTGCCAATTTCTATTAACAGAAATCAAGATGGCGTACAATACAAAGATATTATTTATGAAGATGGTTATGGAAATCAAACTATTGTAAGTAGACCTGAATCATTTGTAACTGCTGGAGTTTGGGAAGGAAGTATTATTATTGATGTTATGACTAGAAGCTTAAGATCTAGAGATGATATTACAGAAGCAGTTGCCATGTGTTTTACTGAAGTTACTTTTGACACTATTTTAGATATAGGTATTGTAATTAAGCCTATATCTATTGGTGCAGCATCAGAGACAGATGATAGAAATGATAAGTTATTTAGGCAAACTCTCACATTAGATATAAGAACTGAGTGGAGAAGAGAAATACCAGTAGGTAACGTTATTGACGCTATTTTCTTCACTACGACTTTTCAAGATTTATCTAAACCTGGGTCTCCTACTGCCGCCAATTTGACGGTTAATACCGAAACCTCTTTGGCAGATCTACTACTAAAAGTGTAAATTAGAAAGATTTCGAATATTCCAATTCGAAAGGTTTAGAAAGCCAGGTAAGACAATAAAATGTACTAATATATGGTCAAGAATAGGAATATTAATACATTTTAGTGATACAATCTTAAAACTGAGTGATAAGGATTCAATATGGCTAATATACCAGGCGCAACAAATGCATTACCAGGAGTTTTTACTGATGTAATTACTCAATCACGCGGAGTATCAGTCCCTGGTGGTTCTCGTATCGCTGCAATAATTGGTGAAGGTTCCACAGACGAGACCATTGTTTCTCAAGCTAATGGTGGCGGCCAGGATGGTTTAAATTCTACCTACACCAGTACTACAGGCAGAGATGGCAGACACTTTCAGCTTCTAAATTTCCCATTAGTTTCCAATAGAACCACTCTATTTAAAAACGGAGTTCCACTTAAAGGTTTAGAATCTTTAATTGATGGCAACCCATTTAGTTTTACATATGATTATAGAATTGACATTTCTACTGGTAAAGTAGAACTACAACGCGCTCACTTACAAGATCAGGGTGGCTCTTTTTATTCTGCACTTAGTTCTAACGTAGGTTTAGGTTCAATTAATAACTTAAGCTTGCTGGATCCAAATGCTCCGCCAGAAACTTGGACTATTCGTTGCGTTAAAGTTCAAAGAAACCCACTTAATCAACCAATTGGTGGCACCGCTAGCTTCTTGGCCTTTGGTTCTGTTTCAGGCGCCAAGTTAGATGCTAATGGTAATCCAATTGTTTGGATTGCAAATAACAATATAGTAAACAATGGAGTTTTAAGCTTCTCTATCTCTGAAACTACTTCTGGACCAACTGTTGTTTCTCCGTTCAGAGAGGGCGATGCTTTTACTATTATAGTAAAAAGCGGTGTCTTAGTTAGAAACGACTCTTTAACTGCCAACTATATTCCAACAATTAATCTTAATGATCCAGTGCTTCTACAGGGTTTAGGTGACGTAGTTAAAAAGCACGGATTGCCAAGTACTGACAATAATTTGTCTCTTGGTGCTCAGTTGGCTTTCGCTAATAGCGCCCCAGCTGTAATGGCTGTTCAGGCTGCACCTTCTATTCCAAGAAGAACTTCTTATGTTTTAAGTTCCGCCGTAAATTCATTATCTCCAAATGATGATGATTTTATCTTCCCACTTCCAGTTGGTGTTATTCCAGATTTTAACTCTGCAATTCACTTCTTTGTTACCAACAATGCAACTAACGTAGAAACTCAAATTCTTCCAAACAAATTTGCTTACTACTTGTTAGATACTGCTGGAAATCCAACTACTCACCAGTTTATCCAAGATAACGTTAATCCACCAGGCGGAAATTCCTATTCTTACACCGTTAAGCAAAGCCTTGAGGCTCTTAACGCTGCTCAAGACGGATACATTGGACGTGATTTAGGTCATCAGGGTGCAGGTGTCTTTAGTACCCCTTCTGTTAGTTTTGATTCTACTTATGTTGGTAAAGCTCTTAAAATTATTGATACCAAGAATTCTGCTAACTTTGGATTGTTCCATGTTACCGCAGTAACCGGTGGTAAATTGTATGTAGTAGCTGATGGAAGCACTTTCGCTCCATCTACTTTAACTGCTAACCCATCTTATCTATCTAACTTCATCAGTGAAGTATCCGGCTTAGCATATCAACTTATTGATCCAGTTACTGGTCTACCAGTTGGCACATATGCAGGCACTGATGGTTATGTTGTTCCAGTTGTTACCCAAGGTGACGGTTATTTCAAGAGCCCATCTTTAGACTTTAGCACTGTAACAGGTGTAACTGGCCTTAAGTTAAAGATTTCTGGCTCTGCAGTTACTTCTATTACTGCTCCAGTAGGCAATAATGGTTTATATGATATTCTATCTGTTTCCGGTTCTGGATTAGTTATTCAGAAGGTAATTGTTAATGAAAGCGGATTAGGTTATGAAATTCTAGATCCAACTGCTACTAGTAATTATGTAGTTGTTAACAAGAATGTTGTACCAAATGGTTATGGATTAAGAGTCACTATTGTTGATTCTAAAGACGCAACTTTCTTTGATGCCGGATGGATTAACGCACTAGCTTCTTTGCAAAAAGTAGAATGCGATATCTTGGTACCTCTACCAAAGCAAACCATCTCTGTTATCTTCCAAAATGCTCTTTCTCATTGCTTAACTATGAGCAATATTAAAAATAAGAAAGAAAGAGTTCTATTTATCGGAGCAATTAATGGATTGACTCCAGATAATATCAGCGGAATTACTCCAGCAGCAGTAGAAAACATTGGTGTTCTAGAAGGTATTCAAGGAGAAACTGTTACTGACATTCTTGCTGGCAACGTAGAAGACTTGGCTAACTATTCAGTTCCAGATGCTTTTGGTAATACCTACAGATGTGTATACTTCTATCCTGATCAGATTGTGGTTCAGGCTGGTACAGATAATGTTTTGATTGATGGTTTCTATCTTGCTGCCGCTGCCGCTGGTTATGCTGCCGCTGATGTAAGAATTGAAAATCCATTTACTAACAAGGTATTTAGTGGATTCACCATCTTGAGAAATAAGCAGTTCTCTCCACAGACCCTAGAGCAATTGGCAACCGCAGGTGTCACCACCTTGCAGCCAGTTTCTGGTGGAGGAAGAGTTGTTTGGGGTATCACTACTACTCAAAGTGGATTCCCAGAAGAGCAAGAAATTTCTATCGTCTTTATCCGCGACAGAGTGGCAAAGACTTTGAGAGCAGGATTCCAGGGATTCATTGGAAACCCAGAATCAGCAAATACTGGAGCCATTTTGAACACTCGTGGAGTTATCTTATTAAACTCTCTAGTTTCACAAGGATTAATTACTCAGTATGCGGATTTGGCAGTGGTAAAAGACTCTGTAGACCCAAGACAGTGGAACGTATCTGTCAGAGTACAGCCAACTTATCCAGTAAACTTCATCTACATCAAGGTAAGTTTGGGTCAGTTATAATAACGGAGAATAGATAAAATGGCTAACGCAATAAATACAGGATCTACACTTACAGTAGCCGGCTCTAATGTCAACAAGACCAGCACCGGTATCTCAACTAATATCATTGTTATGGTAAATGGCACTGCAGTAGGAGCTATTCAGTCCTTAAGTATCAATGAAAAAAGAGGAATTAAAATGATAGATGAAGTTGGAACTGACGGTCATATTGACTCTGTTCCAAATGCTTCAACTAATATTTCTGGTTCTTGCCAAAGAGTTAGATTCGATAGACTAAGAATTGCAGAAGCTTTTAGCAGAGGCTTCGTTCACGTTCATTCTCAAGTTTATCCTTTTGATATTGTAATCATGGATAAGCAAAAGAGAGAGCAAGGAAACCAAATTTCTACTGTTATTAAGAATGTTTGGATTGATGGTATTGATTATACTTACCAAGTCAGTGATTGGGTTATTACCGATACTATGTCTTGGCAAGCTGAAACTATCTTTAGCGTTCTTAACAATGGCAGTTCTACCCCAGTTGCAGTCGGTGGTGAACTTGGTATTAAGCACATGGGCGCAGGTCCTAATGGCATTGTTAACATCCAGTCTGGTGACGGAGTTGTTAATATTGAACAATTGGTTGATACTGGCGCTAATGGCAGAAGAGGATCTATGGATGCTTCTGGTCTTATCGATATTGGTTCTGCTGGAGATCTATTCTAAACAATATCTCTTGGTATAATCCATAAAAAGTGAAAAGGTAACCTGCAATGATATATTAATTATTGCAGGTTATTGTTTTTGTGGAGTAAAATATGCCAGAATTTAAAAGTCCCCTTGGTAGTAAGTCATTTGCTGGACAGCCTATGCGTGAATTTGATGTTCCAGATGAAACAGGTAATTCAGAAGAATTTGCCCCAGTTATGAGACGTAGGGGCCCAGCCTTACATGGTACACAGCCACCAGTAAATATGCAGGCTGCTATAGATTATCAGAATTCTTTACAACAAGAAGATCCTGCTGAGCTAGAGAGACAAATTAGAGAGGCTCGCTTAGCTAAAACTACTGGTAGAGAGCGCCTTAATGACGGTGCTAAGCGTCGAGTAGAGATGTTAGTTGGGATGACCCGAACTACCAGAGAAGTTGATTTAGAAGGCAATAAATTCGTTTTACATACATTGCCTTCCGCTGATATGAGACGAGCAGTAATGGCAGCTTCTGAATTTGATGGAACAGTACAATTTGCATTTGAAATGAGAAGGCAATTACTATCAAGATCATTAGTAGAAATTGCAGGAGTAGAAATTAATCAATTTGTAGGATCTCAATCATTAGATGCCAAATTAGATTTAATTGATCATTTAGATGAGCCTTTATTGGGCAGATTATATAATGAATATTTGACTTTAGCAAGAGATGCTAATAAGAAATACTCAATTAAAAGTAACGAAGAGGCTCAGGAGGTTGCAGAAGATCTAAAAAAATAATATTTGAACCGGAACATCGTTTTCATTGGCAGTTAATGAAAATGAAAGGAACTATCAGAGTAGATGATCCACAGATACTTGATATGGATCCGGTTCAAAAATTATGGATGTTTAATAATTGGGTGGCTGATCAAAATGATCAGGCTGAACTAGCTAAAAATCACGCATATTTATTAGCATCATTTTGGAATCCAGAAGCTGTTCAACAGATTTTGGGAGACGGTAATGTTCATCAATCTACTGAGGACGAATTTGAAGAGTCTAGTAGAATGGTAAGGGAGCAAAGCCTACAATTATTCCAGCAGACAAAACAAAGCGAAAAGCCCATCAAAAGGCGTAGACGTTTAGTTAAAAAAGGATAATACATGGCAGCAGGCGATCCACCAGTCACACCAGATTTAACCGCAACTACAGATCAAGCTGAAGCTGCTCGTGAAGCATTATCTAGATTTACTAATGCTGAATACGGCGCTGCTGAAGGTTTAACTCGACTTAATTCACTTTCTAACGTTCTTGGTACAGTATTTGAAAAATTAAACGACTCCATTAATGATATTACTCAAGGATTAGATGGTAGTGGTGAAGAAGCTTCTCGTGCAGCTGCTCGTTTTGGAATATTATCTACTAGCGTTTTAGGCAGTAGAAGAGCATTAGAAGGTATTTCTGGAATAGAATCAACTGGGTTAACAACTTTTAACTCACAAATTGATACTTTACTTCAAAATTTACAGCAATCGCCTGCCCTTCAAACAGCAGGAAGCATGATTAATGCATTAAAAAATGCATTAACTAGTGCTGGTGCTCCTATGGGGGTAGTTAATGATGTTGCATCTAAAGGAATTAATGCTTTAAAGTCATATGCTAATTCTTTCTTTACTAGCGCAGATAATGCTTTAAAATTACAAAATGCTACTTTGCAGTTGGCTGCTAGAACTGGTAATTTAGATAATGTATTTAAAGCTGCTGGTGATAGTTTAGAAAATATGAATTCATTATTATCTTCTCAAACTATGGCTATGGCTGATACAATGAAAGCTACTGGAATTAGTGAAGATGCAGTTGAAAAGTTTTATATGACTCTAGGTCAAGTTCCTAAAGCACTTGAATCTACAGTTAGCTCTGGAGATTCTGCCAGTGGAAGCATGAGTATGTTGACTGCTACTATTAAATTAGCCCATGGAACAGGCAGAGATTTTAATGAAGTAGTTCAAGATTTACATACTTCATTTAGAGATTATGGTCTTGTTGGAGAGTCTGCATTAAAATTTACCGCAAGATTTAGTGAATTATCTAATAAGTTTGGTGTTGAATTAAAAGATATGCGTGAAGGCTTAATGGGTGCTGCTGGTGCTTTCAAAAACATCGCTGATGCTATTGGAGGTGCTGCTACCATGACAGAAGCTGCCGCTAAAATTATGAATGATTATATCGGCGGACTAAAACAATCTGGTATGACTGGTGCTCATGCAATTGAAACTATCAGGGGTATGACAGATGCTATGGCAGGCATGAGAATAGAGCAAAAAGCATTCTTATCTGCACAGACTGGTGGCCCTGGTGGATTAATGGGCGGATATCAAATTGAAAAGATGATGAGAGAAGGTAAGATTGACGAAGTTTTTGATAAGGTCAGACAGACTATGCAAAAACAATTCGGCAAAATAGTAACTTTAGATGACGCATCTAAAAGCGAAACTTCTGCAGCTCAATTAACAAAACAAACTATGTTATTAAGGCAAGGTCCATTAGGTCAAATTGTAAAATCAGATCAAGATGCTTATAGATTATTAGAAACATTTAAAGCAAAACAAGAAGGAAGGGCACCTACTGGTGGTATAGCTCAAGGCTTAGAGCCTGGAGGTTTACAAGATGCTATTAAGAAGGGTAGTACTGTAGAGGAGAAGTCTTATACTACCTTGACTTCTATTAATAATCATATGGCTGCTCTTAGAAAAGCAGCAGAGGCTGCTAATTTAGGTACTGCTCAAAGAGCTTTTGCGGCCAGTGCAGGTACTGCTGCTTTTGCACCATCAGAAGCTGAAATTAAAAAAGGTGAAACTCTTAAAGGTGCTATGGCAAAGGGTCAAGCATCTAGTGGTAGTAGAATAAAAGATTACGCTGATGCAATTAGCAGCGGCAAAATGATGCCTGACATGGCAGGAGACATGATTAAAGAAACCATGACTGATTTACAAGAATGGTTTGGCAATCTTCCAGAAATGGTTAAAGCCCCACTAGAAACTCTTAAGAGTGTTATTTTAAGTGGTGATGATAAAAAAATTCAAGATGAAGCTAAAGCTTTAGAAGCTGACATTAACAGAAGAAAAGAAGAAATCAAAAAACTTAAAGGTGATGAGAAAAAGAAAAAACAAGAAATTCTTGATCAAGAAGTCAAAAAAGCTGGGGCCTTGTATGCTTGGGCAGTAAAAACTGGAGCTATTAAAAGAGAAGAGGCTGACACTTCAACTGGTGTCAGTGCTGGTGCTGCAAAGCCAGGTGCTCCAGCAAAAACAAAGTTTAAATTGCCTGCTTATAGCAGTTTAGATGTTGCAGCATTTGGAGCGCCAGTCACTCCAGGGGCCACTTTAGCTGCCGCTCCTAAAGGAGCTAAACCAGGTGTTGGGGCCGCATCAGGTGGTTCAGGAATTACTCCAACTGTTAATACAACAGTAGATGGAGCATCAGGAAGAATTAAAGTAGATGTAAGCGTGAAAGTAAATGAAATGGGACAAGGAGCCTCTATTAACCCAGCTCCTGGCCCATCATAATACTAGGAAACTAAATGTCTTTTATAGATTCACTTAATAGCGTTCAAGATTTTATTAATCAAAACAATCCTTTAACGCAAAATCAACAACAAAGTTTTAAGTCAGATGGTTTTCTTTTGCCCTCTTCTTTTTCAGCAGATGGTAATGGGCTTCCATACAATCATGTTGATAGCAATAAACCTGCAGGATTGAAGAGAAATATTATTACTTGGTTCGTTCCTCAATTTGGAATAGTTAGGATGTATGTTAATCCTGCAGCTATTAGTTACCAGCACAAAAAATTACTTAGCAAAGATAGAACTAAAGGCGGATTTACTTTGCAATATTGGGGAGAGGATTTAACTACTATTAATTTAAGTGGTACTACTGGCAGTTCAGGAATTGAAGGAATTAATGTTTTATATGAAATGTATAGAGCAGAACAATATGCTTTTGACTCAGTAGGATTAACATTAGCCGCTAATAATTTTAATAATGATTTGAGTCACAATTTGTTAAATGGAGCAGCTTCATTATTTGGAGGAAGTCAATCTACACAAGCCGGTGTAAGTGGTTTGCTTGGTGGTATATTAGGTGTAGACTCTCCTAATAATAGCTTATCTGCTAAGAATATTCCATCTTTAGCTCAATTGGCATTTTCAGTAGAAATGTTTTATAATGGCTGGGTTTATAGGGGATTTTTTGAAAATATGACTATCAATGAAAGAGCAGATAATTTTTTGATGGAATATAATATCACTTTCACGGCTACTCAAAGAAGAGGATACAGAGTCAATTATTTCCCTTGGACCAGAAGCGCAAAAGATGGACCATCACAATATACATCTCCACAATCTTTTTCAGGAAATGTTACTGGTGGTGCCGCTCCAAGTGTGGCTTCATATACAGGGTTGATTACAAATACAGGTAAGTAAAATGGGTTTTTTAGGCGCACTAGCAGATGCAATTAGTAGTCAATTTTCTTTAGGTGAGAACACTAATCACACTTTAGATTCTATTGATCCTTTAACAGGTAAAAATGTTAAATATGGATCTTTAGGTGATTTTGCAGATCATTTTGATCAATCTGCTGAAAGAAGATATGTAGAAGAAGGGTATTTAAGAAAAGATCCTTACAATACAGATCCTAAACAGTTTGAAATTTTAATGCAAGAGCCCAATGCTACTGTTTTGTTTAAGAAGCGTATGTTTACCTCTGTGGCAGATAATTTTAGACCAGATTTTATGGATAAAGATGAAATCTTGTACTACAAAGCTACTAAAATTCTTTTTCAAAACAAATGCGCTCAAATAGCTACTCTTGAAAAGCTTTCTAAAATTCAAAAAGTTACTTCTGCTGTTGGAAATTTTTCTGATCAGCTAACTCCATTATTGATATCTACTGTTGATGCATTTAATAATGGATTAGGTACAGGAACTGATTTATTTGGCGCTTTAAGCGTACCAAATAATCCTTTAAATTCTGACGCTAGTAAGTTAACTAAAACAGTTGATAGGTTAAGAAAACTATACGCCTTTAATACTACCAACAAATATACTACTTGGATTAAAGATAGTACTAATTTGTTTAATTCACAATTTGGAGAAGGTACTGGTGTTATTGAAATCACAAATTTTACTAATTTAAACACCACTACTACTGTAGATTTAGCTTCTCCTGGTAATTTTTCTTTAACTATCTCTGATCCATATGAATCAATGTTGATTACAGAGTATGATATTGAAAAGGCTATTAGTGATGCAACTAATATGTTTTATAATAAGAAGATTTTCCAATTTGGAAAAGAATCTGCTCAAAGCATGATTAGTGATTTAAGTGCAAGATTAAATCAAGCAAGAGCTAACCGTGGAGCCGGGCCTATTACTATCAAAGTAGATCCAGATACACTTTTAGGTAAAAGAGTTACTGCTATCATAGATAGAATTGGCACTGAATTAGTTTTTACTTATGATAGCACTTCTGCCGCCTCTATTTTTTCAGGTGGAGCTTTTGGTGGAGGCGCACAAGTTGATCCAAATTATCTTAGAGGCGGAGCCATTGCCGGTGAAGAGGGCATTGATACTCAAAAGAAAAAATTCAAAGACTTTCAAGGTATTAATTTAGGGTCTGCTTTTTCCACCATAGATTCAGAGCTATCTATCTTTAGTAAACTTATTAGTACTATTTATAGTCAATTGAGTTTAAATGCTAATTCTCAAAACGCATTTCAAACTCTTAATCAAGATACCAATTATACTAGAAGAAAAATGAGATTTAATTTTTCTGGTAAATTGATTATTCAACCAATGGATGTTGTACACATCTATATAAACTCTAAAAGCAGATATGATACTAAATTACTTTCTGGTTTACAAGGTATGTTTAGTGGTCTTGGTATGCTACAAAATCTTAATAATTCAGTTACTAATCTAAAAAACTCTTTTAATGGATTATTTAATCCATCTGGAGATATTCCTTTACAAATTGAAAAGGCTGCCTTCGTAGGTCCAGACTTCCCTAATTATTTATGGAGTTCTATGAGGGGCCAGTTCATTACAGAAAAAGAAGGAACTCATGTTTTTGCAGGTTTAGTTGATAGTGCAGTAGATAATTGGAATCAAGGTAGATTTGAAGTTAGTGTAAGTGGTAGAGACAATACAGCTTACTTTGAGATGGGTAAAGTTAATTTTAAGCCCGGCATTGATGCATTTAACGGTGCTATTTTTGATCCATTAACTCCTTTCAAAACAAATTTTGATACTATTACTAGCAGTGCTAAGAGCGAAACTCCAGAATTACTAGAAGAGAATAAATTTTTGCTAGGTGTTCCTGGTTCAAATAGAAAATCGCTCATAAAACAAAAATTAGGAAGATTTGCTGGTCAACCAATGAATAACACTAATGCTATTCAAGATAGAAGCTTAGATCCGGTTACTGGTAGATCTACTAAGGTATTTTATGCTCCTGATGGCTTAGTTTATAAGTGGAAAGAGGGTATTGGAGTATTTACTCAGTTTGGAAGCAACGTAGAAATTAATAATGCTAATTTAGTTGGTAACCCCAATACATTCAAAGAGCCATTTGCTGGTCAAGGCGTTATGGATACTTTGTCTTTGTTGATAACTGGTCAGCCATATAATTTTGCAACCTTCTTTAAGTCTGCTCAGGATTTTGGAGGCTTTTACAATGATCCTCATAGCGGTAAAAATTCTGCACATACTTTTGTTAGCGCATTAGTTGCAGATTTAAGTAAGAATAATACTTTGTGGGGAAATTTTATTCCATTTAAAAACTTAGTAGTAGATGAGCAGACTTATTCTAAATTTTTATCTACTCAATTAACTATTACTCAATCTGATGAAGATTTAAATCAGCAATTTAAGCAGTTAAATGATTTAACTAAAGCATCTATTACTTTAGGTGGAGTTAACTTCTTATCAGAGAAGAATAAGTGGGGAACTAATGATACTAGATTCCCAGAGTTAAAATCTAAGTTAACAGTAGTCCAAACCAAAATTCAAGATGTAATTGCTAATATCAAAAAACAAAATGAGCAATACGAAAAGAGCGTAGGACAAGATATCTCTCAAGAGTCTTCTGATTTTATTGATCCTCAAAAAATTGGATTACAACAATCAGATCCTGGTACTAGAAGATATTTAAGAAGACAACTAAACTTCTTAACTAGAAGATTATCTTATAATGTAAGAGGAAATGAAGACAAGAATCTATTTATTGTAGATGACTTTTATGATAAAGATTTTGATGTATTAGCTTATGAAAAATCTTTAACAGATGGATTAAAAATATACAATAACGAATTTACTTCTGTTAAAGAAAAGATAATGCATGTTGCTCAGCTATTGAACTTAGAAGTATTTTGTGATACTCAAGGACATATTAGATGCCGCCCTCCAGCATATAATAGAATGCCAAGTTCTGTTTTCTATCGTATGATGTATCTAAAAAATGTTCTAAAGATTCAGGTATTTCCTCAATTCTTAGATGATTTATTTAATACCAAACTTGAAACACTTAGAGCTAGGGTAGAAATAATTGAAGATCAAATTAGATTAGATTGCGCTATTTTAGGTAAAAAGGCTACCCTAGAAAGCGACGATGATGCTCAGTTCTTTATTTTATTTACATCTAAGCCGCCTGATGGTAAATTTGCATTTATTTCAGATCCGGCGACTGGATTTATTACTGAAATCCAAGACTTGTTAACAGCTGCAAATCCAGATCAACAAAATAATGCTACAGATCAAGCTCTTACTGCATTTGGTAATCTAAAAGATCAGGCAACCTCTACCAAAAATCCATTTAGCAATGCATCTAAATATACAGCATTGTTAACACAAATTCAAAAGCAAATAGATGGCTCACCTGACTTAGCTACTGATTCTTTAGCAAACAATAAAGTTGTAGATTCTTTGGTTTCAAGAATAACAACTAAATCTGGACTTCCAGTTAATTATAGAGATTATTTGATTAGGCAATCAGATGGATCTACTGACTTAATTGTTAATACTGAAATTGATGTTCAAAAAGTTATTAATGAGTTGGCAGATAAAATTCAAGAACGTCAAAGAGTAATGAGACTATTCTATAGTACCATTAAAAGCGCTCAAGAATTAAAGTCTCTAGATGATAAAAATGATCAAACGGGAAATCAATTGTTGTTTCAAGGAAATCCTGGTAATTCAAATATACCAGAAATTTTTGAACATATGATTGAAGATGAATCTTATGATGACTATGGACCTGATTCTGGTAAAAGATATATTATTAGAAGGGCTCAGATAAGAAGTATTAGTCTTTCAGAGAATCTACCTCCTTGGACTGCAGTAGAAGTTCGTGGTATTTTAAATCCATTTGCTCCTAATAATTTACCTGAAGGATTAGCATCTTTTCCTGGTGGTGGTAATGGATTGGTAACAGCTTTTGCTATAGATTATGATTTGTGGAGAAATTATGGATTTAAAGAACCTGCAGTTCTTAACGTTCCATTTTTAAGTGACCCTGTATCTCAGTGTGGCCCATATGCGACTATGCTACTTAGCCGTGCTCGCAAAGAAATTTTCAAAGGCACAGTAACTATTTCTGGCAATGAATATCAGCAGCCAGGGGAAGTTGTTTTCTTAGAAGATCGCCAAATGTTGTTTTATGTTAAATCAGTAAGACATAGTTTCACTTTTGGTCAAGGCTTCACTACTACATTAGAGCTAACTTATGGCCATACTCCTGGAGAGTATATTCCTACTACTATGGATGTTGTTGGAAAATTAATTTACAATAACAAAGATGCAGCAGATCTAATAGTTCAAAGACAAGAAACTTCTGCCAATGAAGTAAACTTAGGAGTCATATTATTATCTAATTCTCCAAGTTCAAATAATTCTTCTAAGTCTTTATCAACAGGTGGTAGCTCAACAGATACTCCAAGTTCTTTTGCCAGCGTTAACACCAAAGTAATAAACAACATTTTATATCAGATACCATATATTGTTGGTGTTCAAGATAGTAATTCTACTGCTAAATTAGAGTTAAGAGTTTATTATGATGATAATAATCCTGCCGATTCTGATTTATTATCTTTTGCTAATGATGTAAAAAATGTATTGTTAGGTATTGATCAAGCAGGTTTAAATAGTGTTACTGTTACACAGCAAAATAAGCAACCTGCTCCATTAGATCCTAATACTGTTTCTGATCCAGCTAGTACTACTGTTAACATTACTTCTGATATGGATCGTAGAGGGCCATCTCAACAGGCAATGGCAGCAGCACGTAATCAGGCTAATTTACATGGCACTAAAATTTCTGGAACATCTACTTCTTCTAGTCCAGCAGCACAAAATGATGCACTTAGAAATTCTTTATTTAAGTATGTTATAGATTGTTGGGTAGTTATTTCTCCAGTAGTTACTAATGGCGATACTACTAATAGGTGTTAAATAATGGTTAATAAATTAGACGAATCAGTTGGCCTACTCAAAAGAGGTACTATTGTAAAGTATCTTTCTGATAAGGGCATCATGAAGGTAAGGTTAAATACTGCCCCCGCTATTAAGGGTAGTGCAGCTTTGCCTGTAGATGTTCCTGCGCCACATTCCCTATTTTATAATAATGGATTATTTATGGGCACCTTACCACAAGAAGGTACTCCTGTAGTTGTTTCACAAGGTAGCGGCGGTCAATATTATTTCGTTTCCTTTTTAGCTGAAGATCTACCAAATGTTCCTGATTTAAAGTTAGGCGTATTATTATTGCGCTCTAATGATGATACCCGTATTGAATTAGACGTTAAAAA
>Ga0065715_10089076_pt1 | contig 14898 bp, 11 predicted proteins | sample MisBulReplicate1_FD_59102 | JGI IMG/M metagenome (GOLD analysis project Ga0065715, IMG submission 59102) | Miscanthus rhizosphere microbial communities from Kellogg Biological Station, MSU, sample Bulk Soil Replicate 1 : eDNA_1 v2 (version 2) | ecosystem: Host-associated > Plants > Roots >...
CAAGGCACACCAGTAATGTGCCTCTTAGCCTTGAAACCGACCACCACCACCTCAATCTACTTCATGATCTTCGTGACTTATCGCTGGAACTCCGTGAGAATCCCTTTATCGTACCCTCTAAATCTATCGTCGAGTTAAAAGGTGTGCAAATTCGCCCACCAACTAAAGACGAGCCGGCATCTTATATGCGCCTCAAGGTAACCAGTTCCGATAGCGAACCAGCCTCTGCGCTTATATCTTTAACCGGTAGCCAATTGCAAGCAAAAGACCAACGAACCTACTTTCACCGTCCATCTTTTAATATCTGGGAAGAGTGGGCGCCGGGTGTCTCTGACCCGCTTTCGCTCATGAGCACAACAGCCCTCGTTGGAGTTCTTGAACCGCAATTACCTCCTAGAGCTCTTGAATCGATGATGGACACCAACCCAAGTGGGATAGATGTTGCCCATCTGCTTGCTGTATATTTACAAAAAAAAGCCCGCACTCGCACGGAATATACCCGCTATGAAGCCCACGGTATTGAAGTTGGCGGTGCCGAATATACGCGCGATACCGACTTTATAATTCAACGTGTCAACAATCGTGTAGTTCATAACCTCTTTGTAGCTGCATCATTCGGTCTTTACGATTTCGGTGATGTGCGTAAGACATATCGATACGAAACAGTGGATATGAATGGATATCTTGAATCTACAAGTGCCTCTTTGAGTGTTTCTGCCGGTAGTAATGTACCAAAATCTCGCTTAACTGCTTTTGCTCAGCGAGATTCAATCCGTAATGACCCCTCTTACGGAGTTACTGTAGGTGTGAATGATATTCGCAGTGTGTATAGTCAATCACGAGCTGCTTAGTAATAATTTTATTTTAGAACGGCTTTAATTCGTCGAATCCCGGCGCTTGAAGCTTCTTCTTTTGTAATCTTAAACTTCTTACCGTCTTCACCAAGTTGTCCTGTATGGTCAACGTGAGGTCCGCCACAAATCTCAAGACTGACGATATGATCACCTTCACCCATTTGGTATACTTTTACCTCTTCGGCGTATCGCTCACCAAATGGACCAATTGCGCCCATATCTAGTGCTTCCTGAGTAGGGTACAGTTTAAAACTCACGGGAACGTCTTCCGCAATCCAGCCATTTACTAGTTCTTCGGCCTTATCCAACTCTTCACGGGTTACTTTTCTATCAAAGCTAAAGTCAAAGCGAAGTCGCTCTTCGGTAATGTTGCTTCCGTGCTGTTGAATGCCGGTACCGATAATTTCACGGAGTGCCGATTGCAAAAGGTGCGTTGCGGTGTGATATTTCTTGTGAATAAGATCATCTCCACCAAGACCGCCCTTAAATTCGCCCTTAGTAGCAGTCCGGGAACGGTTGCGCTGCTCGTTCATGGCTTCCTCGAAACTTGCTTCCCAGTCAGCAGTAACATCTAATCCATTTAGTAGAGCGCTTTCGTAGCTAAGCTCTTTAGGGAACCCGTAGGTATCGTAAAGAGTAAACATTTCTTTACCGGTAAGCGTATTAAGCACGCCTTTTTCGCCACTACTCTTGAATGGATTAATCTGAGGGCCATCACTAAAGTCATGAATTTGCGCATTTTCATATAGGCCGCCCTGTACGCGCTGCCATAACTTCTTCTCAATAAGGGCCATCTTCTTCATTTCAAGTAACCCCTTGCGAAGTGTTTGGCGGAAAACTTTTTCTTCTTTAGCGAGTACCGCAATAATGTTCTCGCGGTTCTCGGCGACTTCTGGATAATCGTCAGCGTAAAGGTCGGCAATAACTGGGACGATTTCTTCAAAGAAGTTCTGTTCAATACCAAGATCGAAGGCGTAACGAATTGCGCGACGAAGAAGACGACGCATTACATATCCCTGCTCTTTGTTCGCAGGAATACAGCCATCAACGGCTAGGAAAGTTGCCGCACGAAGGTGGTCGGCAATCACACGCATACTTGCAGTATTACTTTCGTAACTCTTACCACTTAATTTTTGAAGTTTTTCAATAATTGGCCACATTAGGCTAATGCGAAATACGTCAGGACTATCAATGCGAGCTGCAGCAATACGCTCAAGCCCGGAGCCATGATCAATGTTTGGCTTTTCCAGTGGTTCAAATACTCCGTCGGCAACTTTACGGTAGGCCATAAAGACATTGTTGCCAATCTCCATAAAGCGGCCGCAGTCACAGTTAGGGTGGCAGAACTCACCAAATGAAGGGTCGTGCGGAGTATCGAACTCGTAAAACATTTCACTGTCGGGTCCACATGGGTCACCGACGGGAGTCGTTTCAGGCCCGCCATTACGGCTCCACCAGTTCTTACTGCCGTCGTAATAGAAAATACGCTCGCCATCTTTAATTCCACGGGCATAGCCATCTTCTTCAGAGCCAATTTCAGCTTCATCGCTTGAAAGACCATGGGCTTCAAAAAGTCGTTTCCATACAGCCGCGGCATCGGTATCTTTTTCAATACCGTATTCAGGTGCTCCAATAAAAGCCGTGATGTAAAGACGGCTCATGTCGAGTTTTACAACTTCAGAAAGCCACTCGAACATCCATTCGATTTGCTGTTCTTTAAAGTAATCACCCATGCTCCAGTTTCCAAGCATTTCAAAGAAAGTCGTATGGCGATTATCGCCGATGTCATCGATGTCTTGGGCACGTAGGCAGGTTTGACTATCAGCAATACGCACGCCTTCAGGGTGCGGTTCTCCCAAAAGATACGGGATCATTGGCTGCATGCCAGAACCCGTGAATAATGTTGACGGGTCGTCCTTCAAAACAAGTGGCGCTCGCTTCACGACAGCGTGGCCACGTTCTTTAAAGAACTCGAGATACGAGTTGCGGATTTCTTGAGCGTTCATCAGAGGTATTGTAGCAGATTTTACCAAAACTCACTAGACGCCGGTGCTCCAAACTAACGGCTTAACGTGAAGGTTGCCCAGTCGCTATTTGCCGTGCCGGTATATGTTTGTATGCGATATTGGTTGGTACTACCTACGCTTGAAGGTATGCTTGCGGTCCATGTCATTGAGGTTGTAGTCGGGGGGGTCATACTACTGTACCCGCTGCTTAAAGTACTATCGAATGCATATGAGCCGCTTCCGCTGGTAATTGAGCGTGCGTACCAAGTTCCGCCCGGAGTATTAAGGGAATTAAGCCTAAACCGTACTCCGGGTATGCTTGCCACCGAGCCAATACCGTCCCATGATAATGTCGCCTGTGACCAGTCTGGACTTGGTACGACTTTAAAATTAGTGGGTACAGGAAGCGTCACGCCGGAAAGCGGGTCGAGTATAAACGTCGTCCATTCACCTGCCATTGAACCTGAAAATATTTGTATCCTGTACTCATATAAAGTAGTTCCGTCTGGAGGTATAAGAGTCCAGTTCAAGGAAGTGGTAGTCGGCGGAGTCATGCTGCTGTACGCCGTACTGGCTGTACTGTCGAAGGCATAAGATCCAGAACCGGTACTAATTGAGCGTGCGTACCAAGTTGCAGAAGACGACATTCGTTGATTAACCCTAAATCTTACGCCAGGTAACTTGGCGAAGTCGCCTATACCATCCCAACTAACCGTAAGCTGCGACCAATCGGCATTTGGTGTCACCTTGAAATTCGTAGGTTTAGGAATCGTTCTTCCGTCAGAGGGCGACAAGGTAAGCGTCTGTAAATCGCCCCATACCCCTTCTGCGTTCTTGTACTGCATGCGGTATTCATACGACTCATCAAACGCGGTAGGTATGTTACTAGCCCAGGTGATCGATGTAGTAGACGATGGAATCATACTGCTATAAGCGGTGCTCGATGTACTGTCCCATGGATACGACCCAGCTCCACTACTAATTGAACGCGCATACCAGGTTGCAGAAGACGAGGAACGAGTATTCAGCCTGTACTGAGTGGCCCCCGGCATTGCGTTCCACGTAAACGTTATTTGGGTCCAAGTGTCGTTCGTTTCAGCCGTAAATTCCATGTCGCCAGGCGCCACCGACTTACCGACAGTCGAAGCTGTTAGCCAAGAGCTTCCTCCGCCCCCACCGGCATTAGCATTGTAATCACCCTTGGTCTCCAGTACCGCACCTGGACAAAGCTCCTGCTTGACACTGCCCGTCTGGTCTATCGAGTAAAATACATCATCATATCTAGTAGTCGTTACATTGAAACAGAAGCTGGCTTGGTCGCCCACCTGGGTAATACCAACACCTAGACTTGAAGTGATGGTAAACGTATCAGGTATGGTCGTAGGGTAAATTCCTTCGACGGTTTTCTTCATTTCCATCGCTTTAGCAGCTTCACGGGCCGTGTTTTGGACTAACGATTGAACTGTTCTCTTCTGTATACCGTTATATGCCACTATCGTAATACTAGCTAATATTGCAATAACAATAATCACAATTAATAATTCGACTATCGTAAATCCTCGGGACGTCATGCGTCGCGAGGTCTGAAATTTGCAAGTCATATATGCACGAGTATAGCATAAGCAATGTCCGATTTTGGACTTATAGCCCTTTATAAAGTTAAATTTAAGAAACATCAAAACAAATCAAAAGGCCACCTCGGGGTGGGCATGAGGTGGCCTTTGGGAGCCTGCGACTGGTGCGTGTGGCGGGCCCCAATTAAGAATTGTGTTCTGTCGTAAACAAACAGGTGGCAGAACAAGGGAGTTTGTAAGGGTACCCTCGCAGGCGATTTACACCCTTTACTTATTTATAGTACGAAACTAAGCTTAAGTATTACTGAATTCTAGCAACGAACTTAAATTACTATGCCGCCACCTAAACACACCTCTTTGTCGTAGATAACGACCGACTGTCCAGGAGCGACGGCTCGTTCGGGTGAATCAAGCGCTAACTTCACTTCGCCATCAGGTAGGTGTGAAAGCGTCGCACTAATAAGTGAAGCGCGATGCCGAGCCCGAACTTGGTAAGTACCCTCTTGAGGCAATTCGTTAATCCAGTGGGTATTTACAACTGTTAGTTCCGGCTTCCAAAGCGAGTCATCGTTTAAATTCGTGGTTACATAGACTTCATTCTTGTCCATATCTTTTCCCACCACGTAATACGGCAACCCGCCGCCAACATCAAGACCGTGTCGTTGACCGATAGTATAAAAGATTGCACCGTCGTGTTGACCTAAAACTTTACCAGTTTGTTTATCAATAATAGAACCGGCTTGTTGCTCAACGTATTGGCTTAAGAATTCTCGGATACCAATTTGGCCGACAAAACAAATCCCCTGACTGTCTTTTTTTGCAGCCGTGTAAAGCCCGCGCTCTTTCGCCATTTCTCGTACCGTTGGTTTTGTATATTCACCTAGCGGGAATAGTGTTTTTTGTAGCGCAGCACCAGTTACGCGGTAAAGGAAATACGTCTGATCTTTATTGGTATCAACCGCTTGTAATAAAACTCCGTCTTTAACGCGCGCATAATGTCCGGTAGCAATCATGTCGGCACCATCTTCTAGCGCAGCTTCTAAGAAGAGTTTAAATTTTACCTCTTGGTTGCACATAATGTCAGGGTTTGGTGTGCGGCCGTGCTTATATTCATCGATCATGTATTCAACAACTTTTTGACGGTATTCGTTTTCGAAATCAAACACCTTGAAATCAATTCCAAGTTGTACAGCAACACGCTTGGCGTCGGCCAAATCATCAGCCCAAGGACAACGCATACCCGGAAGGTCTTGCGTCCAGTTTTTCATATATACGCCAGTTACGTCATAGCCCTGCTCGACCAGTAAGGCAGCAGTGAGTGATGAGTCGACACCGCCGCTCATTCCTACGTATACTTTTGTCATGACGAGGCCCCTAGATGAAACGCAATGATTTTTGCAATTTCACCACCAGCTAACCACCATCCTCGTGGAGTAAGCCACCAGTACCAACCCCAATCCTCGTCACTCACGACCGGATAGTTACGAATAGTCGTAGTATCGGCCCGCTTATTAAATTCAAGGCTCGCCCGGCGTTGGTGATAACCTGAGGTCACCAAAATAACATCTTTAAAATCGCGTTCTTTAAAAATAGACTGGGTATTTTCTGCATTTTGCTGGGTGTTCATGGCTTCTTCATCAATTAAAATTGCATGGTCAGGAACGCCAGCTTGTTGGGCTTGAAATTTCATAGCTGCCGCATTGCTTGGCCCTGATTTATCAAGCGCCGCCCCAGAAAGCACAAGGTAATCCGCCCAGCCGGCTTTATATAAATTAATCCCCGCTTCCGTACGCGCAGCCGTATCACCCCCGCTTACCACAACGATCGCATCCGCCTTGTCGCAGCTGGTATTAGGAACCGATTCTTTACCGCAGCTCATAAAATCGTTCGGTTGCAAATAAACGCTCAACCCAATAACAAGTGCGGCAATGAGAGCTGGAATAATGAAAAGCCACTTCATCATTTTTTAGCGCTCCGTTGATACTCTTTGGTTACCTCTTCAATAATAATTGAAGCTGCCCGTGGAATATTTTCTTCGTTAGATAGGTGACCCAAAGTAAGCCGCAGGCTGCCGTCAGCAACTTCAGGCGCCAGTCCAATTGCCGTAAGTACATGCGAACGCGTGCCTTTATTCGCCGCACAGGCACTTCCCGTTGCGACCAATACTCCCCTGTTTTCAAGTGCGAAAAGCACACGTTCGGCATCAAGATTTGGAAATGAAATATGAAGGTGCCCAGCCAGACGGTGTTTTTGATTACCTGAAATAATCGCCCCAGCAAAAGCATCGGTTAATGTTTTCTGCAAATCATCACGAAGCTTTTGAAGACGTTCCGACTCAAACTTGCGGTGAGTATTAGCAAGTTCCATTGCCTTGGCAAACCCTATGACACCAGCCACGTTTTCAGTTCCGCTACGAAGTCCTCGTTCTTGGCCACCACCTACGATAGAAGGAGCCAGAACTACAGCCGGCGCAGCCCACAGCAACCCAACTTGTTTCGGGCCATACACTTTAGCGGCATTAAGAGTCAACAAATCAAGGCCCAATCGAGCAACATTTATATCTAGCTGTCCAACGCCTTGTGATGCGTCGGAATGTAAGAAAATCGGCGTATGGTCGCCATTGGCTAAGCGTCGTTCTCGTTCCTGTTTTACAACTTCGGCGATATCGCGCAATGGTTGGATTGTCCCAAGCTCATTATTAGCAAGTGCTATGCTCACCAGTTGCGTTTCGGGTGTCATCGCCTCTTTAATTTTGTGTGCCGAAACGATACCTTTTTCATCGGGTTGAATGAGTGTCGCGCCAAGTCGTTTCGAAACCGCTAAGACGGCGTGATGTTCAATACTTGAGGTAATTACATGGCCATAGACATTTTGAAAGGCTAAATTAATCGACTCCGTCGCGCCAGCAGTAATAACTAGGTCGTCCGCTTTTGCACCAATTGTCTGTGCGATTACATGCTTGGCAGCCTCGTAGGCACGACGTACTTTTACGGCCGGGGCATAGGGTGCGGATGGATTGTAGAAGTCATCAGAAAAAAACGGCTGCATAGCCGCTAGGACCTTTGAATCTACCGGTGTTGCAGCCGCATGATCAAGATAAATAACCTCTTCGTTCACCATATAATTATACCGTATTTAATACCGTTTATGCCGCTTGAGCATAATCAGATTTTTGTGCATTACCGTGTTCTGGCGGAAGAAGCATTTCAATATGTTCAGGGATATCAATTCCATCAAGAATCACTTCTGCGCGATCGTTATCGAATGGATAGGCCGGTAATATTGTTTGTACGTAGTGACGAATAAGAGGAACGAAAATTTCAAGATCACTTAATGCCATTGGCACGAGCCGACCTTCATGATTAAACATTTGTATGTAATCAGGGTGGGTTTGAATACGAGTAATACGACCGCTCGCCAGTTCTTCAACAAACCAACTGGCAATATTTGGTGTTGCCTGTGGGGTATGCGCCATACCGCCATACCAAAAGCTATATTTATTTTTTTCAGCAAATAGATCCGAAGTTAGAGCACGCTCTTTATCAAGCTGCTCTTTAAAAATTTCAGCATGTGAACGTGCTGGACGTACAAAGGTAATTGGAAGGTATTTCATTCCTACGTTCCGTCCATTTTTCTGTTCAATTGCTTCCGCCGTATTCCGTATTGAGTCAACCAATGTTTCAATATCTTTAGTAAATTGGAAAGGCCCACGGATTATTTCCGGGCTACTCTTAACAGGGCTGTTCTCTACAGATTTATAAAGCTCAGCGCTATGTTCGGTGCGTGGGGGTTGATATTGACTCTTATCCATAAAAAATAATGCTTAGAGGTTATAGCATAGGTTGGTGGTGTTGGTTTAAGACTGCACTGGTAAATTAAACAGTGCGCGGGCATTCTGCGTGGATGCGTTAGCAATTTCTTCAAGTGAAATACCTCGGCGAGCGGCGTGAAATTCAGCCACTTTCCTCACATATGCGGGCTGGTTTACTTTACCACGATAAGGGGTGGGTGTCAAGAAGGGGGCGTCTGTTTCAAAGATAATTTTATCAATTGGAATAGCGTCAAACGTTGCTTTTTGAGTTTCATCCTTCGTGAATGTACTGATGCCATTCACGCCAATATACAAACCTAGTGAAATTGCTTTTTGCATATTCTCTTTTGAATCGGTAAAGCTATGCAGTACCCCGCGAATACCTTCGTAGCTTTCGAAAATAGGCCAAAAGTCGCCAAAAGCTTCACGGACATGGAAAATAATTGGTAAATTATGCTTCAGGGCTACCTCAATTTGTGTTCTTAAAGCAGTTATTTGAGTGTCTTTTGGGCTATTCGTATAGAAATAGTCCAACCCAATTTCCCCTACTGCAATAATCCTATCTGATGAACCAGCTAACTCAGCGATAGCGCCGTAACCATCTTTCGTATCATGTGGGTGCACGCCAATCGATGCGAATGCTTCGGTATGTGTATTAGAGAAATCAATTGCTTGTTTTGAACTTTCTTCGTTTGTTCCCACGCAAATCATTTGGCTTACGCCATCCACATGGGCCTGTGCGAGTACTTCATCAATTGGCAACTCGTACGATTCATGAATATGACAGTGCGTATCAACAAGCATCACTGTTTCGGCGCGCGTGGATCGGCGGTATGAAGATATATCTTTGGAAATAGAACGTTTTCAGAAGGCTTCACGACACCGGTTTCAAATATAGTGTGAATTGCCTGGGCAGTCGTAGGCATAAAAGGAAGAAGCAGGTCGCCAATTTGGATTAATGCGCCCGCGCAGTGGGCTAGCACTTCAGAAAGGTGCGGCTCAGCCTCTGCGTCTTTGCCGATATTTTTAGCGATCTCCCAAGGCTTCACATTATCAATATATTGGTTAAGTGCGCGTACTTTATTCCACACTTCATCGATTGCCTTGTTAAATTCAAGGTTATCCATGGCTTGGTGGTAAGCGCTCATGTCGTGCTCGGTTTGTTCTGACGCACCAATAACACCAGCTTGGTAACGGGTAATCATCCCGGCAACACGCTGTATTAGGTTTCCTAGGTCGTTTCCTAGCTCGCCATTGTAGGCAGCTTCAAATTTTTCCCAAGTAAAGTCACCGTCATCAAGAGTTGGAATGTGACGTGAGAAGAAATAACGAAACGCATCAACGCCGTACTGATCAATAATTTCATTTGGATCAATAACATTTCCAACCGACTTACTAATTTTAGCGCCGCCAATGTTAATAAAGCCGTGTACGAGTAACTTCTTTGGAAGCTCAAGACCAATACCAAGAAGCATCGCTGGCCAAATTCCGGCGTGAAAACGAAGGATATCTTTTCCAATCACTTCGACATCAGCAGGCCAGAACGACTTGTATTCATCTGGACGGTCAGGGTAGCCGATAACCGTAATGTAGTTAGCAAGTGCATCCAACCATACGTACATAACTTGATCAGGATCGTCAGGGACCGGGATACCCCAAGTAAGGCTTTTGCGTGGGCGTGAAATACTGACATCATTTAGACTGTCTTTAATAAGTTCTAGAAATTCATTTTTACGAAACTCTGGAACAATCTCCATCGTGCCATTATTAATAGCTTCCTTAATTTTTTCGGTAAAGGCACTGGTTTTAAAGAAATAATTTTCTTCACTTACCTGTTGGAATGGTGCCTGATGGTCAGGACACACACCGCTGGTTGCCTGTACTTCCTTGTCAGTAAAGAAAGCTTCATGCCCAATACAATACCAACCACTGTAGCTACCCTTGTAGATGTAAGGCTTGAGTTGCTGCCAGATGTGTTGTACGGCAGCACCATGATGCGCATCGGTAGTACGAATGAAGTCGGTATACTCAGCGCCAACTTTTTTAATAAGCGCTTCGAAATTTACATACATTTGGTCGGTATATGTTTTTGGGTCAATTCCAAGCTCGCCGGCCTTGGCTGCGATCTTATTACCGTGTTCGTCGGTACCTACTTGAAAACGAACTTCGTTGCCATTTTGTTTTTGGTAACGCGTCCAAATATCCGCCAAAAGGTAATCAAGGGCGTTACCGATATGTGGAGTTCCGTTCACATAGGGAATAGCAGTCGTAATATAGAGTTTCTTTTGTATCTGTTCCATTGGGGTCTATTGTACCAGAAAATGGGGGTCAAGCACTATATACCGTCTGCTCGTGACCAATCGGTCGCCAAATCAAACCCATGCGGGTGATGTGCGGCAAACCCACCCGTGTCATACACCTTACCAGGACCCATGCTGGTTTCAACAACTGAACACTTCGGATAATTGCCGTAGTTTGCCGCGACAATCACATATCCATCGGCGTCTACTTTCGCGCCATCAACTCGTACCGAATACTTTCCACCTTGGCCGCAAGATTGCATAACCCTTGCCATATTTAAGTCGTAGTAAGTTTCACGGTGCGTAACACCTTTGCTATCGGTAAAGTGTATGGCGCCCTTGGCTTTAGTGAGACCTTGGCCCATACCCTTAATGCCAACTACCAGAATTTGCTTAGTTGGCTCTTTGGTAATAATCTCGGCGATTTTCTTGCGCGAAACTTCTTGACCCTCTTTAATTTCAATTTCATAAGTAATAGTGCGCACGCCTTCTACGCCCGTAACCTGGAGTGCCCTGTAACCAAGTGGCCTGTCGGCGTCCTGGATCTGCTCAATTGGAAACGCAACCGGCTCATCGACGCTTGTCGTTTGCTTGCCTTCTCGCCATACCCGTACTTCCATACCTGCGGTAATGGGAGTATTTAATGGAACTGATACACGGCCGCTCTCTCCAAGCTCGATACCTTTTTCTGCGAGCATTGCGCTCACCGTCTCACCTTGGGTGCGGGTTTCGTTTTTCCTCCCATATAAATCAAGCGTAAAAGGTACCGCTCGGTCGATTTCAAGCTGCAAACCCGCGCCGTCGCCTGTTAAATCATCGGATCGACTAATCTTTGCTATATCTCCGACATAAAGCGGGATGTCCGCATCGGCGGCGATACGCACGGCCGTCTGATATGGAGTCATTACTTTAGTACGGGTAAAACCATCGATCACTACGACCGGACGTGCCCGATAAATATTTATTTTATACTCTGGGGCAACAAGCTCTTCATCCCGCGAGGGTTCAACTGTATCACGAGGGTCAAGCTCAACGCCGGCATCCTTCAGCGCCTCACTCAAAGTCGTAGCATCAGTCAAGAATGCACTTTTACTCCCGCGGTCATAGACAGTTATAAGGCGACCGCTAGTTTCTTCTTGGGACCGAGCTACTCCATAGACACCAAAAAAAATCGCTACTATTGCAAAAATTATTCCTAGTAGAGTCCAATTCGTGCCAGAACGCGCAGGTAATATACGAAATTTCATGTAAAAAGGTAGCCGCCCCTAACTTCTGTTCATTTAATTATAGCACTGGCCGCAAGATTACGCGTCTCGAGAAAGATCGAGCCAGTTTTGAAGCGTAAGATCTTCCGCCCTACTGTCAGGAGAGATGCCGTGCTTCAGTAGCAGCTCTTCTGCTTCCGGCTTCGAAATGTGAAGTCCGCTCGCTAAACTACTGCGTAGCTTTTTTCGTTTTGCAACGAACCCAGCTTTTACCATCCTGAAAAATGCTTTTTCATCTTCGGGTGCGACAAGTGGGGTTTCGCGCATTTCAAGTATTACCACCTGGCTATCTACTTTTGGTGGTGGCGTGAACAGTTCCGATGGAACAATATCACCAAGACGTACTTCAGCATAAATTTGCGCACTGACGGCTAAAATACTCATATCACCCGGATCGGCTGCCATTCGCACGGCAACTTCCTTTTGAATCAGCAATACGATCGTGCGGGGTTTGTTTGAGGCAGTCGTAAGTAACTTAACAATTTTTGAAGTAATGTAATACGGGACATTAGCGACTACTACATAATTTTCAGGTAGAGCCCGTAAATCGAACGTAAGAATATCTTGATTCACCACCTCTAAAGAGGTGCCGGGAAACTGACCGGGAAGTTTTCGAGCCAACTCGCCATCTAATTCCACTGCAACGACTTTTTTCGCACGACGCAAGAGTTCACTTGTAAGCGTGCCTAGGCCTGGACCAATCTCAAGGACCGTGTCATCTGTCCCAATGTTCGCTTCATCAGCAATATGTGCGAGTACATCGCGATCCCTTAGCCAGTGTTGTCCGAGTGATTTCTTTGGACCAGCCATGTTAATACCAGTGGTTCTTTTGCCAGAAGGCATACGCGCCAGACCAGCCACCATACCTACCGTTTACGTAGCCGTTCATCCAGTTCAGGGCGACAACCGGGTTGCTCCAGTTAGAACCAAGTTTACTACAAGGCAACGCCTGAGCCAGTCCGCAGGCTCCAGATGACCTGTTAACTGCGTTAGGGTTCCAACCACTTTCCTTTTGTACCATAAAGTCGGCGTATCCCCAGCTTTCTTGCGGAATATTAGAAGCGGCTAACCAGTCGCTCTTTGAACCACCGCCAGTATAGGCCATGCTCTTTTGCTTTGTGCCCACGACTTCAACTTGCTTGCTTGGCTCTTCAGTGACAAGGCTGGTAATTTCAGTACGGGCCACTTCAATACCATTTTGAATCTGTACTTCATAGGTGACGGTTCGTTTTCCGTTTTTGCCTGGAGTTTGAACTTCTTTGAAACCAACTGGTCGGTCGGCATCTTTGATTTGTTCGGTTTCAAAAGCAACATCTTCTACGGCGTTCAGTGTTTGCTTGCCTTCGCGCCAGATGCGAACGTCCATACCGGCTACGATTGGCGTATCCATAGATACAGAGGCCTTGTCGTTAACTCCAAGTTCGATATGCTTTTCTTTTAGTAGGTCGCCAAGAGTTTCACCTTGAGTTCGTACTTCTGTTTTAGCGCCGAATAAATCAAGCATTATAGGAGTTGAGCGGTCAATCGTAAGCTGAAGCCCAGCGCCGTTGCTCAAGATATCATCTGATCGTTCTAGCTTTGTCGTGTCTTCGGCATGAAGCGCAATTCCGGCATCTTGCACGATACGCTCAGCAGATTGGTAAGGGGTAACGATTTTTTGTCGGGTAGCCCCATCAACCACTGTCACAGGTCGGGCCCGGTAGATATTTACCTGATAACTAGGGGCAATAAGTTTTTCTTCAGCCGAAGGTTCGACAGCATCTTTTTCATCAAGCTGGATACCATGCTCGGTGAGCGCTTCTTTTAAAGTTTCTTTGGTGGTTATGAAAGCCAGTTCCGTACCCCGGTCATGAACAGTAATAAGACGGCCGCCTTCGCTCTGCGCGTCAACCGGCTTCGTAAAGAAAATCATAAATACTAAAACTAATAAAAAGCTCAAGGCCGCAAGGCCCAAACTAATAACAGCAGTGGATTTATTTAGACGTAAATTCATAAAGAAAAGGCGTACACTCCCAAAAAGTGTGTCTAGATAATTATATCACACGAAAAAGCTAAAGCTTCTGAAGATTCGCGTATTCTGCGTTCAATTTTTTAGTCTGACCGTTGATAAATGCAATGGTTACTGCCATGCCATCCACCTCTATAACTTCGCCGTCCCCGAAGGCAGCAGAACGTACACGGTCGCCCTCTTCAAACCCAACCGTATCACTATAAAATGGCTCTTCTTCTTTATAGCCCATAATGCTCGGCTCGGGGTTAATCATGGCCACTTGGTTACCCATATCGGCTATGAAACGAGATACCGGGTTATACCCGCGGGTACCAAATTGTAAACGGCTATATGCGTAACTTAAATGGAGTTCTTCGCGGGCTCGTGTCATACCCACATAGCAAAGCCGACGCTCTTCCTCGAGCTCAGACGGACCAGCTTCAAATACACGAGAATGTGGCAAGATACCCTCTTCCATTCCAACCATAAAGACTACTGGGAATTCAAGGCCCTTAGCGGCGTGAAGTGTCATAAGGGTTACTTTATTGCCATCACTGCTACTATCGACACTCGACATCAAAGCAACTTCCTCTAGGAAGTCTGAAAGAGAAGCGAAGTTCTGTGCGTCAGAAAGTAATGATCCCAAGTTTTCTTCCCTATCTTCAGCCTGGGGAGTACCATCAAGAATAAAGTCTCGATATCCCATCGTTTTAATGACGTCTTCAATTAGTTCGGCAGGATGAGCCTCTTCCATTCTTGAACGCAAAGCGAGAAGTTTTACCCCAAGCGTCACCATTGCGGCCTTCGCTTTACCTGTTACTACTTTCTCGGCTTCAACCATAGTGAGCGCCTCAATAATATCTCGCCCACTGTCTGATTGCCAGGTCAAGAAACGCTCTAAACTGGTTGCGCCAATTCCACGAGTTGGGACATTGGCGATACGACTAAAACTCATTCGATCGTTCGGTTGATAAATGAGCTTCAAATAAGCGACCACGTCTTTAATTTCTTTACGGTCATAAAAGCGAACGCCACCGATAATTTGGTACGGTACGCGCATTTGAAGGAAGGCACGCTCAAGCGTATAGCTTTGAGCAT
>Ga0065715_10089077_pt1 | contig 14897 bp, 14 predicted proteins | sample MisBulReplicate1_FD_59102 | JGI IMG/M metagenome (GOLD analysis project Ga0065715, IMG submission 59102) | Miscanthus rhizosphere microbial communities from Kellogg Biological Station, MSU, sample Bulk Soil Replicate 1 : eDNA_1 v2 (version 2) | ecosystem: Host-associated > Plants > Roots >...
ATCGTCAAAGTCGTAACGGCCGTCGCCAACGGCAGCTTCAAAGAGAAATTGACGGTCGAAGCCAAAGGCGAAGTGGCTGCCTTGGCGGAAACCATCAACGGTATGACCGATACGCTGGCAATCTTTGCCGAACAGGTCACCACCGTCGCGCGCGAAGTCGGCGTCGAGGGACGCCTCGGCGGCCAGGCCAACGTTCCGGGAGCCGCCGGGATTTGGAAAGATTTGACGGACAACGTCAATCTGCTGGCGGCCAATCTGACCACTCAGGTGCGCGCCATCGCCGACGTCGCCACCGCCGTCACCAAAGGCGATTTGACGCGGGAAATTCAAGTCGATGCGCGCGGCGAGGTCGTCGAGCTCAAGGACAACATCAACGCGATGATCCAGAACCTGCGCGCCACCACGGACCAGAATATGGAGCAGGATTGGCTCAAGACCAACCTGGCGAAATTCACCAATATGCTGCAGGGCCAGCGCGATCTCACCACGGTCGGCGAGATGCTGCTGTCCGAATTGGCGCCGCTGGTCAACGCGCAGTGCGGCGCGATGTATCAAATGGATTCAAGCACCGGCGTGCCTTATCTCGCCATGCTCGCAAGCTATGCTCGCGCCATGAGCGAGGAAGAACGCTCACGTCTAGCCCTCGGGCACGGATTGGTGGGCCAGTGCGCTATCGAGAAACGGCCGATTTTGCTCTCCGACATCCCGGTGGATTATGTGCGCATCACCTCGAGTCTCGGAGAGGCGCCGCCGCGGAATTTGATCGTTCTTCCAGTGTTATTCGAGGGCGAGACCAAAGCCGTCATCGAGCTTGCGACGTTATCCCAGTTCACTTCGACACACCTCACGTTTTTGTCGCAACTCACGGCGAGCATTGGTATCGTTCTCAACACCATCGAAGCAACCATGCGCACGGAAGGCTTGCTGCAGCAATCGCAGAAATTGGCCTCGGAGCTTCAGGCGCAACAAACCGAGTTGCAGCAAACCAACGCCGAGCTCGGCCGCAAAGCGCAGCAGCTCGCCGAGCAGAACGCCGAAGTCGAGCGGAAAAACCACGAAATCGAACAGGCGCGCTACGCGTTGGAAGAGAAGGCTTCGGAATTGGCGCTCACCTCAAAATACAAATCGGAATTTCTCGCCAACATGTCGCACGAGTTGCGCACGCCGCTCAACAGCATCTTGATTCTAGCCCAACAACTTGCGGAAAACGTCGAAGGTAATCTGACCTTGAAGCAAGTGGAGTTCGCGCGTAATGTGCACGCCGCCGGCGCGGACCTGTTAAATCTGATCAGCGACATCCTCGACCTGTCCAAGATCGAATCGGGCACAGTGACGGTGGAACCCGAGGAAGTCACGTTTACAAGTGTGCGCGATGCCGCCGAGCGGAGCTTCCGCCATATCGCCGAAAGCAAGCACTTGGCCTTCGATATCGAGATCACTCCGGAACTGCCGCGCAGCATCAACACCGACGTGAAGCGACTACAGCAGGTGCTTAAAAACCTGCTGTCCAACGCGTTCAAATTTACCGCCCAGGGGCGGGTCACGTTTAAAATGGTCGTGGTGAATAGCGGCTGGACGCCCGATCATGTGGCGTTGAACAACGCCACCCGGGTAATTGCGTTCGAGGTCAGCGACACCGGCATCGGCATTTCACCTGACAAACAAAAAATTATCTTCGAGGCCTTTCACCAGGCGGACGCGGGCACCAGCCGGCGCTATGGCGGCACCGGATTGGGACTCGCGATCAGCCGTGAACTGGCCACGTTGCTCGGCGGAGAAATTCGCTTGAACAGCGCGCCAGGCCGGGGCAGCATCTTCACCTTCTATTTGCCGGAAAATTATCTCGGTCCGCATCTCGCGGCGCCGTCGGAGACGAGCAGCGCATTGCGCCCGGCGCCGCTGATCGTGCACCAGGCGACCAAGCCGGAGCAGATTGCTGATGATCGCGAAATGGTCGCGCCGGGCGATGCTGTTGTGCTGATCGTCGAGGACGATCCGCACTTCGCTCAGGTCTTGCTCGGCATGGTGCGCGAGCGCGGTCTCAAAGGCGTGGTCTCGACACACGGATCTCATGTGCGTTCCCTCGCCCATCAGTTCCGCCCCCTCGCAATCATGCTCGACATCTTCCTGCCGGACATGCTCGGTTGGACGGTGCTGAACCAACTCAAGCAGGACTCCAGCACTCGGCACATTCCGGTGCAGATCATCAGCGTTGAAGAGGAACGGCTCGAGGGGCTCGGCCACGGCGCCTTTTCATATCTGATCAAGCCGGCAACCACGGACGAGTTGAAGAGAGCGTTCGATCGGGTGATGGAATACGCGCAATCGCGCCATCGCCGGCTGCTGGTGGTCGACGACAACGAGATCGAACGACAGAGCATCGTCGAATTGCTTAGCCATGACGACGTCGAGATTTCCACCGCCGGCACCGGCTCCGAAGCGTTGCAAGCGCTGAGTGACATGAAATTCGATTGCCTGATTCTGGATCTGCGCCTGCCGGATATTTCCGGGTTCGAGCTCATGGAGAAGATCAGGCAGAATGCCGAGCTTCACGAGCTGCCGATCGTCGTCTGCACTGGCAAGGATCTCACCGGAGAGGACGGCCAACGGCTAGCCCGAATGGCCGAGAGTGTGGTATTGAAGGATGTGCAATCACCGGAGCGTCTGCTCGACCAGGTGTCGCTCTTTCTCCATCTGGTTGCCTCCGACCTGCCCAGTAGCAAACAACAGATGCTCGAACGGCTGCGCCAATCCGATGAGGCGCTCATCGGAAGGAAAGTGTTGGTGGTGGACGACGATGTCCGCAACATATTCGCTTTGACGAGCTTGCTCGAACAGCATGGCGTTTGTGTGGTCAACGCGGAGAACGGCGCGGAAGCGATTTCACTGCTGGATGAAGACACCGATATCGATGCCGTCCTGATGGACATTATGATGCCCGAAATGGACGGCTACGAGACCATGCGCAGGATCCGGCTCAATCCCAAACATCGAGTATTACCGATTCTCGCCTTGACCGCGAAAGCGATGAAGGGCGACCGGGAAAAATGCCTCGATGCCGGCGCCTCGGACTATATCGCCAAGCCGGTCAATACGGAGGAGTTGCTATCGCTGCTAAGAATTTGGCTGTTCGGCAAGCAAAGAATTCCGCGTGTTCATGAGTACAGAACCGACAGCTAATATTTTGATCGTCGACGACGATCCCAAGACCCTGGTGGGCATGGAAGCTCTGCTGGCCGGGCCTGGACGCAAAATCGTCACGGTCTCGAGCGCTCAGGACGCGCTGCGGCAGTTGCTGCGCCATGAAGAGTTTTCACTGATTCTGCTCGACGTGCGTATGCCGGACATGGACGGTTTCGAGACTGCCGAACTGATCCGGCAAAGCGAACGCCTGCGTCACATCCCGATCATTTTCCTGTCGGCCATCGATACTCTGGAGGGGGATGTTTACCGCGGCGCCACCAAGGGAGCTGTCGATTATCTTTTCAAACCCGTGGTCCCGGAGGTGCTAAAAGCGAAAGTTTCGGTGTTCGTCGACTTGTTTCATATCAATGAGCGCTTCAAGCTCAAGGCCATCCAGCAAAGCGAAGAACGCTTTCGGCTTTTGGTCGAAAGCATGGAGGACTACGCCATCTACATGCTTGACCCCGAAGGCCGTGTGACATCGTGGAATACCGGCGCTGAGAGAATCGAAGGATATCAGCAGCAGGAAATTATCGGTAAGCCTTTCGATCGCTTCTATACGCCAGAAGACCAGAAGCAAGGTCTTCCGGCCCGGGCGCTTAGCTATGCCGCAGGAAGTGGGCGGAGCGAGCACGAAGGGTGGCGCGTGCGCAAAGACGGAGCCCGTTTTTGGGCCAACACGATCGTGTCGGCATTGCTCGATGAGCGGCAAAATCTGGTCGGTTTTTCAGTCGTCACACGCGATTTGAGCGATCGGCGCGAAGCGGAGGAAGCGCTTCGTGAGAGCGAAAGGAAATTGCGGCGGCAAGCAGAAGAGCTAGAGCAACAGTTGATTGCCTCGGGCCGGCTGGTCTCGCTCGGCGAAATCACGGCTTCCATGGCGCACGAATTCAATAACCCGCTTGGAATAGTCATGGGCTTCGCGCAGGACCTGATGAGCGAGCTCGACGCGGCGAACCCCCATCATCGCTATCTCCAGATTATCAATGAGGAAACCAAACGCTGTCAAAAAATTATTCAGGAGCTTTTACAATTCTCTCGCCCGAGCGCGGCCGAGCTTCGTCCGACCGAAATCAAAAACGTGATAGAGAAAACTGTCCATCTGGTGGAAAACCGCCTGTACCAGCAAAAAATCGAGCTGTCGTTGGAGATCGCTCGCGAATTGCCGCTCGTTCAGGCCGATGCGCAGCAAGTAGAACAGGTATTGATCAACATCTATTTGAATGGCGTCGACGCCATGCCGCACGGCGGCAAATTGACCGTCGGCGCAAAATTGTCACCGCATACCAACGGCGACCAACCTCTTGTAATCCTAAGTGTTGCTGATACCGGCTTCGGTATCGAAGAAGAAAACCAGGAAAAAATCTTTTTGCCGTTTTTTACCGCGAAAAAAACCAAAGGCTTGGGGTTGGGACTACCCATTTGCGAGCGAATTATCAAAAATCACGGCGGACGGATCGATTTCAGCAGTGTGCCCGGTCAAGGCACAACCTTTCGGATCTATTTGCCACTCAGCAGACCGGCCAATTTGGGCGATGGCTTAACGAATGTCGAAGCCGATCGGTCCGAGGCCCTCGCCGAATCCGAAGAAACCAGCTAGTCCGACTCTTGGCGCATCACCGAGACTTCCCGACCAATCAAAATAAATTGTCGGGCTGATCGCCTATTCGACACTGACGAGGCGAGACGCTGCGCCGCGCTTTAGCCCAGGCAAACCGAGGCCCTCAGCAAGAATTGCGACGCAGTTTCGTCGCTAGGTATCGCGTTCGCTCGTCGGGCCGACCTCACCCGTACACCAAGGCACGAACGCTTTCATCCGGCACGCCGCGCCGTGCGTCTTGAGCTCGTTTTCAAAGATCTTGTGGATCTCGCGGTCTTCGTCTTCGTATTCGATCTGCCACCCCCCCTCTTTCATGCTGCGATCGGCGTTTTCGCCGCCGCCACCGCGTCCTTTGTAAAGCCCCATATCGCCCGGTCTCAGCGCCAAATAGCGCGCCCTTGTGGTACCCGAATTGAAGTGCTGGTGATAGCAATTATCGCTCGGTACGGTAACCATGGAACCCACTTGCCAGTCACACTTGATCATGTCCGACCGATCTTCCTTGGTCCAAATCAATGAATATCCGCCCGTGCCGCTGAGCAAAACCAGGTGTGCTCCCGGGCCGTGACGGTGCGCTTTCTTGTAGGTGCCGATGGGGAACTCGGAAATATGGCTTTTGGTATTGTTGTCGGCCATCTCGAGCATTGCGTTGATGCCTCCGGCCCCGCGCTCTTTCCATCCATAGAGCAGCATGTCAGGCGCATTGGCGATAAAATTAGATTCCCAAATTCTCCGCGTATAGAGTTTACCCTTGCCGCTAAAATAATCCTCCTCGCCTGAGTAACGACCGCGAAACATGTGATCGCAATTAAAAATGAAATCACTGTCACGGAACAACCGCATCATGGGCGGCGCATTGGTGACCGCAATATACCGCGCAGGCTCATTGCCGCTGCCGTTAAAGTTTTGATACCAGGCATTGAGCGGGATCGAGAACAAGCTGCCGGCTTGCCACTCGAAGCTGTTTTTGCCTTTGCCGCCGGAGCCGTTGGGCGGATCCTGCCAGATGCTCGTCGCCCCCCGGCCGGACACGATATATATCGTCAGTTCATACAGATGATGCTCCGGTTCGGATTTGCCTCCGGGTTTGATCTCGACCACGTGACAGTCGTTCGGCATGTGCCGATTGTCGATATGGATCACCGCGCCACTGCCGCCCTTTCGCTCCCATGCACCCAACTCGACCTTCGCTAGGCTCGGAAAATAAAAATTCTGATAGACTTTGACACCCTCTTTTTTGAGCCATTCTGCGTAAGGATCTGCTTTGGCGTAATCCTTCAAACCCTCTTTCGGCGTTTCGGCGACTTTCATATCTGTGCCTAGCATCACCACGGTTTGTCCCTCCTTGAGCGATCATGCTCTCACTAATTTGGATATCCGGTATGGGCCCAATTTGTCAACGACACATGCGTGCAAACCGAGCCGGCTAAAGAACCCCCATTGACCTGTTAAGAGGCGACCACCTTGTTAACCCGGCGTTAGTTTATATAATTAGTCTGGCTGCGAGTGCTGCCCGGTGATGCATTTATGGGTGCGATAGAACTAGTCAATCCGACCTTGCGCATGACTCGATGGATGCTTGCGTCAAGCAAACTTTCCCTACTGTATTGCTTGGCGGCTTTCACTACGATCGCTTTCGCTGCGTGCAGCACAGCAAAGCCGCCGACCGAAAAGATCGCCCAAGTCGATCTCAATGTACGCGCCGCCACTGAGGCCAGAGCCGCCGATTTCGCACCTGTGGAACTCCAAAAGGCCCGAGAAAAACTAGCGAGAGCCAGACAGGCGATGAGCGCACAAAATTATGACGAGGCGCGTCGCCTCGCGGAAAGTGCCCAGGTCGACGCCGAGCTTGCTGAAGCCAAAGCCGAAACGGCGATCTTGCGGCGCGCCGCAGATCAGATCTTGCGGAAAGGGGACGCGCCACCCACCGAAGCCGAGCGTGAATCGAGAAAGCCGCTCACGGAAAGCCCCGGAAAGGAATAGTTTGTGCGTCATAATCGCCGCTTCTTCACCTGCATGGAAATCTTGGCAGCAATTTTACTGCTGGCCGCTCTCACTGCAGGGTGCGGAACGGTTAACAATCCCGCCCTTGAACAAGCGCACGATGCATATCGAAAGGCTCGACAAGATCCACTAATTGTTCGTAACGCTGGAGCGGCCCTAGATAAAGCGGGAAGAACGCTCGAAGCCGCCGATCGTCTGTGGACGGAAGAGCGTGATATCGTCGAAGTCGAGCACCTGGCTTACATCGCCGAGCAGCGCATCGAAATAGCACGGACCATCGCACAACGCAGGGTAGCAGCAGAGGAGATTCAGCAGCCCCAATCTCCCCGTCCATGAGGCATGATCGGATAGTGGTTTAATGTTGACATTCAAGATGAACTACTCCCGCTAATAGCCTACTTCCTCTGAAGAATATTTTCTTGCGGCACATCAGGGCGGCGGCCTACTCCCGCTCACGTAAACTTTTGTGGAGCGACTTCGTCTAATTGGCGGTGTCAAATATCTTGAGGAGGGTTTATGAACAAAATTCGCACCTTCGTGCTGGCAAGTAGCGTCTTTGCGATATCGGGACTGATGTTGACTAATACGCCGATGGCCGCGTCGTCGGATACTAACCCGCCGGCAAAACCAGGGTTCGCCCGAGGACGTATGGGGCCGGGCTTTTTTGGCGCTCCGCTGATCACGATTGCGCTAAATCACAAAAGGGAATTGAATTTGACTACGGAGCAAGTCACCAGTTTGGAAAACATTAGTAGTAATTATCAAAGCCAAGTGACCCCGGCTGAACAGCAGTTGTCCAGTATTGAAAAGGAAGTCGCAAGCCTCATGCAGCAGACGCCGGCCAATTTAGTCCAGATCAAGAGCAAGCTTCAGGACGCAGAGAAGTATCGAACCGAACTTCGATATCTCCGTATTGAAGCGCTTGAAAATGGCCGGTCAGTTCTTACGGATCAGCAAAAGGAGCAATTGAAGACTCTGGTTAGATCGCAGCACGGCCGTTCCCGTACGCCGCAGGGACAGCCGTCCTGAATTAATTGGGGCGAAAATTCCAGAAAGGCCTGGCTCAATGAGCCGGGCCTTTTTTTAATCCCGTCGGCTCGGTTGGATCATGAAGTCGAATTCCAGTAAAATTGGCGCACGAGGAACCGCCAAAACGTGACTCTCAGCGCGCTGATCTTTGACCTGGATGGATTGCTCGCCGATACCGAGCGGTTGCATTGTCAGGCTTATCAAATGACATTTCTGGAGCAAGGCATCACGCTCCAGGAACTTGATTATTGCGAGCACTGGGTTCGCTTCGGCCGCGGTATTACCGATTGGGTTACGCTCAATAATTTAGCCATCGATCCCGACGCCCTGCGGTTGCGAAAATCCGAGCACTATTGCGCCTTGCTCAACTCGAGCCTACGTCCCATGGACGGTGCGCTCGAGTTGCTAGACGCATTTCATGGCCAGATCAGGCTTGCGCTCGCTTCATCTTCCTATCGCGACGCTATCAACGGCGTATTGGCAGGCCTTAACATAACGCATTTTTTTGATGTCGTTGTTAGCGGCCTGGATGTGGCCGCGGTTAAACCGGCTCCGGATATTTTTCTTAAAGCGGCCCATGATCTTGGCGTTAGGCCAGAGGAATGCATTGTACTGGAAGATGCGGAAAAAGGAGTCTTGGCCGCACACTCGGCCGGCATGCGGTGCATCGCAGTGCCAAACGATTACACCCGCCATCATGATTTCTCGAGGGCAACCAGGATCTGCTCATCATTGAAGGAGATCACTGCGGAACTTCTGCAATCACTGGAGCCGCTCGCGACTCCCACAAACAGCCGTGATCATTTATCTTCTTAAACGCTGTTATTCGCTTGGCTTAGTGCTGGCTCTCCTGGCACCGCTTTGGATACGCGCTGCGTCCGGCAACGCTGATGAGTTCGCACAAACAAAAGACGCGCTGATCTGGACCGGGGTCTTGCTCGGCTGTCGGCTGCTGATGACAAAGTATCCAGATTTTGCGGTGCGAGGCGTGTGGCGTGCGCCAACAAGCAAAGAACTAAAAATGTATCTGCGGCTCGTTCTCGGTATCATCATCATCGATTACGGTTCCAAGGCAATTTTTTTTCGCTGGGATCGACCGCTTCGGGTCGAATTGTTCAAAAATTTTGGTCTGCACTCGGTTTATCATGTACACCCGCTCGAGGTCTTTCACCTGATCCTCTATCTGTATTTTCTTTATGTATTTCTTGTCGGCGCCTTGTTCTTTCGGTTCTCAGATAAGTGGCTGGATCGCCTCTGGCTGGTGTCCTCTACGTCCGCTCTAGGTGGCGCCACCGCGCTGTTTGGCGAACGGCTTCTATTCGGTGGGGTACAAAATTCTTTCTATTTTGCGGGACCGCTGATGTGGCTCTGTCCGCCCTGTGCGTCGCCGCATTTTTCCAGTTACGCCTGGACGCCGGCGGACTTTTTCGTGCACGCCGCTTTCGCTCCAGTGCTCATTCTAATCGCTTCCTGTTTCATTCCTATGCGTTCCTCGGCGATCGCGTTAGATTCGCAGGAGTCCTCGACGTAACGCTTGCAGTAATGACTAGCGTGACATAGTTTGGTGAGCATCAATTCAAGGCAAGGGGTCCCGCACAAATATGGTTTCAGCAGAGCTCATCGTTGACGTCCATCACCACTATATGCCGGCAAATTTATTTGATCGGCTCGCAAAACAAGCGGGCGGTAAGCGCATCGTCACCAATGAAATCAGCTTGACCCTCCATCCGTCCCGAAAAGACCTGGATACCCATATCAAGTGCATGGATGAGGCGGGCATCGCGGTTTGCATCCTGACCGACCAGGTCCAAGTGATGGGTCACGAGGTCGCCTGCGCCCTTAATGACGGTATTGCCGAGGTTCAAAACAAATATCCGAGCCGCTTTCTGGGTTGCATTCATTTACCGGTCCACGAGCCCGAAGCGGCCAAGCGAGAACTCGAGCGCGGTATCCATGAGCTCGGCCTGCGCGCGGTCGCGCTCCTCGCCTGCCATCTCGACGTGCAGCTCGATAATCCGATGATGAATCCGCTTTTCGAAACGATTCAGAAAAATGCTCTTCCGATACTCATTCATCCGCAATCCAAGCCCACGGGCTCCGATACTTTGTACAATTTGGACCGCTGCGTGTTCCGTCCGCTCGAAACCACGCAGGCGATCGTGCGCGTCATGAACAGCGTCTTGCCGCGTTATCCGGAGCTCCGCTTCATCATGCCTCACTTGGGCGGCGGCACCTCGGCCCTCAAAGGCCGTATGATGGCTTTCTTCGAAACCGAAGATGCCGAGGTGCCAAGCGATATGCGCGGCTATCTAAAAACCCAATCCGAGCAAAAACGTTTCGGGCTCACGGAACGTTTCGAAAAACTTTTCCAACGGCTTTACTTCGACACCGCAGGCACCGGCGCCTGGCTGCCGGCGATGGCGGCAGCCTTCAACATCACCACGCCCGATCGCATCATGTTCGGCAGCGATTACCCGCTCGAATGCAAAACTGCTGCGAATCTGACCGAGTCCATCAATATGGTTCGCCAGGCTCCGTGCAGCAGTGATGAAAAAACAGCGATTCTTGGAAAAAACGCCGCGGCGCTTTTTAATTTAAAACCATGAACCTGATTCTACTTTTCACTCTAATCCTAACTTTGAACCCGGGAGCAGGGAATGCGGCGGAATCGGTTCAAGGGAACCGCGCGCGCCTCGACAAAATCCAGCAAACCCTCAGCGCTGAAGTTCCACGGGTCTTGTGCTTGGACGACGACTTCGCCACAGGCGCGCAACCGGTCGGCGACGCCTACACCAAAGCTGCCGCTAATGGTTTTCGTTCCGTTCTAAGCCTACGCACCGCCAATGAAGGACTGGACCTCGCGAGCGAGCGCGCCAAAGTCGAAAGCGTTAAGATGCGCTATTTCAATATTCCGGTCATCAGTTCCGCGCCCCAGGAACAGCAGGCCGACGAGTTTCTGCGTCTGGCGCGAGATAAGAGTAATCATCCCATGTTGGTCACTTGCGCCAGTGCCAATCGGGTCGGCGCCTTCATGATGATCTTGCGAGTCATCGACCAAGGCTGGAGCGAAGAAAAAGCACTTCAGGAAGCAATACGAATCGGGTTGAGCAGCGATAAACTCAAGAGCTTTGCCCACGATTACATCGCGAGCCATCAGCGTAATGCACGGTAGCTTTAATCGCTTCCCAAGATCCGGGGTGTTAACAACAAAGTTCCTCTGCCAGATCGTCGGTGGCGCGCTTCTTCTGGTCTTCCCGCAGATGCCTCCGCCGCCCAAAATCTCTTCAGCCGCAGAGCAACAAACTCAACCGCCGAATAAAAACCTCGTAGATTCGCTGACAAGGGAAGTGCCTGCGCCCGTCATTCTATGCATAGACGACAACCCAGCGGGGGGCGGCCAGCCGTCATCCGAAGCTTACGCGAAGGCGGCGATGAATGGATTCCGCTCGGTGCTAACTCTTCGAAGTCCTAAAGACGGTGTCGATCTCACGCGTGAGCGTTTAGTCGTCGAGCGGAATAAGCTGCGCTATTTCGACATCCGTTACCGCGCCGAGTTGCCGGAGCACCAACAAGTGGACGAATTCCTGAAGCTCGCTCGCGATCCCCTGAATCAGCCGATGCTCGTGAACTGTGCTTTTGCCGAGCGAGTGGCTCCTCTCATGATGATGTTTCACATCCTTGAACAGGGTTGGCCCGAGGACAAGGCGGTCGAGGAAGCCAGCCGCAGCGGATTAGCGACCACCAAACTTAGACAATTCGCCAAGGACTATTTGGCGAACCGCAGAAAACTGGGGAGCAAGCCCTCGTCGAAGTCCTAGCCCCCATTGTCACGGGCATTGCTGAAGTCTAACGCCACTGCGGCGAACGATGAAGCGCTTCGACACATCGCTCCACGAGCTTCGCGGGATCCCTGTCATAGAGAACCGAACCTTGCGTTGGTCTTTTGCAGAACTCGATAATTTCCCGCACGTGATCTGAAACTCCGCCGCTGCCGTCGAGCACGCCGACAATTTTGCCTTCATCGTAAGCAATGGTGAATTCGTTGAGTGTTCCGGTCGCGCCGCCCATGAGCAGCACAATGTCCGAGGAACGCACATTGATAAGGTTCCGCCCCTTGTATCCGAAACCGGTGTAGATGATCGCGTCAGCGCCATCGTCAGGAAGCCGGTAGCGCTCCACATGCTCGCATCGATTCTCTGCCGGTGAAACGCCGAGCGCAAATCCACCGTGCCGGCGAAACGCTGTTGCCACCAGGTGAGGAATCCCGGTGGTCGCGCCGGTCATGAGAAGACAGCCCGCACGTGCGATCGCGCCGCCGAGTTCCTCGGCAAGCATGCCGATCCGAGACCGATCCGAATCCGTTAGCGCGTCGTTCAAAGACGCGCCCATTACACCGACAACTGGTTTGCGCATAGTTGGGTGACTGAAGATCGACCGGCGCTTCTTCCCCGAAAGCATCGGGTCCGCACCGCCGCGACCAGAACCTGCTAAATCACCTTGTCACGTCGAAACGCCTCGATCTCGCTAGCGGCATACCCCGCGTCGCGCAAAATGTCGTCACTGTCCCCGCCCAACTTAGGAATCGGATCGTAGCGCGCTTCGCTGCGCGACATTTTGAGTGCGTTGGCGATCACCGGAACTTTTCCCACCGGCGATTCCGCTTCGCGAATCAGTTTGCGCGCGATCACTTGCGGATGCGCGAGAACTTGAGCAATACCGCGCACGATGCCATGGGGCAATTCCGCTTTCTTCAGTTGCTCGAGCCAGTGTCCGTGATCCTTCTCCAGAAAAATCGTTTCGATGGTCTCTTCCAATAGGCCGCGATTCTTGCGCCGGTATTCGACGGTCGCAAAGCGCGGATCGGAAAGCAGTTCCGGTTTTTCAATAACTTTCCTGCAGAACACTTCCCAGTCGGACGCGCTCGCTACGGCAAGATTGACGTACTCGCCGTCGCCCGCAAGGTAGGGTCCGTAGGGCGTCACGTAATGATGGCGCATGCCGACCCGCGCCGGTTCTTCCCCGGCATGCCAATAGTGGTGCGGAAAATAACCGAGCCAGGAAACGATCGCATCGAGCATAGAAACATCGATGAGCTGGCCTTCCCCGGTTTTTTCCCTCTGATAAAGCGCGAGCAGAATCCCGATCGCCGCGTACATCCCCGACGCAATGTCTGCGATCGCAATTCCGGCGCGCGCCGGCTTGTCGGGATAACCGGTTGTCGCGATAATTCCGCCCTCACCTTGAATCAACAGATCATAGGCTTTGACGTCGCGGTAAGGTCCGTCCTGCCCGTAGCCGGAAAGCGAGCAATAGATCAGCCGAGGATTGAGCGCGCACAATTTTTCATAGCCCAGTCCAAGTCGTGCAGCGACGCCGGGCGCATAGTTTTCAAAGAAAATATCTGCACTTTTTGCGAGTCGTTGGAGAATTTCCCGTCCCTGATCTTTCTTGACATCAACGGTGAGACTGCGTTTGTTGCGGTTCAACCAGACGTATCCGGAAGACAACCCTTTCACGACCGAATCCCACGATCGGATCACATCGCCGATACCCGGTCGCTCGACCTTGATTACTTCCGCGCCCATGTCGGCCAGCAAGCACGTGGCAAACGGCCCCGACAAGACTTGCTCGAAAGCCAGGATCTTCACTCCATCCAACGCACGATGGGGTTTATTATCGCTCATGAGGCTTCCACAGATCAGAGTCGCTGCGGAAAAGATTCGTCAGTTTGTTCAGGATGACAATCACGCACACATCATGCTGAGCTACGCAAAGCATCTCACTCCTAGTTCGTTTTGTTCCGAGCCATCGACAGCTTTGTGTTTGTCATTTCCGGTTTTCTTTAATCTCAGGAAATAGATCCGTTTTTGGCGCGTGCGCCTTTTTCCAGACCATCACGCTGCGCGCGTAGTCGATAACGACCTTGCCCTCCTGCTGTATCCCTCGCGTGCGAACTTTGATGATGCCCCATTGCGGTTTTGATTTGGATTCGCGCTTTTCCAAGACTTCGGATTCCGAATATAGCGTGTCGCCGGCAAACAGCGGATTGGGCAGTTTGATCTCGTCCCATCCGAGAGCGAAACCGTTTTCGCTTACGTCGGCTACGCCCATGCCCGCGACAATCGCCAAGGTCAGCGCGCTGTTGATCAAACACTTGCCGAACTCTGTGCGCTTGCCGTATTCGTTGTTGAAATGAATTTGGTTGGTGTTGTTGGTGAGCAGCGTAAACCAGATGTTGTCGGCTTCCGTGACTGTCCGCCCCAGACGGCATCGATAAATATCACCGACCTCGAAGTCTTCGAAATAACGGCCTTCCCAGCCAGGTTTTACGCCCATAACGGTCTCCCTTTTCCGATCCGTCCTTGACTTCTGTGTCTACGACTTCCCTTCACCTCGCCGCGAGTCGGGAGATGATCAAGGGCAGGCTTGATTGCAGCGGCGCTTTGCACTGGTGCAAATGATTCATCGCAGTCCGCCTGGAATCGCTTCGCTGGATCGGCGTATACTAGCCCGTAATTATCGGAGGAAATGATGGATTTCAACCTGACCGTCGAGCAGGAACAGATCCGGGGCGAGATTCGCAGAGTCTGTAAAGAATTTCCCGACGGCTACTGGCGCGAAGTCGATCATGACAAAGCCTATCCGGAAGCGTTCGTGCGCAAGCTCTCAGAGCTCGGCTGGCTCGCCGCATTGATTCCGGAGGAATACGGCGGCACCGGTCTCGGCATCACCGAGGCGAGCATCATTCTCGAGGAAATCAATCGTTCCGGCGGCGTTGCCACCGCTTGTCACGCGCAGATGTACACCATGGGGACGCTGCTTCGTCATGGGAACGAGGAACAGAAGAAACGCTATCTGCCGAAAATCGCGACGGGGGAACTGCGCCTGCAGGCCTTCGGTGTAACGGAACCGAATGCCGGCTCGGAAAGCACTAAGATAGAGACTACCGCACTGCGTCAAGGCGACAAATATCTGATCAATGGCCCGAAGATTTTTATTTCCCGCGTCCTGCAGTCGGATCTCATGCTGTTGCTTGCTCGGACGACGCCGTACGAGGAACTGCAAGACAAAACCCGTGGCC
>Ga0065715_10001051_pt1 | contig 14816 bp, 9 predicted proteins | sample MisBulReplicate1_FD_59102 | JGI IMG/M metagenome (GOLD analysis project Ga0065715, IMG submission 59102) | Miscanthus rhizosphere microbial communities from Kellogg Biological Station, MSU, sample Bulk Soil Replicate 1 : eDNA_1 v2 (version 2) | ecosystem: Host-associated > Plants > Roots >...
CGGCGCGTGCTGGGGCAATTACGGTTTGCACCTTCCGGGTGCATTTTCGGCCTGGAAAAACTGGCGCGGCCCAAAAAAGATGGTGATCGGCCCGGGGGTTTATCTCGACCGCCCGGTTTATCAATATCAAGACGAGGCGCTGCGCTGGTTCGACTACTGGCTCAAAAACATCGACACCGGTATAACCAACGAGCCGCCTATCCGTTGTTTCATGCCGCCCACCGGCGAGTGGAAGAGCTTGAACGATTGGCCCCCGCCGGAGGCCCGCTGGACAACATTTTATCTGCACAAGGACCGCATTCTGAGCGAACACGAGCTCTGGCCCGCCGAGGGCTCGGACTCTTTCGATGAGTCGAATTTCGAGCATGGCTCGCTCACCTATGCGACGCCGTTGCTCGTCGAAAATACGGAAGTGCTCGGCCCGAGCGTGCTGACACTGTATCTGTCGACCACCGATACCGACGCGCTTTTGTTTGTTACGCTGCTGCTCATCGATCGCCAGGGAACCGAGCATGATCTCACGCGTGGCTGGCTCCGGGCTTCGCAGCGAAGCCTGCGCGACGATAGTCAGCCCTGGGAACCTGTCCAATCCCATGAAAAGCGCGAGCCGCTCGAGCCGGGAAAAATCTACGAGCTAAAAATTCCGATCGTTCCCACGGCACGTTTGCTTCAGGCCGGCGAGCGCATTGCCATCCGGATCAAAGGCGCCGACGATGAGCCGGCGTTAAATTCGTTGCAAGCGCTGGCGCGCAATCACGTTCGTCGGCCGCGCCCGGCCCGCATCACAGTGCATCACGACGAGTCATATCCGTCGCATCTCGACTTGCCGATCACGCGCGGCAATATTATCGGAACCTTTTTTTCAGGTGGGGATATCAGCTCGTTCGGACTGTCGCACTGAAGCGCAACGCCAAATCCGGTTTCCGCTCAAGCGACCGAACCCGGCCGCGGAAGATTTTTATTCCGTGAGAGGAAGAGAAATCTTCCGTTTGGTCGCTCTCGCCGACTCGATCGACATCCTCGTCGAAAAATTCTCTTGCTAATTCGCGCACCGGTTTGCGCGTCGCAACCTTCCCCGATCTGGCGCGCTGCTTGCGTTGCATTTGCGCGAGAACCGCCGCCGGTGACGTGAGCGGATAGACTCACCGCGGAAAAAACAGGCGCGACACTGTGCAGGCAATTCCGTTCAGACGTGGTACGAGAAGGAGAGCAAAGTCATGAACCACAAAAGTCCGTTCTCTGTTTTGCTGTTCTGGGTGGCGATTCTCGCCTTTAGCGTGCCACCGTACGCCGCGCACGGCGCTGAGAAAGTGAAGATTGGATATCCCGCGTTCACCGGCGCCTATGTCCCGCTTTGGATTGCGGCGGAAGAAGGCTTTGGCAGGAAGCGTGGCTTAGACCTCGAAGTTGTCTACGGCGGCAGAACGAGCCCCGGTCTGCTGTTGGACGCCGGTGGGGTCCAGTACACGGTGCAAACCGGATTTGGAACCGTCCAGATTTACGCGCGCGGCAGGAAAGACCACGTCATTATCGCGTCGTTTGCCAATACGACGGGCTTTTCCGTTTATTCGAGACCGCAAATAACCAAAGCCGCCGAGCTTAGAGGAAAAGTCATCGGCACCGCGATTCCAGGCGATGTGACGAACAGCTTGGTCAGGTACGTGCTCAAAAACCGGCTAAGCCTCGATCCGGCGCACGACGTGAAGATCGTTCCGTTGGGAGAGCCGCCCAATGTCCTGCCCGCGTTGCAGAAGGGAGTGGTCGACGCCGCTATACTTGGAACTCCGGCAAGATTGTTTGCAAAAAAAATGGGCTTTCACGAATTGCTGGATCTTGACGCGCTCGGGATTCAAATTCCTTACGTCGGGCTCTCTGCTCTCAAAGCCACGCTGAAAAAAAGCCCGGACGCAACCGCCAGGCTCGTCGCAACTCTAACCGACGCCATTCACGTGTTCAAAACCGACAGAGAGAAAAGTCTCTTCATAATGAGGAAATACTTGAGAGGAGCGAGCGAGGAGATTCTGGGAGAAACCTACGCATACTTCAGCAGCAGGACGCAGAAGTTTCCGTATCCCTCCATCGACGCGATAAAAACGGCCTTGGACATGTTGGCCGATGAATACCCGCAAGCCGGCAGTGTAGATCCGCACGAGATCGCCGACCTGTCTTTCGTGAAGCAAGTCGAGAGCGGCACGCACCCATAGTTGGGAAGCGATGATGACCACCAGATCGCCGGCTTTAAATGAGAAGGGGTCGATCTTCGCGTCACGCGAGGGCGCCAAACAATGGCAGCGTGGGAAAGCGCACCGCGCCGAGGTGACTGGGCCGGCAAATGAGATGATGCTCGATCTGGCCGATCTACGCACCGGTAACAGAGTTCTCGATGTCGCCGCCGGCACGGGGGACCAGACGCTGATGGCGGCCCAGCGCGTCGGAGCAGCGGGCTACGTACTGGCCACGGATATTTCCGCCAGCATGCTAAAGATCGCTGCCGAGGCGGCGCGGGATGCCGGTCTCACCAATATCGGGACAAAGGTCATGGACGCGGAGAATATCGACCTCGACGCAGACTCGTTCGATACGGTCATATGCCGGATGGGCCTCATGTTATTTTCCAATCCTGTCAAAGCGTTGATCGGGATGCGCCGCGTGGTCAAGCGTTCCAGGAATGTTGTTGTTCTGGTGTTGTCCACTGAAGAGAAAAATCCATTTCTGGGGATGCCGCTGACGATCGTTCGTCGTTTGGTAAGCATGCGCTTGCCGACGCCGAGGGCCTCTCGCACGTTCGCGCTCGCTCAACCAGGGATGCTCGAACATGCTTACAGACAGGCTGGCTTCGCTGAGGTAACCGTTCATGCCGTTGGCATACTACGGCGTTTTCGCTCCCTGGACGACACTCTCCGTGCTTTGAAGGACTTATCTCCGTTTTTTCTTCGTGACCTGCTCGCCAAGTTGAGCGATCGCGAGCGCAAATCTGCCTGGAGCGAGATCGGACGGCAACTGGGACAATTCGAGAAGTCCGATGGCTTCGAGATTCCGGGCGAGGCGCTGATCGGCGTCGGTACCAAATAGTGCAAGCACGCTTGATCGCGCCGGTCATTGGCATTAAAAGACAGTGATCGAGCCCATGACGTTTAAACCCACTCCCAAAAAAAAACCTAGCAGGCGTTTTCCATCCGGAGACGAGTCTTATTCAGAGCTAAAGCAGGAAGTCGAAAGGCTCCGGCGGGAACTGAGCGAAGCCCTGGAGCAGCAGACCGTCACGAGCGAAATCCTGCGCGTGATCGCGCGCTCGCCGACCGACCTCCAGCCCGTGCTGGACACAGTGGCTGAGAACGCGGCTAGGCTGTGCGACGCAACCGACGCTCAGATTTTTCGTGTCGAGAACGAAGTGATTCGGCGCGTGGCAACCTATGGATCGCTGCCCGTGCCGCCGACCGGCCTTCCTATCAGTCGAGGCAGGCCTCTCGGTCGAGCCATCATCGAGAGGCAAACGATACACGTCCATGATCTCGCCGCGGAAGTTCAAAGCGAGTTTTCGGAGTCGAAGCCATGGCAGCAAATGAGCGGTGCACGCACGGTCCTTGTGACGCCGCTCATGAGGGCGGGCGCTCCCATGGGGGTCATCCTGATTCGCAGGACTGAAATGCGGCCGTTCTCTGATACCCAGATCAAGCTTCTTCAGACTTTTGCCAACCAAGCTATGATCGCCATCGAGAACGTGCGCCTGTTTCAAGAGCTGGAGGATCGCAATCGGCAATTGACTGAAGCTCTGGAGCAGCAAACCGCGACGGGCGAAATTTTGCGCGCGATTGCCAGGTCTCCCACCGATTTCCAGCCGGTGCTTGAAACTCTCACCGAAAACGCCGTGAAACTCTGCGGCGCTCAAGAAGGGAGTATCTTCAAGTTCGACGGCGAGCGCTGCCACCTCGGCGCGATGTATGGCGGGGTCGCACGCACCAAAGAATACCTCACACAAAATCCATTTGTACCCACACGAGGAACGGTCGTTGGCCGAGCCGCGCTTGAACGACGGATAATTCACATCGCTAACGTGTTGGAGGATCCCGAGTACACCGGTTTTTTAAAATTGGTCGAGCGAGGAAAAAACCACTATCGAACCATCCTAGCAGTGCCGTTGCTCAGAGAAGGCGTCCTCGTCGGTGTGCTTACGATTCGAAGAGTCGAAGTCGCACCGTTTACAGATAAACAGGTCCAATTGGTTAAGACCTTCGCCGACCAGGCCGTGATCGCAATCGAAAACGTGCGCCTGTTTCAACAAATTCGGGTGAAAAACCAGCAGCTCGAAGCAGCCAGCCGCCATAAGTCGCAATTTGTTGCTAGCGTGAGTCACGAGCTGCGCACGCCGCTGAACGCGATCATCGGCTTTTCCGACGTGATGATTGATCCATCGTTGCAGGTCAGCGAGGAGCAGCGATCCCGGTTTCTCACACACATCCTGAACAGCGGCAAGCATTTGCTTGCTCTGATCAATGAGATCCTCGATCTCTCGAAGGTCGAGGCGGGACACCTGGAGCTGGAACTTGAAAGGACAGCAATCAGCGACGTCCTTCATGCGGCAGTGAACACGCTCAAGCCGTTAGCAGCAAATAAGGCAATCGAGCTTCACATTGAAAATGGCGGGCACATTCCTCAAATCCCAATGGATGCTGCTCGGATACGGCAGGTGGTTTTGAATCTTGTCGGTAATGCGATCAAGTTCACGCCCGAAGGTGGACGCGTCCAACTGCGCGCGACCGCATGCGATCAATCCATGCGCGTCGAAGTGGAAGACACCGGCCCGGGCATTTCCGTCGCAGACCATGAGCGGATATTCCTCGAGTTCGAGCAGGCCAGAATCGGTGAAACCAAGAGCAAACCTGAAGGGACCGGCTTGGGTCTGGCGCTGGCAAAGAAGCTGGTCGAGATGCATGGCGGAAAGATTTGGGTCGAGAGCGAAGTAGGAAAAGGCAGCCGCTTCTATTTCAGCCTGCCACGCGATTAGAACCCAAGCCGAGATCCAAAAACGCAGTCGAAGTATTTAATCCCAAATAAGGTGATCTGATGGTCGGCGAAAAGATTCTTTTGATCGAAGATAACGCAGCGAACCGAGATCTGACTCAATTCCTGCTTGAGTCGCAAGGCTATGAAGTCCGCGAGGCCGCGAGCGCGGAGGAAGCGTTCGAGATTCTCAAAACAGAACGACCCGACCTCATCGTGATGGACGTTCAGCTTCCGGGAATGGACGGGCTCGAGGCGACCAGAAAATTAAAAGAGAATCCACCGACGCGCGACATCCCGGTGGTCGCCGTAACCTCCTACGCGATGAAGGGGGATCGAGAAGATGCTGCAGCGGCGGGCTGTGCCGCTTACGTTACAAAGCCCATAAACAAGACGACTTTTTTGCAGGAGGTCGCAGCGCATATTCGGAGCGAGGCCAGAAAGTAGCCAGATGGACAACGCTACGCAAATTTTGATCACTTCGCAGTACAGCACAGCCTGAGTTGTCGCAATGAATGCAACCGGCGGCCGAGTCTTGATCGTCGATGACGATGCCGCGTCGCGGGAGCTGCTGGAAACCCGTCTCGGCGCTCTGAACTGCGACGTGGAGATGGCGGCGGACGGGCGGCAAGCGCTCGCCGCCGTTCGTTGTGAGCCACCGTCGGTCATGCTCTTGGATCTTCAGATGCCCGGGATGGATGGCATGGAGGTGCTGCAAGCGCTGCGGCAGGATGGAATCGATATTCCGGTCATCGTCATTACCGCACACGGCTCCATCGAAAGCGCGGTGGCGGCGATGAAGCAAGGCGCTTACGATTTTATTCTCAAGCCCTTCGATCCCAAGCATCTCGAAATCGTGGTCAGAAAAGCGCTCGAGCGCGAAAACCTCAAGCGCGAAATCGAAGTCCTCAGCGAAGAAGTCGACAGGCGCTACCAGCTGGTCGTCGGCAAAAGCGCCGGAATGACCGAAGCGGTAACGACCGCGAAAAAGGCGGCGGCGAGCAAGTCCACCGTACTGCTCCTCGGCGAAAGCGGCACCGGCAAGGAGATCTTCGCGCGCTCGATCCACAACTGGAGCGAGCGCAACGACAAACCATTCATTGCCATCAATTGCGTCGGCCTGTCCAAAGAGCTGCTCGAAAGCGAGCTTTTCGGCCACGAGAAAGGCGCCTTCACGGGAGCCCACGAGCTCAAGAAGGGCAAGATGGAACTGGCGCACGGCGGCACGGTTTTTCTCGACGAGGTCGGCGACATTTCGGTCGAGCTGCAAACAAAGCTGCTGCGATTCCTGCAGGAGCGGGAGTTCGAGCGGGTCGGCGGCACCAAGCCGATCAGCGTGGACGTGAGGATCGTCGCCGCGACCAATCGCGACCTGGAACAAGCCGTGGCCGACGGCCGCTTCCGCGCCGACTTGTATCACCGGCTCAACGTCATCCCGATCCGCCTGCCNCNGTTGAAAGAAAGAAAAGAAGATATTGAACCGCTGAGCCGGTACTTCCTCAAACGCTTTTCGGAGGAGGCGAAAAAGAGTTTCAGCGACATCGGCGAAGACGCGATTGGGAAATTGCTCGAGTACGATTGGCCCGGCAACGTCCGCGAGCTCGCCAATGCCATCGAGCGGGCGGTCGTTCTGGGTTCGGGACCGCGAATCGAGCCCGGCGATTTGCCCTCGAGAATTGCCGGTGCCCGGCGGGCAGCCGATCCCGCCCCGCTTTCCTACCGCGCAACGCTTGAGGCGTGCAGACGGGAAGTCATTCTGCGCGCTCTTTCCCGCAGTGGCGGGAGCCGCGCGAAGGCGGCAAAAACCCTCGGCCTCCACGAAAAATATCTGGCGACGTTGATAAAAAGCCTCGGCATCGAATGATTGCCGTACGCTGACAGGGGCGTGCCGCGGTCGACAAAATCCACGCGGGTGTAACGTTGCCCGTCACGCCGGCTTGAATGTCGACGTGACTTCCTGATGCCCGTCATTCTCCTTTAGCTCTTCTTCATAGTAGAGCCCAAGCGCCTTGAGCACCGGCAAATCTTGAATTGAGAACAGCACGGCATCTGCGCTCGCCGATGAGTTTGCATGCTCATGCAATGCCCATGGCGGCAAAGCAACGATATCGCCCTTGCTCCAATTGAAACGCTGTCCGTCAATGATCGTGCAGCCGGCGCCATTCACCACGTGGTAAACCGCGCTGCCGGTATGGCGATGCGCCTTGGTGTGTTCCCCCGGCCGCAGCAACTGAATCATGCACGCCATCGTCGGCAATACCGGCCCGCCGGTCTGCGGATGGCGATACTCCAGCAAAACACCGTCCTGAGCGCTGCCTTCATGCTCTCGCAAAGCATTCAGCGCTTCGGACGTTTGTGTCCAAGAATACAATAGGAGCGGCGATGATTGCGGTTTTTCCTTGACCCAAGTCGGCGTGACGTGCGCGTGGCCGTACATTTGTTTGGACGCATTCGCCGGGCGCGACGCGGGCACCTGTGGAACTGAGTAAAACTGAAAAAACATCGCCTCCAGCGATGCAATCAAGGGAATATCCAAACCGTCCATCCAGACGACCCGCTCGCTACTTTCGTTGCCATGGTCGTGCCATGCCCAGCTTGGTGTCAGAATCAGATCGCCGGGAGCCATATAGACGCGCTCGCCGTCAACGGCTGTATACGCTCCGGTGCCTTCGATGATGAAGCGGATCGCCGTCGGGGTATGACGATGCGCGCGCGCCACTTCACCCGGCAACAGGATCTGCACGGCAGCGATCAAATTGTTGGTCGTGGCCCAGCGGCCCGCCATGCCTGGATTGAAGAGTTGCAAGGCGCGGCGTTCGTCGCCGACGGGGACGGCACGAGCCGATTCTTCGATGATCGATTCGGTGGTTGACCATGGCCACATGTGCGGCACCATCTTGGGCTGCGGCTGAGGGGTCATTTGACTCGCCAGCTCCCAGAGGCCGTACATATTGTTGGCGTGCATGCGCTGATGAAACGCTTCACGAAAGGCATCGGCTTCCGATCTTATCTCCGGCTTGGCCATGGAGTTCTCCTGAATGAAACGATTGTCGTTGCTAATGTCTATAGTAATCAGCGTAGCCGACGGTCTCTTCCAATGTCAACACAACGTGTTTTAAGAACAGCTGCTACGTTTATCGGGATGCGCCAGCGAGCGCTACTGGCTGCTTTTACGTCTGCTCCCGCAGAGTCTTAACTTCTCTGCGACGGGAGTGAAGCACCGGCTCGGTATAGCCATTGGGCGCCTGCCGCCCTTTCAAGACGAGACTCAAAGCCGCCTGAAAGGCAATACTCCGCTCGTAATCCGGCGCCATGTTACGGTAGTTGGAGTCGCCGTGATTTTGCCGATCGACGACTTGCGCCATTCTTTTAAAGGTGTCGACGACCTGATCTTGCGTGAGGATGCCGTACTTCAGCCAATTGGCGATGTGCTGGCTCGAAATTCTGAGCGTCGCCCGATCCTCCATCAGGGCGACGTCTTTGATATTCGGTACCTTCGAGCAGCCGATGCCCTGATCGACCCAGCGAACCACGTATCCCAAAATTCCCTGCGCGTTATTATCCAGCTCGCGCTGAATTTCTTCCGACGTCAACTGCCGATCCAACATCAGTGGCGGTGTCAGAATATGATCGAGATTCGCGCGGCCGCGCTTTGTCAGCTCACGCTGTCTCGTGGCGACGTTGACGTAATGATAGTGTAGGGCATGAAGCGTCGCAGCTGTCGGTGACGGCACCCAGGCGGTGTTCGCGCCGGCTTGCGGATGGCCGATTTTGTTGGCAACCATGTCGCGCATTTCATCGGGCATCGTCCACATGCCCTTGCCTATTTGCGCTTTGCCGCGAAATCCAGTTTCGATACCGATATCCACATTCCAATCTTCGTAAGCCTTAATCCACGGCTGCCCTTTGATCTCTTCCTTCGGCAACATTGCTCCGAGTTCCATGCTGGTATGGATCTCGTCGCCCGTACGATCTAGGAAACCGGTATTGATGAATACCACGCGATCCTTCGCTGCTCGTATGCATTCCTTCAAGTTAATGGTCGTGCGCCTCTCTTCGTCCATGATCCCGATCTTGAGAGAATTGCGCTTCAATCCGAGCGCGCGTTCGACTCGCTGGAATAGTTCTACAGTCGCCGCGACTTCTTGCGGCCCATGCTGTTTCGGTTTGACGATATAGATACTGTTGGTTTTGCTGTTCCGGTATTTTCCCTTTCTCCTGAGATCGTGCATGGCGGCAAGCGCTGTGACCATTGCATCGAGGAATCCTTCAGGAATCTCCTCACCGTCATTTGTAATCACCGCGTCGGTGTACATGTGAATGCCCACGTTTCGCACCAGCAGAAGACTTCTTCCTGGTAAATTAAGTTTTTTTCCTGTTGGCGTGGTAAAGACCTTGTCCGGATTCAATCTGCGCGTTAGAGGGCGGCCATTTTTCTCGAACGTGGTTTCGAGCGTCCCCTTCATCAGGCCGCACCAATGGCGGTAAACCGTGACCTTGTCGGCGGCGTCAACCGCGGCGACCGCATCCTCACAGTCTGCAATGGTCGTGATCGCTGCCTCCAGAACGACATCTTTAACGCCCGCAGGGTGAGCTTTGCCAATCGGATGATCCCCATCGATTTCAATCACGATGCGAGAACCGTTGTTGGATAGCACGATATCGGTTAATTGACCGGCCTTTTGCCGATAACCGATAAATTTGCGGCCATCCGCCAAGCCGACGGTTTTTCCGTTCTGAAGCGTCGCGGCCAGTTGTTTCTTGCGGCCGGAACGCTTGAGCAAAAACCCGGTGACCTCTGAAAAACTGCCGCGTTTAAAACCCACCACCTTGTCTAGGAACGCCTCTGTATATTCGATCACTTTCGCGCCGCGCCGGGGATTGTAAAACTCGCCCTTTTCTGCGCCGCCCTCCTGAGGAATGACGTTTGTACCGTAGAGCGCGTCGTAAAGACTTCCCCAGCGGGCATTGGCGGCGTTCAACGCGTAACGGCCATTGTCGAGCGGCACGACGAGTTGCGGTCCAGCAATCGCAGCGATCTCGGCATCGACGTTGCCCGTCGTGATCCTGAAATTCTTCCCTTCCGGGACGATATAGCCGATCTCTTTCAGGAAATTGGTGTATTCCTCGATATCGAACGGCCGGCCTTTTCGTTCCTGGTGCCAACGATCAATCTGTTCTTGCAGCCGATCGCGCTCCACCAGCAAGGCGCGATTCTTCGGCCCCAGCTCTTCGACGATCGTGCCCAAGGATTTCCAAAAGCTGTCGGCTTTGATGCCAGTTCCCGGCGCGATCTCGTTGCGCACCAGGCGATAGAGCCGTTCATCAATCTTGAGAGAACCGATCTCGACTCTGTTGGCCATCGTCCTCTCCCTTCCGCCGAGCAGCTTACACAACCCCGTGCTCAGCCCGATCGACTTAAATCGTGCCTTTGCTCGTGAGCCGAACCGAGCTCCTATAGCCCATACGCTATCTGTTGAACAGAATAGATCTTCATCGCCGGTTCTAACCCGCGGCGATCCGCTTGGGCGCGACGGCTCGGCTGGCGGGAGCCGCAATCCGTTTCGCGATGAATTGTTTGATTGAATCGTCGTTGGCAAAAATCTTTTGCGCCCGCGCGGTATCGACTTCAATGGCGATGATGTTCGGATCATCGGTCCGCGCCGAGCGAAAGACGCCGTTGTGAATCATGCGCTGGACCGATAGACGATTGTCGCTATTGGGCGTCACGTAGTGAACCAAGTCGGTTTTGTAGCGGTGCAGCAGAAAGAAATGCATCAGCGACATCAAGCGGCGGTTGCGATATTTTTTAACCGTGTTCTGATCCTTGACGGCAAGAAATTTTCGTCCCTCGCGGTCTTTATCGACTCGAAAGATGATTTCGGCGATCTTGTCGCGCTCCTCATCGAAAACATTGAGCATCATCTCCTCCGCCCCCGCCCAGTGCTCCTTGAGCTCCACGCTCATCGCTCCCTGATCGTAGAGACCCAGTTTGTTCCAATGCTCGGTCCATATGCGCAGCCATCTTTCGAGCACACTGGTGGGCACTTCAACGGCTTTTCGATGCTGGGTCTCCGTTGACTTGCCCCCCATGGATGATGTGGTGAGCGATGGCCCACGCGCGGCGCGCCGGAAGCGATCAGCCCACTCGCCGCCGACAAAACTCTGCGGATACTGCGCCGGGTCGTTGGCCAAACGCAGTGCGCGCTGAATCAACCGCACGAAGCCGAGCACGCCTTCTTCTTTGAGCGCTCGGGCAAGCCGGCCGTTCATCAACGCTTCGCCCTGATGGCCGCCGTAGGTAATAAAGTTAAAGACATAACCCATCTTGCCCAGTTCCGCGGCGAAACCACGGATCTGGTCGTCGGTGAATCCCCATGCATCCCAGTTCCACGAAGGCGACAAATTGTAAGCGAGCATCATGCGCGGAAAGACCGCGTGAATGGCGTCGGCCCATTGCTTGTCGTCTTTCAAATCTGGCTTGGCGGTCTCGCGCCAAAGCAGATCGGCAAACGGAGCCGTTGCCAATCCCCTTTGGATCGCCATTCGGCGCCCGCCGGTGATCGGGTAAAAACCTTCCGGCGTTCGCGGCAGATTCCAATCCCAGAAAATGTCGATCCCTAACGACCGCGCGCGCTCGCGCGCCTCCTCATGGGAAACGCTGTTGGCAAATGCATTCCATTGCTCAATGGACGTCGCAGAAACGCTACGATTTGCCGAGCGCGCTCGCAACGCATCCGCCACCGCGTCAGCGTAGGTTTTGAGGCCTGCCTTTTCTGCCCAAACCTGGCGCGCTTCGTCAAGCACGCCATCGACTGTTTCTTCGGTGATTTTCTTGGTCATGATTTCGAGCGCGGCGATTTGTTCACGGAAGTCGCGTGGCACGGTTCGTTGACGCCGCATCCGCCGGCGCAGTTTTTTGAGCGCATTGACATCCTTTTGCACCTTTTCGATTCCTTCATTGATACGCGAAGTCAGATGCGCTTGCTTCAGCCATTCCTCCGCTGCTTTGTAAGCCTTGTCGGAAATCTGATGCAGCAGATGGCCGTTTATTTCTTTAAACCCCGCTCGGTAAAATTTTCTGATCACGGCAAGGTTAATATTTTTGAACGCCACGATCGGCTTGGTTGCCCCGTAAACGAAAGGATGATCGCGCTCATCGTCGACGCTATCGATGGCCGTGGCGTCATGGGAATCGGTGCGCGCGACGATCACGCCCGGGATCCGCATAACGTCGTATTGGAGCCGGGCGGTATTGAGGCGAGAGATCATTTCCGCCGTGGGGACCAAAACTTTTTGTCCCTGATGCCCGCAGACTTTGGAGCCCGCGCGCTGGTCTTCGATGTGGATCGCGCCGATCTTGTTTTCAGCAAATTTCTTTACCAGGTTGCGGATGTGATGCTCACCGCCATGGCCCGTATCACCGTCCGGTATGATCAGCGCCGGGCTGAATTGGATCGGCGGATGCTTCTTGCGCTGCGCCGAAGTCATTTTCATCCGCGCTGCTCTTTGCAGTTCATCTTGATGCAATAGCGCGCGCACCCAGGAAGCTCCTTCTTTCGGCACTCGGTCGAGCGCGTAGTTTGCCAGATCAGCGCCGGGATCCTCGCTATCCGATCCTTTTGCCGAGGTCGCCCAGCCGCCGAGATAAAGAACCTTGATGCCCTCCATCACCGCTCTCACCGCGCCCGTTGGAGAAAACGGGCCGTAGGTAATTTCTTGCTTTTTATCTTTGAACAGGCGCTGCAGATAGTCATACAGCTTGACGGCCGCGTGGCTGGCGAGGGCGTAATCCTCCGGCCCGCTGCCGCGCAGCGCGACGGCTTCGTAGGGCGTATGCAGTCGCGTGATGTCGCGAAAACGCTCGCTATGAAACCACGCCTCGGTCTCACGCAACTCCTTCGCCCATTCGATCGCTTCGGCATCACGGCGGGAATCCAATCGCGTTACCTTATTCATGGTATAAACCTCACCGTTGAATTTGTTTGTTATCGTGCAGCAATAGCAGGGCCAGAGTCAACCGCCGTGCGAGTGATACGAACCGGGACTCTGGCTCGTCGCTGTTCTGAGAACTTACCAAGGTCAGAAGGAAAATTCGGAGAGAAAAGAAAACAAACGATGTATGTAAGGTTTTCAGCACAGCAGCACTACTAACAGGCCGGGTTAAAGCGACAACCGTAGGCATGCAATTTTCTGAGCTCCCGCCTCAAACCTCATGCCTCGCGACACCCTAGGTTCTTTCTGCCTCCACCCGCGCCATGAACTTTGGCGACAGCTCGCGCAGGCGCTCGTCGGTCATGCGCCCGCTGCGGGTCATATAATCGTAGGCCAACTCCATGGGACGAAGCTGCATTTTCTCCGCCAGGCGCTCATACCAGTAAGAACTGGCATTCGCCGCGCCGAGAATTTTTTCAACTACCGGACGCCGTTCGCGCTCGAAGATCGCCAGCGCGCGTGGAACATCTTCACCCGCCTCGGCGAAAGCGCGATCGAGCGCGATGGCATCTTCAAAAGCCAGGCGCGTGCCCGAACCAATGGAGAAATGCACCGTGCGCAGCGCATCGCCGATCAGGATCAAGTGATCCACTGACCAGCGGCTGCATCCCAGCAATGGAAATTGCCGCCAAACCGACTTGTTCGTGATCAGAGCATTTCCCGCGAGATCGGGCGCAAACACGGCTTCACAGTACGCGCGGCTGTTTTCGTCCGACATCCGATCCAGGCCCGAGCGGCGCCACGTCGCTTCGTCGCACTCGACCACAAACGTGCTCATCGATGAGCTGTGACGATAATGATGCGCAACAAAAAAACCGTCGGCATTGGCGCGAAACGTCAGGCTGAGACACTCAAAAATTTTCCGAGTTCCGTACCAGGCGAAGCGATTCGTCAGCCAGGTAAGTTGCGGCTTGAAATGGTATTCCAAGCTTCGGCGAATAGCTGAATTTGCACCGTCCGCGCCAACCAGCAGGTCGCATCCATCCACTTCGCTCGACGCCGTAATGGCGCGCCGATATTCGATGTGAACGCCGGCACCGGCACAAAGTTCTTGTAAAAACTGATTGAGCTCGAGACGGCCAATGGCAGAAAAGCCGTTGCCATCGATGTCCACTCGCTCGTTGCCATGCACGATCCGTTGTATAGGCCACGATTCCAGACGGCTGATTAATTGCGCGTGAAAATCAGGCACGTCACGTTCAAGAAACGCAAGCGCATTTAGAGAAAAGACCACGCCAAAGCCATAGGTNGCATCAGGCGGATTTTGCTCAAAGACATGAACTCGCCANTCAGGGGACCGNCGCTTGATCAGCAGCGCGAAGAGCAGTCCAGCCGGGCCGGCGCCGACGATGTTAATCTGCACGGGAGGCGCAACCCAAAGTCGGAGTTGTGGAGTGTTGGAGTGATGGAGTAATGCATTCGGACCCAGCACTCCGGTACCCCATTACTCCATCACTCCTATCCGTGTTTTACTTCCCCTGCTCGCCGTAAAGCTTTTTCACAAATCCGCTCGCCTCGATCTCGCGCAACAAGCGCGCATCGACAAAGTCCTTCGGATCGGCGCCCTTGGCGCGTGGATTGGTTTCGGCTACTTGCGTGATGCCGAGCTTCATATCCTCCACAGTTGGATATGGAATTCTTTCGAACGCGGCGGCATAAACCCGCTGGGTCTCCTCGAGCATCGCGTGATCACTCGTATTGGTGTATTTGCCGATCACGTTCATCGCGAAATTCGGATCGGTTTTGAATCGATGGACCGCCTCGATTTGCGATTCGAGGAAGGCTCGAATCGCCGATTCCTGTGTGCGGAGCATTTTTTG
>Ga0065715_10000423_pt1 | contig 14796 bp, 18 predicted proteins | sample MisBulReplicate1_FD_59102 | JGI IMG/M metagenome (GOLD analysis project Ga0065715, IMG submission 59102) | Miscanthus rhizosphere microbial communities from Kellogg Biological Station, MSU, sample Bulk Soil Replicate 1 : eDNA_1 v2 (version 2) | ecosystem: Host-associated > Plants > Roots >...
AAGCGGCTCGCAATCGTGCGCTTCTCCTCGGGCATCATCGAGATGCCTTCGGCCTGCTCGCCGTCGCGCAGCGTGGTGTCCATCACCTCGATGCGGCGCGGCTTTCCCGTGATCTGGCGGCGCTTCTTCGCTTGCAGGGTAACTCCTGGGAAAAGCATAACATTTTGGGCTAAAGTCAGTAGATGACCGGTCGCGTCTCCACGCTGTTTCTCGTGATTTTTGGCCTGTTTTTCGTCGCCGCGTGCAGCAACGCGAAGCACTACGAGATGAAAGGCCAGGTGCTCGCGGTCGACCGCGACAAGGTCGAGATTCTCGTCAAGCACGAGGACATCCCCGGGCTGATGTCCGCCATGACGATGCCCTACAAAGTGGAGTCGGTCACCATGCTCGACAATCTCGGGCCAGGCGACCTGATTTCCACGGACCTCGCCGTCGACAACGGCACCGGCGTAATTACGAAGATTACGAAGACCGGCACCGCCAACGTCGACACCCCCGCACCCAGTCCCATTGCTTCGGGCTTTGAATTGATCAAGGTGGGAGCCGAGGTTCCCAATCAGGCATTCGTCGATCAAGATGGAAAAGAGCGGCACTTCAACGATATCCGTGACGGGCGTGCGATGGCGCTGACCTTCATGTATACGAAATGCCCGATGCCGACCTACTGCCCGATGATGGATCGCCAGTTCGCAACGATTCAGAAAGAGATCCAGGCAAAGCCCGAGCTTCGCGACAAAGCGAAGCTGCTGTCGGTGAGCTTCGATCCGAAGAACGACACACCGGCGGTGCTGAAGAAGCACGCGAAGGAGCTCGGCGCCGATCCGAAGCTGTGGACGTTCGTCACGGGCAGTCGCGATGACATCGATAAGTTTGCCATGACATTCGGCGTCACGCTGATTCGCGGCGAGGCGTCCGACCCCAATGAGATCGGCCACACGCTGCGTACCGCGATCATCGATCGCGGCGGCAAGCTCATGAAGACCTACACGGGAAACGAGTGGAGCGCGTCGGACATCGTCGCGGACCTTGAGAAAGCCCAGTAAAGGCCGTCCCCTGAGAGGGCAGAGGGCAGAAGGCAGAGGGCAGGAATTCACGCCTGCCGAGCGCCGGCTCATTGCGCGCCTCCGTACTCCGCTTCAAGTGCAGCGGTGGTTGAACTCATTACCCTACAACATCGAGCCGCCGCCAGGACGCGCAACGCTACGGAGTTTTCGCGGCGTCGTCCGGCATCGAACCGCGCATTGCCTCGAAGCTGCGCTCGCCGCCGCCGTCATCCTGGAGCAGCACGACTATCCCCCACTGCTCATCAGCTTCGAGTCGATCGACCAGCTCGATCATGTGATTTTCGTTTATCGCCAGAAACCGGCGGGCCCCTCGGCTTCGCTCCCCTCGACTGCGCTCGGGGCGGGCCGCTCGACTTCGCTCGGGGCGGGCTGGGGATCAGTCGCACGCTCGCGCGATCCAGGCCTGCACGGCCGGAAGCCGGTCTTTGCCACCGCACGCGCGCTGGCGGCGAGCTACCTCGACACCTACGTCGATCTCAGCGGCCGCATCACGGCGTACACCGTGTTCGATCTGCGGGCCATGGGCAACTACGACTGGCGCTTGTCTGACAAAAACGTCTGGAAGGTCGAACAGAAGCTGCTGGACACGCCGCATACAGCGCTGCGCATGTCCGACGCACGGTTCCGATCGTTGAGGGAGCGCTATCGCGCCTTTAAAGCAAAGTATCCCGATCGCAAACCGATCAAATACGACGGGTCGGACCGCTGGACGGAAATTCCGGCCGAGTTCCTGCGACCGCTGCCTGCGGTTAATCGAGATCGAAATCGCGGGTGGGTTTGGTGATCGGTTCCTCTTTGGCCTGTTTCAGCGCCTCCTCAAACCGCTTCGAAAGCGCGTCGGGGCGGCTCCGCTCGTTGCTGAACGACTGGTCGAACGCCGCGTCGCGCCGCTTCTTTTCCTCGGCAAGGATGTTCTGTGCGTCGGAAAGCTCAATATTGAGGCCCGACTCGGCTTCGCGGTGCGACACCACCCGGCCGAGGTTCAGGTCGATAATGAGCGTTGCGCCGCAGCATGGGCACTGCATTTCACGCTCGGACTGGAGTTTTGGCATGGGTTTTTCAGGCGGCACGTCCTGATGATACGTAAAACGCTCCGCGTCGTCACCTACAACATCCATCGATGCCGGGGCCTCGACGGCCGCACCAACCCGCAGCGCGCGATCGAGGTGCTTCGGGGGCTGAACGCCGACATCATCGCCCTTCAGGAAGTGATCGGGGCGGGACCGAACGACTCGGGACATGCCGAAGCGATCGGGGCCGGGCTGGGCATGGGCTGGGTGATGGCCTCCGTTCGTCATTTGCGCAACCATCAATTCGGCAACGTCGTGTTGTCGCACTTCCCCATCAAGCAGCACTATCAATACGACTTGTCGTGGCGCACCTGCGAGGCGCGAGCCTGCCAGCGGGTCGACCTCGCCATCGACAACCACACGCTTCATTTATTCAACGTGCATCTCGGCACCGCGTTTCGCGAGCGCAAGGATCAATCGGAGCGGCTTGCGACGATCGTTCACGACCGGCGAATCACCGCGCCGAAGATCGTGCTCGGCGATTTCAATGAATGGAGCCAGGGCTTCGCGACAGCGGCGTTGAGCGAGAAACTGCAGGCGATCGATCTCAGCGTGCACCTCAGGCGGAAGCGGACGTATCCCGCCATCCTGCCATTTCTGCATCTCGACCACATTTACTATGAGGGGGAAGTGGATATTGCCGGAGTCGAAGTGCCGCGTACGAGGAAGTCGTTGATGGCGTCGGACCATCTGCCATTTCTGGCAGAGCTCAAGGTGGGATTCGGATAACTCGATCGGCGAAGTCGATCTAGCTTTCTTCTTCGAAGTCTTCGTGCTCGGGTGGACTCAAACGAGTCGACGCACGGAGCGCTTCGCGATAGTCGTAGATGGGAAGGTCCTGCACGTGCAGCGACATTCCACAACCCGGCGCTTTCGTGTCGATGACGACGGTGAAACGGCTGCCCTCGACGCCGTCGCGGAACACGATGCGGCAACCGCAAGCCAGCCGCGCGTGAGTGAAGCCCTTCATACTTCAGATCATACTACAGTAAAGATTTAATCTGCCTTTCCAGTGTTTCTTTCTGCGAGAACCCGATATGGGTCTTGCAGATCTTGCCATCGCGTGCAATCACGAACGTTTTTGGCAGTCCCCACATTGGTCCGTAAGCCTTCGCACCTTTGATGTCGTCGCGGCCATCGCCGACAAGCACCGGATAGTTCATCTTGAATTTATCGGCGAACGGCTTCAGGCTTGCAATAGGATCGTCGACGGAAACGCCCACCACGGTAAATCCCTGCGGCCCATACTTGTTTTGAAATTCCACGAACCACGGAATTTCGACTTTGCATGGCGGACACCATGTGGCCCAGAAATCGAGCACGACAACTTTGCCCGTCTGCGACGCGAGATTGAATGGCTTACCGTTCATATCGGTCAGTGTGAAATTGAAATTCGCCACCTTCGGATTGGCTTCGCACAACGAGCCTTCCTGGGCAGCTTCGCCAACGTAGGGCAACCGCACGCTGACGATCAGCAGAAGAGGAACTCCTACCCACGCGATCCAGCGAAGAAGTGTTTTCACTTACAGCCCTCGATTGAGATCTGCAGCGAGCCGCTGCATGTCCGGCTGGGATTCCTTGCCGAGCAACACGTAAGTATTGCCGCTTCTGGACCAGATTACCGCGTCGTGTCCAAAGACATCCGCCGACGCGCTCGACCGGTTCACATCTGGAAGGATGTACAAAGACACCGGCCGGCCGTCGAGGCGATACATGGCGTGTGCCGTCGCGCCACCCTGCGCACAGAAGCACTGGCGAACGCCGACGAGCTGAAGGCCGGCCACGGACGCACGGGGAAGGTGCACCGACCATCCGTGATCGCGCTCGAATCCCAGCTCGGTGACGCTGGCGTCCACGGGGGTGTTGGGCCGGTCGACAGCAAAACATTTCAGATGATCGAGTGTGAGCTGGGCGGCCAGGACCGTGGGAGACAGACGCGTGAGGCCGTACAGTAAAACGCCGCCAACCAGAAGGAGGGTGGCGGCGGCAACCGACAGCGTTCGAAGAGAAAGGCGGGTCCGGGACAACCAACCCGACCCTTTTTCCAGCGCCGCCGCGGCGAGACATCGCGCCCGGAGCTGGTCGGGAGCACAGGGACGACAGAGCCGGGCACGCAAGGTCTCGCGCGCCGCGGTTTCGGCCGCCGCTCGATGCCGGCAGGGCGGGCAGGCCGCCAAATGCGACTCGACCACCGCGCGTTCAGCGGCGGTTGCCTCGCCGTCGATGTACGGCGTGACCAGCGCGTCGAATTCCCGGCAACTAGGCATGTCTACTCAGTTTAAGACGACAGTTTCGTCGCCGTCGATTCAAGATTTTTTGCCGCGAGGGTTTCATAAAGCATACGCCGTCCCCGGGAGATTCTGGACATCACGGTTCCCACAGGAATACCCAGCATTTCCGCGATCTCCGCGTAGGGGAACTCCTCCACGTCGCGCAACCAGACAGCTTCCCGGAAGGCCTCGGGGAGGGCGTCGAGGGCGGCCTGCAAGTCGGGCCCCATCGCCGCCCGCAGCAACTGCTCCTCGGGCGTGGCGGCGGGATCGGCCGGTGCAGACAGCTCGAGCCTCTCGCTATCGACGTCGACGGGATCGCGGCCGCTGTCGCGCCGGCGGTTCCTCGCCGTGTTGTGAAGGATGGTGAACAGCCACGCTTTCAGGTTCGTGCCGGGCGTGAACTGTTTCGAATTATGAAAGGCTTTTACGTAAGTGTCCTGAACCAGGTCCTGCGCGTCCGCCTCATTGCGCGTCAGGCGCAGCGCCGTGCCGTACAGGCTGTCGAGATAGCCGAGCGCCTCGGCCTCGAACCCAGTCGGGGCGCCTGCGCCGCGCGTGGTCGGGGCGCCTGCGCCGAGCGTAGTCGAGGCGCCTGCGCCGAGCATAGTCGAGGCGCCGTTGCCGCGCTTGCGCCCAAACATCGCCATTGGGCTGAGTATAACTTCCCGGATGCCGGCCTGGCCGCCGAAGGCGCCGGCTCCTGGGCGGATGAGCCGCAAATTTGCGATGCGAGTGTCCTCAAGACGCGGCAGCAAGTGCACCCCTGCGGTGGCAGCCCGATCAAGATCGCGTGATTCGTGAAGAAAAATCTGGCGCGCGCGTGGTATGGCTCTTGCTCCCCTGCCGTCATTGCGAAGCTCCTGTGTTCACAGTAAGATCGCAAATTCCGGTGGAAACCCTCTCATCATAACGAGGTGATCGTATGCGGATGCGCGCTACGCGCAGTGCCTCTCTCCTGCTGTTCATTGCCATCTTTGCCCTCGGTGCAGCGGGCCAGGCGAACGCGCAATCCACGTTTGCGCCGTATTACGGCAAGAACCTGATTCATTACGACAAATTCGACTGGCACATCTACAAAACCGATCACTTCGAAATCTACTTCTATCCGGAAAACGAACAGCATCTGCAGCGCGTCGCCAGCTACGCCGAGAGCGCGTATCAGCACGTCAGCTCCGATCTGCGCCACGATCTCGCACAGCGGGTGCCGCTCATCATTTTCAAGACGCACAGCGAGTTCGAGCAGCAGAACGTCGCGCCAGGCGCCGCTCAGGAAGGCGTGCTCGCGTTCGCCGAGGGCGAGCGCTTTCGAATGGTGCTGCCCATCGACCGGCCGTCCGACCTGCTCTACGCGCTCATCGTGCACGAGCTCACGCACATCTTTCAATACGACATCATCCCGACATCGCTCATCCGGCGGAACATTCCGTTGTGGGTGAATGAAGGCGGCGCCGACTACGAGGCCGGCATCTGGGATCCGCTCGACCTGATGACGGTGCGCGACGCCGCGGTCTCCGACATCGTCCCCAAGATGACCCAGATGGAGGGCTACGGCCAGACAAACAACCCGCGCCTCGTCTACAACCTGGGACACGCCGTATACGAGTTCATCGAAGCCCGCTGGGGCAAGGAAGGCGTGCGGCAATTCCTCTTCTCGCTGCGCAAGAGTGCGATCGGCGGAGGCTCGAGCCCCTACGAAGAAGCCTTCCAGATGACCTCGCGCGAGTTCGATCAGCAGTTTGAAAAGTATCTCAAAGATCGCTTCAAGGCGTTCCGCGACAAGGAACGGCCGGCCGACTACGGGCAGGATTTGTCGCCCGATCAAGACAAGACGCACTTTGCCAACGCGTACTCCATCGAACCGTCGCCTTCGGGCGACCTGATCGCCGTTGCCACCGGCAACCGGCACGATCAGGAGATGGACATCATCCTCGTCTCCGCAAAAGACGGCGACATCGTCCGGAACCTCACGAAGGGGTTCGACAAGGACAAGGGCTTCGAATACATCGCGACGCCCTCGGAGTGGAACACGGTGCCGTGGATGTCGTGGTCGCCAGTCGGCGATCGGCTCGTCTACTTCGCGCGCCGGGAAAAAAGCCGCGCGCTCATCATCCAGAACGTGCTCACAGGCGACATCGACCGGAAAATCGACATGACGTCGGTGGACGAGCCCTCCTCGCCCGCGGTTTCGCCCGACGGCCGCACGGTGGTTTTTGCGGCGCTGCGCAGTGCGACCGCCGACATTTACAGTCTCGATATCAACAGCGGCGCGATCACCAATCTCACGAACGACGCCTTTGCGGATTACGCGCCGGTCTTTTCGCCTGATGGGAAATTCCTGGTCTATATGGCGCGCATCAGCGGATCAGAGAAGCTGTTCCGCCTCGATCTGGATGGCGGCAAGAAAACGCAGCTCACCTTCGGCACGCAGGACGAGGCGGCCGCGAAGTTCCTTGATGCCGACACGCTGATCTTCCCCTCGACGGCGACCGACCCGGCCACGCCGGTCACGCCCGACGTCGCGCGCAATGGCAACATCTTCAATCTGTGGTCGCTCAACCTGAAGAATGGCGAGCTGAAGCAGTACACCGATGCGCTCGGCGGCGTATTGTCGCCGGTGGTGCTGTCGAAGACGGCCGCGGCGCCGAGGCTGGCCTTCATCGATTACTACAAGGGCGACTACAGCATGCACACCTTCGATCTGAAGGAACCCTTGCACTCGGCCGCCTCGGCCGACTTCGGGGCGCCCGGACCGATCGTCGACTTCCAGGCGCCGATGCAGCACACGCTCGTGAAGGAGAACGTCAAGAAAAAGGGCCGGTTCGAGAAGATGTTCCTCGACGGCCGTCCGCCGGTCAACGTGGGCGTCACCAGCGGCGGTGATGTATTCGGCGGCTCGCAGGTATCGTTCACCGACGTGCTCGGCGACCAGCAGTTCAGCCTCTACGCGTCATCGGTCCAGCAGTACAAGACGATGTCGTTCTCGTATCTGAATCTGTCGCGCCGCTTCCAGTGGGCGATTCAGGGCTTCTCGCAGACGCAGTTCTTCTACGGACAGCTCGAAAATCTGTTCTACGACCCGCAGTATGCGAACCTGATCAGCCGCTCGGACGCGCAGGCCACGGAAATGGTGCGAGGCGGGACGATTTTCGGCATTTACCCGTTCAGTCACTATCGCCGTGTTGAATTCTCCGCCGGGCTCGTGCAGTTCAAAGAGGAGTTCATCGATTCGAGCCTGCAGCAGTACTCAGAGCAGTACCAGCTCGACAACTTCGGCACGCAACTCTTCCGCAACGGCTCGTCGATGCCGCTCGGCATCTCGTTCATCCAGGAGACGACCATTTTCCGCGAATACGGGCCGCTCTCCGGGAGCACGATGCGCCTGTCGTACGACACGTCGCCGAAAATCGGCAGCATGCTGTCGAACCAGACGGCCGACGTCGATGCGCGCTATTACGGGCGCATCGGAGCGAACGGCGTGCTGGCACTGCGCGCCCGCGGATACAAGAGCTGGGGCGCCGCGCCGAATTACTTCTTCTTCGGCGGCAACTCCGAGATGCGGGGGTACGACTACCGCGAGTTCCTCGGCCACAAGGGGTTCTACGCCAACGCCGAGCTGCGGTTCCCGCTGATCGAGGCCATGCTTACGCCGCTCGGCATCCTGGGGGGCATCCGCGGGGTGTTCTTTGCGAACCTCGGGGGTTCAGCCCTCGAGCAGCAGTGCTCGGCTGGTGTGGAGCAAGGGCCTGGATGCGCTAACTTCAAGCTTTACGACCGAGGCACCACGAACCTCCCCGTGTATAACGCTCAAGGCGCCAAGGTTGGCACGCGGGCGATCAGCGGCTTCCGCCTTGTCGACAGCCGCGCCTCGTACGGCATCGGTCTCGAGACCTTTGCACTCGGGTTCCCCGTGCACTTCGACTGGTCGTATCGCACGATGTTGAACAAGGGCTGGGAAGATTACATCACCGGAAGCAGCGCGGCGTTCCGCAAGCCCAGGTTCGCGGCCTGGATCGGCTACGACTTCTGAACCCTCGGACTGGAAACTGGAATCTATAAGCTAGAGAGTAAGTGGCCGGCTCTCCACTTACTCTCTACTTTTTCGGTTTATAGTTTCCACGTGCATGGCTGAGTGCAGCCGGATCATTTCCCTTCTCTCCGATTACCTCGACGATCGCCTTACCCGCGACGTCCGGCTCGATCTCGAACGCCATCTGGGCGGCTGCTCCGATTGCGCAGCCTTCGTGGGCACCTACCGCTTTACGGTCTCCCTGCTGCAATCGCTTTCCGAAGACGACCTCCCGCAAGAGCTGAGGCTGCGGCTGCGGGCGTTTCTCGACGATCGCTGCAAAAGCTGACGAATCGGCTATCCTGACGCGCGATGCCGCTGCCAGCCAAATCGCCCTCTGAGTCGGCCACCGACATGGTCGAAGTCGTTCTGCCGAACGACACGAACCCGATGGGGTTCATGCTCGGTGGCGCCGTGATGCACCTGATTGACCTCGCCGGCGCCATCGCCGCCTTTCGTCACGCCCGCGCGCTGATGGTGACCGCGGCGGTGGACGGCGTGGAATTTCTCAACCCGATCAAGGTCGGCGATTTCGTCGTCCTGAAGGCCCGCGTGACGGCGGTATTCACCACGTCGCTCGAAGTGGAAGTGAAGGTGTATTCGGAGGGCGCGCTCACCGGCAAGCGTCAGCTGACGAGCCGAGCGTACCTGACGTTCGTCACGCTCGAGCGCGACGGCCGCCGCGTGGAGATTCCGCCGCTGGATGTCGACACTGATGAAGAGCGGACGCTGCAGGAAGCCGCGCGCGTCAGGCGAGACGAACACCTTGCACGAAGATCAAGAGCCAGAGAGAACTAGCCATTTCTGATTCAACACAGAGACACGGAGACACAGAGGAACACGACGACACGAAGAGCACGAAGAACACGAAGGCCAGAACCTCCCAAGGTAGGAGTTCCTTCTTCGTGCCTTAGTGATCGACCGGGCTTTTGACCAGGCCAGCAGTCTGGAGCCTAAAGCCCAAAGCCTGAAGCCTAAAGCCCAAAGCCTGAAGCCTAAAGCCTAAAGCCCAAAGCCTAAAGCCTAAAGCCCAAAGCCTAGTTCGCGCGTGACGGGATGCGCTGCTTCAGCTGGACAACGCTCTTGTCCAGATTGATGGCGACTTTGTAGCGGCTCAGGAATTTGTAGCCTACGATGCCGCCCAGCCGGAAGCCCAGCAGCACGCTCGGCGCTCGCAGGTTGAGGACCACGACCGACAGGTTGTGATACTGAATCTTGTTGAAGGCCAGCTCGACGCCGGGCATCAGGAACGCGTCGCGGTCCCAGCCCGAGGCGCCGTAGACCTTCAGGGGAATGTTCCGCATCTCGCCGCGTTCGAGGCCGCTTGCCGTGTCGGTGCTGATCGAGATCACCTGTCCGCCCGTGTCGAGGATGAAGCTCGCCGGACCACCCTGCACATGTCCGGGCACCATCGCGAGACGGTGCAGCCGGAGCGGGAGCTCGACGTCGGCGGCGTCGTCGGGGATCTCGGGACCCATCTGCAGCAACAGTTTGTCGTAGTCGATCACCAGCGACAGCCCGAACGCCAGCGGCGAGAAGCTCTCCATCTCGCGCGTCGGCAGCCCCTGCAGCGGCGGGTTCTTGATGATCGCCGGCACGTTGTGCACCTTCAACGATCCAATCTCGAGGCTGTCCAGGCGCGTCAGCTCGAGCTCGCGCACGCCGAGATCGCCGACCCCCGCGCTGAGGATGTTGACCATCGGACGGATGCCGAGCCGCGCCGCGAGCTCTTTGGAGACCACGGTCTGTTCCGATCCGGTGTCGAGCACGAAGTCCATCATCGGCCCGCGATTCACTTTCCCACGGACGATGACTTTCTCGTTCACGATGCGGAACGGGATGTTGTGCAGCTTGCCCGCCGACGCGGGATCGATCTGCAGCGGCACCTTCGCGCCGAACGCGCGGAGAAATCGTACTTCGGCGCGCGCCCACGCCGCCTTGGCGCTCCGATCCTTGTTCGGCAGCAGGTTGATGTAGCTCGAATAGGCGTTGGCCGCCTCTTCGTAGCGGTGCATGCGCTCGTAAATCGAGCCAACAGTATGGTGAATCTCTGCGTCGCGCGAAGATGCGTTCATCGCGACCAGCGCCGCGTCGAGCGCCTCGGTAAACTTGTTGCGGGCCGCCAGCCCGCGCGCCAGGCCATGCAGCGCCCGCGGGTTTCCTGGCTCCAGCGCCATCGCTTCGGCGAATTTTTTCTCGGATTGCTCGAAGAGCCCGACCGACCAGAGTGCATCGGCAAACAGCGCGACCGAGTAGGCGTCCTTGACGCCGGTCTTCATCAGCGTCTGCGCATCGGCGTACGCGTGCGAGAAATCGCCAAGCCTCAGCGCGGATGTAACGCAGCCCGCCAGCGCTTCGCGTCGAATGCGCGGATCCTGGCTCGGCTTCGCCTGCTCGAACGCATCGAAGGCTTCCGTATACCGGCCGTCGGAGAACAGCAGCTTCGCCATCTGCAACTGCACTTCGGCAGCCTCGGGCGAGATGGCCCGCATGCCGGGCGTCAGAAAGGTGATAGCCGCACCAATAATTGCGGCAGCGGTTAACGGCCTGAGGACTGAAGACATGGCCCCTCTCGGTTAACGGCGAATCAGCGGATTACCCTGGATTGTAGGAGGGGGAGCCGTTCAGCGCAATTGAATACTTAGCGGGTGTAGAGTTCGATAGGTACGCCGTCGTACATCTCGTCGATTCGCAGGATCTGCGACTCGCGGCTGTAGGTACCTAATTCGTAATCCTCGCTCATGATGAGCGCTTTGATGGGCTTGGTGGGGCACACTTCCGAACAGAGGCCGCAAAAGCTGCAGCGCGACAGGTTGAAATCGAAATAATCCAGGATCTTGATTTTCTGTCCCGGCTCGCGATGGCCGCCGAGCGCAATCAGATCGTCCGGGCACGCCTTGGCGCACTGGTCGCAGACGATGCACGTTTGTGCACCGGATTCGGGCTCGACCTGCAGGCGCAACACGCCGCGGAAGCGCGGGGCGACCGGCCGCCGCTCCGCCGGATACTGAAACGTGAACGCCGGCTGCGGCGTGTACTTCAGCGTGAGCCATAGACCCTTCAGCAGGTCGACGAGAAAAATCGTTCTGAGCAGTTGTTTCATTCAGCGTTTCTCGTCACCCAACCAGGGTCGGTTCCGAGTCTCCGGCCATAATCACGCGCTCTTTGCGGAGCACGGTGTTCTCTTTGCGAATCTTATCCTGCAGCCGCATCAACCCGTACAGCAGCGCTTCGGGGCGCGGAGGGCAACCGGACACGTACACATCGACCGGCACGATCTTGTCGACGCCCTGGAGCACACTGTAGGTCGGAAACGGGCCGCCTGCGTTGGAGCAGCTGCCCATCGAAATCACCCACTTCGGCTCCGGCATCTGGTCGTAGAGCCGGCGCAGCACGGGCGCCATCTTCTTGGTGACGGTGCCGGCCACGATCAGCAGATCCGACTGGCGCGGGGACGCGCGGAACACCTCTGCGCCAAACCGTGAAATGTCGAACCGCGACGCGGAGGCCGCCATCATCTCGATGGCGCAGCATGCCAGGCCGAAGCCCATTGGCCACAGCGAGTTCTGCCGTGCCCAGTTCAGGAGCTTGTCCACGTTGGTGGTGATGAAATTGTCTTCGAACTTGTGATCGATTAAACCCATTGGTGCGCCTATTCTATCTGTTGTAGTACCCGGCGTTCAAACCGATGAAATTAGCCCACTTATGGGGCGTTTCGTCGAGCGAGAAGATGGCCTCCACCGGACAGGCGGGCACACAGGCGCCGCAATCGATGCACTCGTCGGGATGGATGTACAACATCTCCGCCGTCTCAAAGGCCGGTTCGTCTTTGCGCGGGTGGATGCAGTCTACCGGACAGACATCGACGCACGCCGTGTCCTTCGTTCCGACGCAGGGCTCGGTGATGATGTACGCCATTACATGATTTTCATACGGCCGGCGAACCCGTCTTCGTACCCGTGGTAGTGCGAGAGCGAGGGTTCCGGGTATTGCCAGCAGTAATAACCGTCGCCGTTGTCGAAATCGACAAGCCACGGGCCCTTCGCTTCAAGCCCCATTTCACGGATGCGAGCCGCCCACTCGTCGACGATCAGTTTCAGCTCGGCGCCAAGAATGCCGCGCTCGGGATCGTCGACGTCGATGTCGTCGATCGCCGCCGCGAGCGCTTCGGCGTCTGCTGCCGCCTCCGCTGTTATTTCCTTCACCGCCGGCAACATCTCGCGGGCCTCGGCCAGGGTAAAGCGGCGGTTTGCGATGTCCTTGTCCACGACACGATTATAGTATGGACATAGTGCACATTCGGGCATCGGTGCCGCGACGCGCGGCGCCGCTGATGATTTTCCTCGGCGTTTGGGTGATCGCCGCGCGTGCGGCGGATGCTCAAGAACTGCCGTCCGGACCCATCTCATTCGCGGGTGGCCGGGTGACGGTCGGCGCCGACGTGTCCTTCTCCACCTCGACCGAGAAGGACGACGCCGCAAAGCCCGCCGAGTCGGGCTGGTTCAACTACACCGACTACGAACACAGCACGATGCGGCTGGCGCGCATGGGCGTCACCGCCGACGTGCGGATCACCGATCGCGTGTCCTTTCTCGCCGAGATGCGCAGCGAGAACGGCGATCCGCCCCGGCCCTACGCCTTGTTCGTCCGCGTGCGGCCGTTCAAGCAGCGGCCGATCGACATTCAGGCCGGACGCATCCCGCCCACCTTCGGCGCGTTCTCGCGCCGCATTTACGGTGATGGCAACCCACTCATCGGCTATCCGCTCGCCTATCAATATCTGACGTCGCTGCGCGCCGACGCGATACCGGCCGACGCCGACGAGCTGCTGCGCATGCGCGGTCGCGGATGGCGCGCGAGCTACCGCGTCGGAGCGCAGACCGCTGCCCCCGGCATGCCGCTCATCACCGCATTCAGATGGGACACCGGCGTGCAGGCGCGCATCGGTCCGGAGCGGCTGACGGCGAGTGTTGCCGTCACCAACGGCACGCTCTCGGACCCGCGCACCAAAGACACAAATGACGGCAAACAGGTGACGGGTCGTCTGCAGTGGCGCCCCACGATCGGACTGGTGCTCGGCGGCTCGGCCGCGCGTGGGAGCTATCTGGCCGACTCGACTCTGGCGGCCATGTCGCTTCCTGCGGGCGCTGCGGGGCGGTCGGCGCAGCGCGCCTTTGGCGTCGACGCGGAATACTCGCGCGATCATTGGCTGGTGCGCGGCGAGGCGGTACGGAACCGGTGGGAGATTCCAACGCTCATTCCGTCAATCAATGCATCGAGCGTGTTCGTCGAAGGCACATACAAGATCCGCCCGGGTCTCTTTGCCGCCGCACGCATCGACACGCTGCGGTTCAACCGCTTGACGACGCCGACGCAATCGCGCACGTGGGACGCGCCTATCACGCGGTTCGAGACGGGCGTCGGATATTACGTGCAGAGAAATCTGCTGGCGAAGGGCACGTACCAATACAACCGGCGCGACGGCGGGCTTGTCCGCCGGCGAAGTCTCGTCGCCGTTCAACTTCAATTCTGGCTGTGAAACCTTCTGCCCTCTGCTCTCCGCCCTCTGCCCTGTGGCCCTCTGCCCTCGCGCTCGTCGCCCTTGCCGCCATCGTGTCCGGACAGACGTCTCCGGGCGCCGGGATTATCCGCGGGCGCGTCGACGTCAGGCGCGTGCTGACGCCAGTCGAACGCCGTCCGTCCATCAGCGAGCTGGGAACGCCGGTGCCGCACGACCCGATCGACTTCACGCGTTCAGTCGTGTATCTGGAATCGGCGCCAGCCGCGGCATTCGCGGATCTCGAGCCGCAGCGCGCCCGAATGGATCAGCGCAACGCCACGTTTGTGCCGCACGTGCTGGCGATCACCGTAGGCACGACCGTCGATTTTCCGAACAACGATCACACCTATCACAACGTGTTCTCGCTGCGGGGACCCAAGCCGTTCGACCTTGGCCGCTACGCCGCAGGCAAATCGCGTTCGGTCCGGTTCGATCGCCCCGGCATCGTCCGGGTGTTCTGCGAAATCCACTCGCATATGAGTGCGTTCATTCTCGTATTCAGCCATCGGTACTTCGCGGTCACCGGCTCCGACGGCCGGTACCAGATCGGCCGCGTGCCGCCCGGACGCTACACTCTTATGGCGTGGAACGAAGGCTCGGTTCGCGAATCGCGGCCCATCCTGGTGCCCGAGGATCAAGGGATCGTCGAAGCCGATTTCACGCTGCGCTGAAGCTGACACCGAAATTGTGAAGTTCCTCGGGTCACTCACCAACCGCATCTTTCTCGCGAGCGCCGCGCTGGCGGTCGTCTCGATTGTGGCGG
>Ga0065715_10001670_pt1 | contig 14751 bp, 13 predicted proteins | sample MisBulReplicate1_FD_59102 | JGI IMG/M metagenome (GOLD analysis project Ga0065715, IMG submission 59102) | Miscanthus rhizosphere microbial communities from Kellogg Biological Station, MSU, sample Bulk Soil Replicate 1 : eDNA_1 v2 (version 2) | ecosystem: Host-associated > Plants > Roots >...
ACGCAAATTATGTCGTTAACATTCATCGCAATACAATCTATCCCAATGGTATCATACTTTTTCATTAAATGTGCAATTAGTATTTTTGAACCCACTCCATCAGAATGAAGAGCCATAATCCTTGAACCAATTTCTATTAGAGCCGCATAATGTCCGAAACCTGACAATACCTTCCATCCAGTGCTAGCGATATAAGTTCTAGATATCGCATTTGCTATTTGAGACTGGAGATTCCTAATTTTCTTTAGGTCAACGCCTGCCTTAGCATAATTCATTCTCATAGTGAGGATTATCAAAATTTTGTGTTTAATAGATATTGCGAATGAATCCCATTCGAAATTTTTGTTTAAGATCGCCAATGATCACATCTAACTTATAAAAGAGATCCTGATTAAATGATAATGACTAATTTGGAATCAACATTTGATGATGCAGAACAGATCTTCGTTGAATTATCTAACTCTCAGCGATTAGAGATAATACATTCTTTACATAGACAAAAGCTGAACTTAGCTGGGCTTTCAAAGGAATTGGGAGTCACTATGCAAGAAGTTCATCGAAATTTGAACAGACTTATGGAAGCTGGACTAATTGAAAAAAAATCAAGTGGTGTATTTTCTCTGACAACGTTTGGAAGTACTATTATTAGACAGATCCCTTCGATTGATTTCTTATCGAAAAATAGACTTTACTTCTCCGATCATACCTTCGGCGACATGCCAATGAAATTTATTCAAAGGATAGGAGCATTGAGTAATGGTGAAATCATTCGAGGTTGGGTTGCTGTTATTGAGCGTATAAAAGAAATGTACAGACAATCACGTGAATATATTTATGGTATGCTACCTCAGGTGACGCATGATCTGATTGAAACAGTCATACCGATGGTTAGGGAGCATGAAGTCGTATTCAAATATATCTTGCCTGAAAATGCACAGGTTCCCAAAGCCGGCATGAAACTACTGGGAGATATTAGCTACAATGATTTGTTAAAGCGAGGGCTTATTGAAAGGAAAATGATCAAGAAGATTAGCGTTGCGGTGGTCTTGAATGAAAGAGATGCGTTGGTGATGTTTCCGTCTACGCGTGGAGAGACCGACATGAACGAAATGTTTTGCAGTAGCTATGGTGAAACAGGAAATTTTTTCCACGAATGGGCTCATGACTATTTCTTTTACAATTGGTATAATTCCCATTCATTTGATCCAGAAAAGCTCAAAATAGTATAAAAACTAAGCATAAATGGTTATCAACTGTAGGAAGAATGTATTCCCAATTATGTCTTCCAAGATTACTAAGTTCTGGCCCGTTTCCTACTGCCATTCTCCATACTTGCTAGGTGAAGTGCTGAAAACATCACCTTAGCCTTGTGAAGAGTTTCTTTCCATTCTTTTTCAGGTATAGAATCCATAACAATACCAGCGCCAGCTTGGACATATGCGTTATTACTATTCACGAATAACGATCGTATTGTTATTGCGAAATCACATGATTTATTGAAGGAAAAATATCCTACAGCTCCCGAATAAGGACCACGTCGAGATGGTTCCAATTCATCTATAATTTCCATAGCCCTAACTTTGGGTGCCCCAGTCACAGTTCCAGCTGGGAAAAGAGCCTTAAAGGCGTCAAAACAATCTTTCCCTTCGTCTAGTGATCCTTCCAAATGCGACACAATATGTTGGACATGACTAAATTTCTTTACGATCATCAACTTTTTCGCTAGGACAGATCCAAACTTACATACCCTGCCTAAATCATTACGGGCCAAATCAACAAGCATCGTATGTTCTGCGATTTCTTTTTCATCGTTTAACAAATCAAATCGTAACCTCTTGTTAATGTTTTCGTCTTTAGTTACGGGCCTTGTTCCTGCTATAGGAAATGTCTCAACATTTCTGGAATTACTGCGTAGAAGCATTTCGGGACTAGAACCTATGATATAATTTTTGTCTTGCTTTAGGAAGTACATATAGGGTGAAGGATTCATCTTCCGAAGCTCTTGGTAGATGATCAATGGATCTCCTTGAAGAAGAAAACTAAATTTTCTTGAAAGAACTACCTGAAATATATCGCCATTATAGATATGTTTTCTTGCTTTTTCTACTTTTTTCATGAACCCGTACTTGTCTATTTCACTTCTTGGTTTGGAATAGGAAATCCGTTCTTGTTCTTCGTTTTCTTCGTTTTCATTGTCACATATGACCCTTTCTATTTCAGGGAGTCTTGATTTTTTCCCAATATAGAAGTAATAAGTTTCTCGTTTCTCTTGACTATATAATAAACCATCACAATAAATTCCAAAATTGAATAGAGGAAACTGAGCCGCCGATTTTTTTATTGGTGGTAGAAATTCCCAAAACCGAATTGCATCGTAGCTAACATAGCCTACTGCTCCGCCAATAAATCTATATCTATCATTAGTAACTATTGGCATTATACTTTTTAGTTGTTTTAAAGGATCGTTAACCTCAGTTTCATACACCAATAATCCTTCTCGATCCGTGGCCCAAAATTTTTGGAAATCACATTCGACTATTATCTCAGGATCGAAACCAACTATGGAAAACTCAGATAATTCCCGAGGACCCGTCAATGACTCCAGCATAAATGCACGCGCATATTTTCTGTAAATTTTTTTAAATAGATCAAATGGATTTTTTTTTGTATCCAGCTTTTTTAAGTGAATCGAATAATCTCGACCTTTATCAAATCTCAGGATGTCATTAGGCATTAATATTGACTACCACGAATATCTTTATATCAACTCTAATTATGCGATTTAAATCTTGTGAATGAAAGCCAATCATTTTTAACAATAGCCTAGAATCATCGAGTCTGGGGAACCATTCTATAACTAGTTTGTGCTTGCACATCGANACAATTATACACTTTTAATACAATACTCAAACGTTCTTATTGGTATNAACNTAATGGCTTTGTAATTATGGAAGTTACATTAAATGAAGTGCACACGACATCAACGATTTCGTTGTAAACGCATGATTAAGGTTCTATAATGCTGGTGCTGGCGAGTGGTTTTCGTCCCATAAATCCCTCGTCCCTCCCGTGCCAGAATTTTATCTCGCTTTCTCCATATTTCCAACATAGCCAAACCTCTTCGTCGAACCGCAGAGACGGAAAATCCAATAGGCCGTCATCAACACTTTTTATCATTATGCCTTGTTTTTCTAGTCCTTCTATCTCTTTATAAAGCCTGGATACCTCCCTGTTTAATTCTTGTTTTTTTGCAATAAAGGTACCTAATTTTGATCCTTCATTGGTTATTTTTTGTAAATCTTCCTGTAAAGAAATTACCTTGTTCCTAAGTAGGATGATCTGTGAAAACTGTTTTTGTATTTCTAGGAGGATTTTATTAACATCTTTTGGTGTAAAATAAACACCCATATTATTGAAATCCTTTTGTAACTCCATTTATAGATTATTATCTCCTTTTTACCCTAGCTTTCTTGCTTTTTCGTTCATCATAATTACTTAGTGATCTGGATACAAAATTGCCTAGGTCCCCCAGTCCATGTGAATAATTCTCCCACGAATTAGATCGTCCAAACAAGTTATCTAATTTTGCTGAGGCCGTAAGTGAAAATTTGTTTAGGGTTAAATGAATTGACTCATGACTTATGATAGAAGTAGCGATAGCTGACGTCTTTCCTTCTGTTTCATATTTTTTCCACGATTTGTAGTTAGAAATGAATGCACGAGATTTTCCGTAGTATGGCACGTACATTAGGCCCGTCTTACCAACCTTACCTCTTAGAACAAGATCTACCACCACTTCATTTGACTACGTGAATATTGTTCCTAATATTGATTAATGTTTTCAGGAAAATTTTTAGAGCGATACTTAAATTTTTTCCATTTATTTTTAAATGTTTTAATATCTTTTTATAATAAATACGTGTTTCTAAGACTATCCGATGTAATTTTGTTAAATACATTTTATGATTTCCGACCAGAACTTGAAAGTTTTTCCGAGTTTGATCAGGTATTCTCTGAAAAGTGAAAAATGGAGTTGTAGCAGCAAGATGATTCTAACAAAATCTACGTTAACGCTACATCGCATTAATAAAACCGTTCCTTAAATACCTAAATGTATGTCTACTGCGGCAATTCACAACAAACGTCTTTTGTTGAAGCAAAATTCGGGTGTTCAATCCCTTAAAATTGCTCTTGTGGCTGTTGAAGTGGCTTTAAAATCAGTTGATCCTTTTTTGCTTGTCAAGAATAGTATGAAATTAACTGGATCAGAATTATGCATAAACGATGTTGACTGTAGATCTAAAGGATTTAATCTGTCGCTATTTGATAGGATTTACATAGTAGGTGCTGGTAAAGCGACAGCAGGCATGTCTGAGGCGGTAATACATATTCTTGGGGGTAGAGTTAGTGGTGGTGCAATCACTATCCCATATGATATAAGTACAAGACGGAGTATACTGTCTATTACACATGCAGGACATCCGTTGCCAGATAAAAATGGGCTAGAAGGCACCAAGAAAATATTATCAGTACTGGATAACGTAACTAGTAATGATTTAGTATTTGTCTTAATCTCAGGAGGCGGCTCCGCATTGATGCCGCTACCAATGAACGGAATCACTCTGGCAGAAAAGCAAAAGATTACTTCTACGTTATTAGCATCTGGTGCTTCAATTGATGAGATCAATATCATAAGAAAGCACCTATCGGCAATAAAGGGAGGACGGCTGGCTAAAATTCTTGGAAAGGGAAGTACTTTAATAAGTTTGATAATGTCTGATGTAGTGGATGATAGAATAGACATAATTGCTTCTGGACCAACTGCCCCAGACAAATCGACATTCCATGATGCAAAGTTGGTTCTTCAAAAATACAAATTGTGGAATAGTGGGAAATTTGCTTTAAAATCTGTTATGAAAATAATTGATGAGGGAATCAGAAGAAAAATTGAAGATACACCAAAACCTTCTGATCCTGTGTTCAAGAAAGTACATAATATTCTTATTGGGAGTAACGCAGTTGCCTGTAAGAGTGTGTTTTCGTATCTTAATAGCCAAGGCATTAAAACTATGTATCTGGGTTCATCATTTATGGGAAAGGCGTTGAACCATGGTTATTTCCTCCATAAACTCGTTGATGACTTCTTGCCTCCATCGGTACCATACGCATTCGTTCTAGGAGGCGAAACAACAGTAGAATTGGGTACCAAAATAAGTGGACGGGGTGGTAGGAATCACGAAGCTGCTCTTGCTGCTGCAGTAAAATTTAAATCATGGACCAATAAGGACTTCACAATTTTATGCTTGGGCACTGATGGAATTGATGGCAATTCGAATGCCGCAGGAGCAATAGTTACTCCTAAAACTATGTCAGAGATTTCCAAACAAAATCTGGATTTATCCCCATATCTGCGCAGACATGACAGTTACTCTTTATTCAAGAAATTGAAATCAGTAATTGTTACTCATAAAACAGGAACAAATGTAAATGACATATCAATAGTTTGTAGAGTGAAATAGCAGACTGCTCACTTGCATATTAAGAACTAAAGACGGTATGGTAATACACTATATTTATTGAAAATAGAAACTAAGGTGGAGGGTTTAGCAGGACCCTAATCTAAGGCCTATGTTGGCAAAGTGAAAATGAACGTAGCACCCTTTGAACTTTCATTATTATACGCCCATATTCTTCCTCCATGAGATTCTACTATACTTCTTGAGATGAAGAGCCCTAGTCCTGTACCCTGTTCAGATTTTGAAGCAAACTTAGAGAATAAACGAGAATGAATTTCCGAATCTATTCCTCTTCCTGAATCCCTCACTAGCAACAATATCTCCTTTTCTTTTATTTTGCAAGAAATTGAAATTGTCCCTTCCTGGGTAAACTTAATTGCGTTGCTGACAAGATTTGAAACAACTTGCGTTATCCTGCTCTTGTCAGCATTAACTTCGATATTAATCGATTCATATTCGATATCGACCTTTCCATTCCTCATAGGATCTTTTTCGACTAGGCGTCGAGTCTCTTTTACAATCTGTGACAATATTTCATCGATGTTAAAGCGTTCTTTGTTTAGCTGTAATGACTTTCCTTCAATGCGGGTAACATCAAGTATGTCTGCTGCAAGTCGATCGAGTCTCTTCGCATTACGAATTATTACAGCAATTTGATCCTTGTCGACTTCAGCAGAACTCTTACCGTTGAATTTGTCCTCAATAAGTTCTGCTTCTCCTAGGATAGGCATTATAGGAGTTCTAAGCTCGTGGGCCGCCACGTTGATAAATTCCTTTTGCATTCTATCATGAATTTCGAGTTGTTTATTGGCTGAGGCAAGAAGCATATTAGACTCTATTAAGGATTCATTTGCTTTTTTTAATTCTAATGTCCTCGAGGTTACAGCTCCCTCCAATCGCTTATTCCAAGATAGTATTAAAAAGGCAATCCCAAATGCTAATGAACCAATTACGATGACTACTATTGTGCTAAAGTTTTTTTGTTGATTGATTAGAAAACCAACATTGCTAGCTAGATTGTGAGGTGCGCTTAAATACAATGTCCAGATGTGTCTTCCATCTATGACAACAGGCTGGTAAGCTAAGGTAGTTACGTTACCACGAAGGAGAAAATCTTGTGACCCCGATTTGCCCTGTAAACCATTTTCCAATATTTTATTGTAGGAATCTTTAATCTCTGCAGGTATCAGAGATTGAAATTCCGGGGCAAGATAATTCCTACCGACTACTTCTTCATTCCGTGAATACAATATGACACCATTTCTATCTATTAAACCCAAGGTGCTTTCGAAATTAGGCGAAAGCTCTTTTTGTAAGAAACGACCCAAGTCTCCAAGACTTATGGTAGCAACTACTACCCCTTTGAAATCAGATTCTCTATTATTAAGATTAGTGGTGTCGTTGGATCCGTTGTACTTGGTGATGATTGGAAAGGAAATATAAAGATGGGAAAATTTATTCTTAGCCTCAACAGCAGTACCAAAATATGGTTTGTTCGTCATTTTCGGTACGGAAAAGTACTCTTTATTACTCAGATTTTGCCCTATACTATTGCTGCCCAAGTTGTTATTATCACTTGTTGCCAGCAGTTTACCTTCCTCATCTATCAAATAATATCCTTCAGTGAGTTCGCTAGTTCCATTTTGCGCCGCAGTCATGAGATTGTAGGCTCCCACATTCCCGTTCTCCGAGAACAAAATAGCAGTGCTCAGTGTTCTAAGATTAATAGATATTGATTCTATACTTCTTACCAATATCCGGGCCAGCTCGTACACTTCAATGTTTGCATTTGACTTTACGTCCTGCGCTGCTATTTCTGCAATTTCAGATGCTGTAATAGTAGAATATTGATAAGAAATAATAGCCAATCCAATACCCACTATAGCGATTACGAGAAGGAGTATGATATTATTTTTTGAGAATGCTGTTCCTAGCAATAAGATACTAGGAATAACATTCTCGTTCTAGTAGATAAGTTAACGCTAAACATTATTCTAGCAGAATTGATTATATATAATGACAATAAGTACCATCCAAAGTAATATAATAATTCATTGTACGCATGCAAATTCTTTTGAATTATCCACGATTTTTGATCAAACGGCATAAATTACCTTAACCTCTCCGAACAATATTTTCTTGACGGAGCCATCTGCAAGAGTAATTAATAAAGCACCCGAATCGTCTAGATCCAAAGCTCGCCCGTTAAATACATTGTTCCCATCATTAACGGTCACTCTCTGTCCAAAAATTTCTGATCCCTGTTTCCAGCTTTCTATAATCTCCCTTGTCTTGCCATCTTCCAAAAGCAGATAATAATGTTCTAATTTTTCAATTATCAATTTAGTGATGTCGTTCAATGCGATGTCGTGCTTTATTTCATCTCTTAGAGTAGTAACGTCAGAACATCCTTCCAAAGTAGCCGAATTGAATAATTCTTGGGTCGAAAAGTTAGCATTCAAACCAATACCCATTACTACAGTTCCACCTTTGTCGCCTTCGAAATTTGCGTCAACAAGAATGCCACATACCTTCTTCCCCCGAATCAATATATCGTTGGGCCATTTGTGCGTACATACTATGCCAGTCATTTCCAAAATGCTATCTCCCACTGCTAATGCACCTATGAACTGAATGAGGGAGATCTTTCTTGATGTAAATCTCGGTTGCAATATGATTGACATCCATAAGCCTCCTTTGGGAGAAATCCATTTCTTTCCCATTCTCCCTCTCCCGGCGGATTGTTTCTCGGCGATTATTACAGTACCAGATGGAGAATCATTTTGAGCCATCGAAAGTGCGTAATCTTGGGTCGATTCAATTTTATCGAAGAAATGAATATGTAAACCTAATTCCTTTACTTTCAGTGATCCNCGTAATTGTTTTGCAAAATCNATTTCCATATACGCACTACACTAACCAACTACAATTAAGATGAAATATAAAAATACGACGATCGAACTGCAAAAATAGAAAGTCGCAGACTTATTTTACTTGACTGCCAATTGAAGTATTTGCATCGATGTAAATAGCATGATATCGTTAATGTATGCTGCCTGATCATCCGAATATCGAACTAAGAAATCATAGTAAGAAACTGGCTGCTGTAACTGCCCCAATGATTCTAGAATATAATACTGTGTCGGCCATGGAGAGGACTAATTCATTCAAATTATCATGGTTCTTGATGAGGCGGATTACTGCCCGTATAGATAGCGGTAACGACAGCAGAGAAAATAGGGCATAGTATGGAATTAACAAGAAGGCCACGCCTAGTATGATCATGCCATAGACGAGGGTAATTAGAAAGGGTAAGACCTTACTCGCCCGATCTTTCCCCAGCATTACCGAGAGGGTACGTTTACCTTTATTCTTATCTGCTTCATAATCAGGAAATGAATTGACTAATAGGACGCATGCAGAGAGTAGACCTATTATTATCCCAACAAAAAATGCTGTGGGGTCGATGATTCCTGTTTGAACATAGAAAGAACCTAAAACGATCATGGCTCCTTTCACAGTCACGAATACTTCACCTAATCCGGCATTAACAATATTAGTTGAATAAAAATAGATAGAAAGAGTCGCGAATAAGAGAATCAGTAGAATCACAATNCCACGAACAGTAACGAAATATACACCTATAATAGAGCCTAATATTAAGAACAANATACCTGTAANATATACCGATTTTGGTGTTAGGAGTTTTTCTGGCAATACTCCTGTNCCACCACTAAATTTNGTTCTTGTGGTAGTTGTATCTATTCCTCTTTTGTAATCCCAATAATCATTAAGTAAGTCTACGCTTGTATGCAAGCAAACAACTCCACAAATAGTGAGTATGGCGTAAACTGGATCAAATGGATTATTCTTCCAAATGCTAATGGCAAATCCATTTACCACTGCTATTATCGAAGCTAGAAGAAATCTTATCCTAACAGCTCTGGACCATATGGAGAGGTATCTTAATATTTTTTGATTTCTCATAGTTATTCATTTCAACTACAACTAGGTAAGGAACTACCCTGGATACTTTTCTTAGTCATAAACAATTGGCAATCAACATCCAAACCTTTCTAGTAGTTATATAACTATAAAAAATGGAGTGAGTTTAACTGCTTTCGTCTATAGTTTTGGAGCGCGAAAGTACCCTCTCAGGTGAGGAGGTAACGATGACCTTGGTGTAGGAGTATATTGAGGCTCGGAGCTGAAACGAGAGTTTGTTGGTTTACTCGGATCGTATCCTGGTAAGGTTGGATCATTGTTAATATTCCCTGAGGACGGTGAGGTGGAGACTTTCGAACTAGATTGTGCAGTTCCTACTGGTTTACTCGGATCGTATCCTGGTAAGGTTGGATCATTGTATTTGTTAATATTCCCTGAGGACGGTGAGGTGGAGACTTTCGAACTAGATTGTGCAGTTCCTACTGGTTTACTCGGATCGTATCCTGGTAAGGTTGGATCATTGTATTTGTTAGAGGACCCAGAATTACTCATATGATAATATTCATAACATCATATTTCAATTTATGGATTTCGCTTTTTATCAGTCAGGGAGATACATACATGAAACCCCAACCACCCCAATGAATGTTCTTCGAGGTTCTCAATTGATCGTTCGGCTTGGAGTCATCTAGACATTCTAGACTTTAGAAGGAGGTAATTTGTTATCCAAGGTCTTGAGCATTATCATCTTCTGGTCTTGATGAGATTAACCAAGTATCGTCTGAGGAGCTAATTAGACAATCAGAGTATCAGTTGGCTATTGGTATCGGTATATTCTTTAAACTGCCATCAAGATATAGTTTCAGACGGTCAAAAGAGAGTTCAGGATTCGCTGCTGAATATCCTTTCAATTTTTCCCAATTTAAGTTTGTTCGATAGAGCGTATCAACTACTTTAACTGGGATCCATGTCTGCAATAGTTGTGGTATTTGGGATAAGATATATTATCCACAGAAATAATCTGAGCCCCATAAAGATGAATATTCACAACTACCAGGATGTTTTATAAACATAAGATAGTACCACAGAAATTTTTGGTACTGATAGATAAGTTCTTCCTGTATAAACATGTTGCTTCTTTATTATTTTAGTAGTTGATCTATGGTAGCTAAAGGATAGCTTCCATCTTCATTAAATTCTATTTGATCCAAGTTCATCAACACATCTCTCTTATTCCTAATGACTGACCAACCTTTAGTTTCCATCATATCGAAATATTTTCTTGTTGATTGGAGATCAGCTTGTCCTAAATTGTTATTTGGATCCTTATATAGAGAACAATATGTGAGGCATGCTCCAAGCAATGGTGTAAGCATTCTCGTAATTTGGCCTTTTTGACGCATTCCAAATATAGTAAAAAGCATCTCGTTGTTACTAAACTTCTCTGTCACAGACAGGATACTATGTATATCTTTATTTGTTACTGGTGTAAATACCATTTTAGCTACATTTGCGCCTGTTTCATTTATATCAGAATAAATCTTCAATATCTCATTTGGCGTTGGAGTATGCCTAAAATCATGATATGAACATATTATTCCGACATCATTGATCCTTGCTTTTTCAATAATCTTATCCCGTTTTTGCTTGTTTATTGCTAGTTCTATATCTACAAATGAAGGTTTAGATTCGATAGCTGTCTCTAGAACTTCTAACCTAATATCTTCTCCGCCAGAAAACATGCCACCATCCTCTCTATTTCTATTTGTTACTATTAACGGTAATTCAGATTCATTTATAACATTATTCAGAATTTCTGATGATATATTGTTGAAATAGTCAATTCTAAATTCAGCGATATCAGAGCCCATATTTTTTGCCGACTGTAGTGAGTTTAGGTATGAATCGGAATTGCCAGCAGCTATCGGAGTGCATATTAGCGGCTTCTCCTTCATAACACTCAGAATATCCTTGGATGATAACATATTCACTCCTCTGGGCATGTAGTTAAAACAACCAGCGGGTGAAGTATATATCCTGTTCGCCATCAACTCTCGTTCTCATGTTCATCTTCAGATAAGCAGGCATTTAATCATTATAAATTTAGTTATAAAGCTTTCAATGGATCTTTGGGAGTTAAATTGCAAGAGTGCAGGTTGGATTTCATTCTGTCAGATTTCCGCTAAAATGTGGCACCGTAAATAATTTGCTAATGAATGACCGTCGTGAGAAAAATGATTTGTAAGGCGGAATAAAGGGATCATATTTCTCAGAATTCTTATCCATGGAAGTATGTCCAATTGTTCTCAACAGTTACTTTTTTTCATTGAAATTATTTCATTCCCTATACTTCATAGTAATATTCGCCCATTGACTGTCTATTGACGATGTATATACCCAGTCCACAATTACAAGACTAGATGAGGCTAGTCCTAAGCAAAAGGAACCTCTGAACACTACAGTTCTGATAATACGATCAAGCCATGAGAATTAGGCGCACTAAATATTCACTAAAAGTCAAAAGCAATACCACATTTCGCCATCAATCACGGCTTTATGAACCATAAGAACAAATTATGATGCCAAAGCCAAAGCAAGGTACCGTCATGGTTACCTCAGGTATGGCTCTAGTTTGCGTTGCAAGAATGTCGGAAGGTCAAGTTATAGAGGTCTTTGAGAAAGAATATCAAGAGCTTTTTCGAATTCAACTTCATTAAGTGGCGGTATTTTGGCAATACGAATATTCTGCTTCACATGTGCAGGATTCTTGTGTCCTAGTATTGGAGCAGTAACATTGGGAGTTGATCTAATTATTTGTATTAATTTAAGTACTTGATCAGTAATTCCTGAATATTCTGGAATCTTAGCATTTAGTAACCTTGTCTGAAATAGTGGCACACTCGTAAATACACCTACATTTAATCTATTACATGCTTCCAGTATTGTAAGACCTTTTTCAGAACCCACATTCTGGTTCTTGAGGAAGAGTGCTTCGCTGTAAGCTAAATTATATGGAAGTTGTATGAATCGAAAACCATGGTTTACGCCGCCTATGTCTTCGGCTATGTTAATCATATCTTCTAACGAAAGATACTCCTTATTATCTTGCGGTACTCTGAAACATGTCCATGTTGCCATTCCATAGTATCGTATCTTATTATTTGAACGGTATCTTTCATAAGTTTGAAACACTTTTGCAATCGATTCATAAAATTCGTTTTTCCCAATATCCGCATACCAGCCTTCATACGCATTATGGATGTACACCAGATCAATTGTGTTTAGCCTCATGTTCATTAATGACTTGTCTATACATCTTGCGATATAATTTGGATTAAGTACATGATATCCAGAGCTTATATCGCTCGGATCTATCAATCCAGTGGATATGAACATTTTTTGGATATATTCCATCATACCTATGGAAGAATAGTCTCCATCATTAGTAATATAACCATTCTTGGTAGATATGAATATTTGATTTCTGGAAATAATATTATCCTTAACTAGACGATCAATGGCCCTCCCAATGCTCTTCTCGGATTTCATTAGCCTATAATTTATTGCAGTATCTATTACATTTATACTCCCAGATTTCACAGATTCATAAACAGCATTTTCAACCAGATCATCATCGTCTGATGTAGGCTCACCTAAATATGTCCCCATTCCAATACTTGACAAATGTAGCCCGTCAAAGCTACGAAAATGACTCCGCAATATTTCATTATTATCAATTGCATTATCCACATATTTCTTAGTCCCTTCACTAGTTGCATATCCATCTACAGCGCTATAAGTCTGAGTCAATGACATAGATTAGTTCCGGCAAGTAAATTAATGTTGGCGGGCATTTTCTAAATAATTATTTGGTTTACTCTGATTGTCACTTGATCTGCCTCGTCCATTCACTTTAGTATGTTTGATACTTTATGTTTTGTGTTTTGTGTTGCGAAAAAACTATGGAGCCCGAGGTTTGACTTTTGACGTGCCTGTAATATTTCCACCCACGGGTTTCTGTGTGAAGTCATTACCAAGAACTATCGCTCATTCCTTCTTATGCTTTAAATTTAATCTATACTACCATATTTCTGATATCTACCCACTATGGTAGACAATTTTTGCGAGCCAAGAACAATAAAGATGGATAGGTAATGTCATGCCACAACACCGATGCCCAAGATTATTCATTTTACCCCCTTTGCTGACAAATTGATACTCCGTGTGTATTTCTTAATAATATTATAAGAAAAACAATTATACTTTTTAGAATAATGATCCGCTTCATACATTTGTTCTTATAATAAGTAATAATAACAAATTTGATGCTCTTCGTCATTTGTTAGCTTTAATTACCTTCATAAAGCAGTACGCAGAAGAAAATATCCAGAAGCTACTCTCTGTATATCTCCATCCAAATGAAATTATGAAGAATTCCTCGTCGTTAGATTTACATTTCTACAAGGATACCAAAAATTATTTCGTTTGAAGGTCGGATCTTGACCTGTAGGCAGCTTCCTTCTTAACCTGTAAGAGGTACGGTTATTAATTCCAGATTAATTGCTTGGTTATTGTTTTGTGTTTTTCTATTAGTCAATGTTTCTGACATGTCATAAGCCGGTAATGAGCATAGATTTTGAGATAAATTGTGGGTCTTAATAGCCAAAGACCTTTCAGACATAATTCGTAATTCTTCTATTACTTCATATATAGTGATACCAAAAATGGTAAGACAAAAGTTTCCACGATATTTCTTTATGAGGCCATTATTAATCAATCTAGACATCTTAGAATAATATTGTTTACGAGAAAGATCGAGCCTTCGAGCCAGCTCAATACTGTTGCCGCCAGACAAGGCTACAGTCTTAAATAGTTCAAGCGAATTCATATCAGACAAGCTCCTTAATACTTCACCTATGGTGATCAATCTAATGCGACTCCATCCCATGTTAAGTAGAATGTCTACATATGGATTCGTAGTCACAACATGGTACATTTTTCCATTTTAAGGAATTTAATAGCCGATACCAAATAAATTTTAAAAATCATGAGTTTTCTCACCTTATTCTCCGAATTTTTGGAATTATTGTATCCTATTGGGATAAGATCCCTCATATTGTCTTATTCACAATGCTAGCTTTGCATTGACATCAAACTAGCTTTAGTTCACTTGGCTTCTTGCCTGTTCGAGAAGCCATGGTACTGTAGCATCCTTTGAAAGTTGCTTAAAGTACTGAATGAACTGCTGAGCCAAACGTACGTCATCATATTTCGATATAGCTGTGGTGAA
>Ga0065715_10089084_pt1 | contig 14726 bp, 7 predicted proteins | sample MisBulReplicate1_FD_59102 | JGI IMG/M metagenome (GOLD analysis project Ga0065715, IMG submission 59102) | Miscanthus rhizosphere microbial communities from Kellogg Biological Station, MSU, sample Bulk Soil Replicate 1 : eDNA_1 v2 (version 2) | ecosystem: Host-associated > Plants > Roots >...
CGTTGACTGACTAAGGACCCGCCCACCCGCAGTCCCAGACCGCTAAATCGTTTAGTGGCGCGGCCGGTGTATACCGCCGATGTCAAACCGCGCGCGCTGTATTCGTAAGTGACGACAACCTGTAACAGATTTAGTTGGTAGTCGAAGGTCGAGATGGGCCGGAGCAGGAATATCGCACCGGTGTTGGCATCGAGGTTGTAATCCAATGACCGGCTGAGCGTTTCCCGCGTAAGAATAATTTCGGGATTGCGGCGGTCACGTACCTCAAGTACGACCGTCTCTGACCCCGGCAAGATTCCCAGCTGCGACAGTTGCAGAAAGCCAAAGCTGCCTCCAGGAAAAACGTCGCGTGCAAAAGCTGTGTCCGGGCGCGCGCCAGTAAGGGTGATCGCGTCTCCGCGCGCGTTTTCAAGGTGCAACTTAACGCCGGTGAGATTACGCGAGTATCCGGTGAGCATGCGCGTATCAGTGGCACGGGCGGTCGCGGAAGCGATGATATTCGTTCCATCCTGATCGGGATTGAAGTCTCCAAACATTAGAAACGAAGATCCGGGATCCAACCTGGCATAGAGTTTGGAGTTTGAGCGTGCCTCTTCAAAACGCGTCGAAGAATCGCCGAAGAGAGGATAAGTGCGATCGAGTGGATCCAATTCGTAAAGACGATCGCGACCTGCGGTGCGGTGGAAAGCTCGGTGGCTGTCATAAGCGAGGGTGAGCAGGTTATTGCCAAAAATGCTCCCCCGATAAAAGAAACTCATCCGGCTCGACATAATTCCCCGAGTGCCTTGCCAGGCGCGGTCGGGAGCGGCGCGGCCAAATGTCGCTTCACCCATACCGACCAGTATTGCGGAGCGCATTTCAGGAAGCAGGCGTACAGACGCGCGTGCCTGCTGAAGCCCCATCTCGGCATGCAACTCGGCATTGCCTGGTGCATTGCCGGCGACCAGGTAGCCGCGTGCTTCACCACCGCTCAATGAAAGGTTGAGCTGCCGACTGGCAACGTCTTGTCCATCCGTCTTTTTGGTTGTCGCTGGAACTTGCAGACTGGAGTCGCTGATCAAGGAGACCTGAAGTGACGATTGCTCAAGCGAAGTGTTGGTGGGAGCACACGGCCTGGTTAGGTAATTACCGCCGCAAGCTTCCGAAAGCAGCGCACCGGATGAAACCTCCAGTAGCAGTTGGCTGTCAGCGGCCGGGTGGTTCCATTCGTCATATGCTCGTACATAGACGAGGGTTGACTCACGGCCACCGGCGATTAACTCCGCCTTCTCAGTTACAATTTCCAAACGCCTGGCTGGACCACGGCCGTAGGCGCTTGACTCAGCCACGTTGCCGGCCTTGCCTTCAGGGCTGATGGGTGTGACTGCGATTCGGTTTTTGCCGGGACGCAAATTGATGCCGACAAAGGTGTAGGTCGTAATCTTATTCTTGTGGTCAACGCGGCGCTCACCGATGAGCGAGTCGCTCAATCTCTCGCCGTTTACTTCCGCAACTACAGTCCAGCCCTCAGCAACCGTGGCTTCCAATCTCAAGCCCGCCGACATGATCACTTGATCGAGCAACGGTGCATCAATGCGGGCTGCTCCCGGCGCGACGGGCACGACGTGGTCTCCGGCCTGCAACTCGTAAGTTCCGGAAGGCAAGGATGAAGGATGAGGGATGAAGGATGAAGCAGAAGGCTTGTTTTGATCATCCTTTATCCTTCCGCCTTCATCCTTTGCTTCCGGCGGCAGCAGTGCAAAGTTCTGTCGCAACAACGCGCCGCCACCCAGCGGCGTCCGCAGTAGTTTCGACCAACTGCGTGCAGCACGGCCTTCATCATCAAGCAGCTTATGGCCGCGGAGAACGCTGATTGGATCGAGCGAGATGGCTACCGATCCTTCGTTGACGACCGGAAAGTTGTACATCCCCTGGCTGTCTGTCACTACTGAGTCGCCATTGCTCAAATAAAGTCTGGCATTACTAATCGGGCGGTCGCCTTCGTCAAATTCGCCATTACTATTGGCGTCGGCAAACACACGGCCGATAATCGCGCGCTGCAATCCGAAGATGCCACGGCCCACAACCACGCCGGCCCGCGCGGGAGTCGAAGAGATTCTCTGATTCGGCGAAATCACGCCCTCGGCTGTGGCGGAATTAAACTGTTCCCCGGCAGCGGCATTGACGCCGATGCGAACGCGATAGACTACGGTGAGTGCCTCTCCCGGACCCAGTCGGCCCAGACGAAACAGCATTTCGTTGCCGGCAATCTCCGGCTCAACCATCGCCAGCGGCATTCCCGGAGCGCCTTCGATTCGAGCGGTCCCAGGCACGTAGTGAAAAGAGGCAGGCAAGCGATCGCGCATTACACCTTCGCTAATCGTCGAGATGAGTGCATTGTGCAGGACGACTCGGTAGGAAACCGTGTCGCCGATCTCGGCCCGTTGTTTGTCGGCAGTCTTGCTTATTTCGAAGATGGCGGTCTCAAACATAGGAATGTTGAGGACCATGACCGCCAAGCCCTCGAGCTTCACTGCGGCGCGCGTCAGGGTGAAGCTGCCGCCCTCTGCTATCGGCTGATCATCTATAGCGCGCACCGTCAAATCGTAAAGATCGTGGTCACGCGGTCTTAACGTCGCTTCCAACAGACGTCTGTGGAAACCCGCAGCGACAACACTGATAAAGTAAATTGCAGGTTGCGCTTCGCTGCCTATCTGAGAAGGAGAAAGAGCGAAATTGAAGTTGCCACCTGAGCTGGTGGTGAAGGGATTGGCATTCGTTCCGTTAGGCGCGATTCCCGAATTCGCTACGAGGGCGAGTGGGATTTCGCCCATCTGATCGGTCGAGACGACCAACTTCGCGCCACTGATCTTGATTGCGCCACCGCTCCCGGCTGCATAAACGACGCCGAAAGGATCGCTGACGACGATGGCATCAGAGCTGAGGCGAGGGTTACGAAGATTTTCAGCGCTGACCAGCGCATTGTTGATAGTTCCGGTGCCGCCGATTGCCTTGGCCGACAAGCGGGCCCGAAATCGAATTTCCACCAGCTGGCCCACCGCGACTTCTGTTAGCCCGACTTCGAGACGTGCCCCAACGACATGGACGGCGGCGGCAGGTCCCGTCTCCACCACCAGAGAGTTTGGAACATACTCAAGATTGGTCGACAACTGGTCCATTACGACTACATTCCGGCCTGCACCGTCACCGGTATTAACGAAACTTAAGCTGTAGGTCAGTAGTTGGCCGGGCGTTGCAGTGATGCGTTCCTGGCCATCAACAAGCATCAGCGGCGCCATCTGCGGGTTGCGCGGCGATGAGAATATTGGGCCGGCGCCGACTTCGGAGATGATTGTTCCCTGATCTTCAGCGCTCCTTCCAGCTCCACTTTGCCCAGTACTCCCGGCCGTCAGCCGCAATGTCAACAGTGTTCCTGCGGATGTGTCGTTAATGTCAACGACAGCGAGTACGCCGAGGCAGCGGTCAGCGTAAAAGGACGGACTAACCGTGGTACCGACCAGCACGGGCAGGTCACCCGGGCTTACGAATCCATTGCCGTCCAGATCAAGATAGAGAGCGGCGAGAGTAGCCGGCGCGTTAATTTCGGCATGCGTGATCATGAAGCTATCAGCGACGTTGCCGGTATTACAGACACGGAAAACTTTTGTGATGCGTTCTTGTGGCGTGTGCGTCGATGAAGGGGTTGTCTCGTCAGGCGTGACTGCGATACCGGAGACAGCCGCGACGATAAGAGTCACCGTTCCGGAGATGGTATTGATTAGTTCGCCGTCTTCGCCTAAGTAGGTTCCTTCGGCGTGTGAAGAAATGATCGTTCCCGCCGCCGTACTGCTGTCCCCGGTAGAGCCCTGCGCAGACAAGGTGAGTGCGCAAACCAGGGCTATTAGGAGTGCCACCAGGGCTTTTACTGGTCTTTGAGTCGTCATCTTCACACTGGCCTTGCAGAGGCCGCGCCCAGGAGGTGAGGCTGCTGGATATTCCGGAAAAGATAGAGAGAAAGAGAGAGAGTTTTGAAAGGCCTCGACCGCTAACCCGGATTCACCGATGAGTCTGGGTTAGCGGCTTTGGTCCACTGATGGACTGAGCGTTACCGAATACGGACGGTAAAGCCATTGCTGCCGGCGGCGTCAGCGGGAGCCATCGCTCCAGTAAGAACGAACCTCACATGTGTGACATTGACGTCAAACCCGGCTAATACACCCGTGCCGCTGACTGGCGTATAGGTCCACGACACCTTGTTGTCATTTGAATATTCAATGGCGGCGACAGTGATCCCACCCCCCAGGTTGGTTAATACTCCTGAGTCAAGCTTGAAGGCAGTGTTGGTCGGTATCGCATCGATCAGAACAATGTTCTGAGCCACGAGGGGCGAGCTGTTAGTACCGCCGTCTTCCAGGCTCGCATTGTCGTAGGCGACCACGTAAGCGATGGTTGCGCCCGGTACGGCATCAGTTCCGGACCCGTCTCCTGGACCCGTATTCGCAACCGTTTGCGATTTGGCGAGTGACAGATAGCCCGTATAGAGACGGTCTATCGTGTCGTTAGTAGCGTCAGTCGTAATGCCCGATGTGGCGCGGATGGTATTCGCGAAGCCGGTCAGCACCAGTTTGCCTGATGGCGCGGTGACGCGGACGAGAATGCTTTCTGTCGTGTTGTAGTCCACCGCGAGTGTAGGTGAGGAAACGCTAAGGTCGACGTAGTCTGTTCCCAAACCGTTGACACTCACTTCGACTTTGAAGCCGGCCGTAAAAGCGGGCGCTGTGAACGTAAAGGTATCATTGGCATTACCCGTGTTCCGCACACTATTGGTGAAGACCGCAGAGCCTATCGCGTTGGTGTTAACACCAGGCGGAACGAAGATGCCGGTATTGACGCTGCGATTGGTGTAGTCGTTATTGGTGTTTGTTCCACTGCCAAATGCTCCCGGGAATCCAGCTGGACCAAGCAAAACGCTGCCGGTGTTATCCAGCGCTGCGGAAACGTCGCCGCTAGCCTCCACCTGACCGTTGGTTCCGGCTGTTGCCGTTACCACATCGGCGGCTGAGGCAACGAGTGCCTCGTTATCCCAGGGAGTGGCAATTGCAGCGTCACCCAACTGAACCTTGACGGTCGAGCCACCCAGGGCCGACGCGGAGATAGTAGTTCTCACGATGACAAAGAGCGTGCCGTCTTGTGCAACATCCTCTGATGTAACGTCGGCATTGTTGGCGAAAATATCCGTCTCACCGGCATCGATGATGCCGTCTTTATCTAAATCGATGACGGCAGCCGTAATCGAGGCAGATCCCGTCAGGATGATGCTGGCTCCGGCTTCCTTGAAGACTACCTGGTTGGTGAAGTTACCTGTATTGGTAATTGTAAACAGGAAGTCGACACCCGTCTGACTTCTGACGACATTCGCTCGCGTGCCGGCATCGGGAGTGATCGCCAGGCCTGAGATGTCCGTGACCGTAACATCGACACGGTTGGAGGTGGTGGTGAAGTCAGTTCCGCCCGACACGGCATCGGAATAAGTTGAGGTGGCTGTATTTGAGATTACGGTGCCACCCGGTGTGGTGGTCTGTGCTGTGGCGACTACAGAGGCGGCGCAAATGAGTGCAAGTGCTCCGATAAAGGAACACCAGCGGCTGGCCTTGAATTTCGTTGTATTGTTTGTCATTGATTTCCTTGAAGATGGTTAGAGTCTGAGACCGCCAAACCAGGTGAGCGGCCGGGGGAGCGAACTCAAGAGTGAGTCGCCCAAAATCTGAGTACGACGTTTAGTCTTACTTAACGCGTACCTGATAAGAGGCAACCACTTTGCCGCCCGCTGCGATGGGGTTCGCCCATTCAAAGCGCACTTGCGTGTACATCGAAACCGGAGCCGCAACTTGCTTCGTCGTGCCGTCAGCCTGCTTCTGATCGATCATTGGCGTCGCAGAAAATTCCTGGCCGCCATTGATTGAGTAGGTGACCTGGGTATTGCTGTCACCCAGCGCACTGCCGGCAACAAAGGTTGAGCTTCGTGGAATCTGTCCAACCGTGCGGTATTGACGGGCCGGCGCAGAGCCTTCGTTTACTGAGTTCATCGTGAAACTCACTACTTCGCCCGGCTTGACTGGACCGGCTTTCTCGACCGGAATCTTTTTGCTGTCGCGTTCGATAGCCCCTGTCAAAAAAAGTTTGACGAGCGGACGCTTCGTCGCTACCTCTTGAGCAAACGCAACGGCACCGGCAATGAGTAGTAACCCAAAGATTGCTAATACGACTCGGCCGGCTTTCTTGAATAATCTGGACATCGTTATCTCCTTTGAAAAAGTTTAAGCGAAGCAACAGGGCGCTTTACGCTCCGAAGTGCCTTCAGCAAAAACTTGTGCACTACTGTTACTCAGAATTTGTTTAGGAAGAGTTGACTCGCCCTTACGACGAGTAGATCGTTGCGGGCACCTTGTAGGTGCTGTCGATTGACACGTATCCTCTGCCTACGCCGCAATGCATGGCAATAGCCATTCCTTTTTAAGTCCCAGCAAAAAGGTGCGAGCTGAGTTTTGCGTGGTCTATAACGCCTCACAATGAGGAAGCACATAACCTGATACTTGACCTTTTCTGACCAGAGTCGAGAGGGCGTGATTCGGGCGGTGCTGACTTGAAGATCGCCTCAGACCGCCCTGTTATCCGTGCGATATGTGCGTCATCGCACTGACGAAACCTGCCAGGTCGGGATATAAAGAGACATCGTTCCTACCCATAGGTCTGTCGAGACTGAGTACTAATCGCCCTGTACATCTCGGTTGAAGAAGGCTCTCCGCACTCGTTTTGTGCAAGCGTCTAACTGCGCTGCGCTGCTCGCGTAAGGGCAGCGCAATCGATAGAAAAGATCGGGAAATACAAGGGCGATAGTCTTTGGGTCGGCGCCACTAAAAGCGAGGGGGATATGGAATGCACGTGCCTTGGGATAGTGAAGAGCAGCTTCAATCTGTGATTGAGAACCTCACTGAGGGTTTGGTTATCTGCGATCTAAATGGCCAGGTTTTGCAGTGCAATAAAGCCGCGCTCGAACTGCATGGCTTTGTCAGCTCAAAAGATTGGGCACTTAACGCGGCGGCGTTTACGAAGATCTTCGAGCTGTCTGAGCTTGACGGTGCAGTTGTGTCTCTTGAGCAGTGGCCGTTGGCTCGAGTTATTCAAGGAGAGACCCTGACTAATGTTGTAGTGCGCGTTCGAAAGATCGATGGGGACTGGAACCGGATATTCAACTATGGTGGCGCTATTGTGCGTGATGCTGACGGAAGGTCTTTAGCATTCGTAACGATGTCGGATATTACTGAACGAACAAAAGCAGAAGAAGGGTGCCGTCTGTTGGCTTCAATCGTCCAGTCATCCGAAGATGCGATCATTGGGAAAACTTTGGACGGCATCATCACCAGTTGGAACAAGGGTGCGGAAACGATCTATGGCTACTCGGCAAAAGAGGCTGTAAAAAATTCCATCACAATGCTCGCCCTTCAAGAAGATTCTACTGAGATCCCGGCCATTTTGGAGAAGCTCAAACGGGGAGACAGTCTTGATCATTTCGAGACCATGCGCATTGCAAAGGACGGCAGGCGCATCTGGGTGTCCCTAACCATTTCTCCGATTCGTGATCCATCAGGACGAGTGGTGGGCGCTTCAACGATTGCGCGAGACATAACGAAGCGAAAGAAGGCAGAGGAGGAACAGCATGCTTCAGAGCTTCGGTATCGACGGCTCTTCGAATCAGCGAGAGACGGAATCCTGATTCTCAATGGAGACTCAGGAAAGATTGTTGATGTCAATCCTTACCTCATCGAGTTGCTTCGTTACCCGCGGGAAGAAATCCTCGGCAAGGAGCTATGGCAGATTGGAACTGTCGAAGATATCAGCAAGGCAAAGGCCCTATTGGTCGAATTACAAGAGCGAGATTTTGTGCGGTATGAGGACCTTCCCCTGGAAAGTAGCGAGGGAACAGTCACACAGGTTGAAGTGGTGGCTAACGCTTACCTCGAGGGCGAAAAACGCGTAATTCAGTGCAACATTCGCGACATCACGAAACGTAAGTTGGCCGAAGATGTGTTGAAGGTCACAAACAGCCAGCTTGAGAACACCCTCGTTGATCTGAAAGCAAAGACTTCGGAGTTGACGGCTATGACGCAACAGCTGTGGCAAGCTTCCAAACTATCAACGATGGGCGAACTCACCGCCAGTATTGCTCATGAACTGAATAATCCGCTGGCAACTATCTCGTTAAGAATTGAGATGTTGGCAAGCAGCCTTGCGCCTGATGAAGAGAAATCGCATTCACTCAAAATCATTGTGGGCGAGGTCGAGCGCATGGCCAAGCTAATCGGTCGTCTGCTGCGGTTTAGCCATCACAACGATCAGGAGTTCTTACCGCTTAATATTCGTGACGAGATGGAGGGTTCGCTCGAGCTTGTTGAATATCACCTGCGCGCCAGGAAAATCAGGATCCGGCGAGAGTTCGACGAGACACTGCCGACGATCCAGGCAGACCCGGAACAGTTACGCCAAGTCTTTTTGAACGTGCTGAGTAATGCTAGTGACGCTATGCCTCAGGGCGGGACGTTGGTGACGAGAATTAGATCGGTGGACTCGGAAAATGGAAGCAAAGGCGTTCGGATTGAAGTGATCGACTCCGGCGTGGGTATTACACCCGACGATCTCGGACGAATTTGGGAACCATTCTTCACCACCAAGCCTGAAGGCAAAGGCACCGGGCTGGGTCTGGCAATCACCCGCCGGGCCACCGAAGCACATCAGGGAACGATTTCAATTGCGAGCGACTCAGGAAAGAGTACAACGGTCACCATATTCCTGCCGGCGATTCACACCCCGAAAGCCGAACCCGGACGAAGCAATTCCTCAGCCTGGAAAGGTGGAATTAATTCAAAAACCGTTACCCCAGTCGCGTTGGCGAAAAAGGTTCGTGAAGTAATCGACTCGAACGGCAATAATGGATCAACGGGTCTCCGTTAACAGAAAATCTACCTATCTCATGGCCTTGCCTCCCTCAGGTGTTGTTTGAAAAGGCTGGCAGTATCAGTCAGAAAATCATAAGTGGTCGCCATACCCGCAAGCTGAATCGGCAAAGTAGGTGCCGGCATGTTGCTGATATGTGCGTTTGAGCACAGACACAAAAACCAGGATGGGCAAGAATTGAGGCTTTGCAAATATTCCCGCCTGAGATGACGTCGCCACTGAGAGGTAGGTAGCTCACATGAAAAAGCTCTGGCTAATTTTTATCGCAATTTTTGTATTTTCGTTTGCGATCCTGGGCTGGGTCGGCACTGAGATCTTTCGCCAGGCGCCGCCGATTCCGCGTGAAGTCGTGACCACTGATGGCCAGGTTCTGATTCCGGCGGAAGAGATATCCAACGGGCAAAACGTCTGGCAGGCAATGGGCGGCATGGAGAGCGGCTCGATCTGGGGTCATGGTTCTTACGTTGCGCCCGACTGGTCCGCAGATTACCTGCATCGCGAGGCGCTCTTCATCCTAAATGAATGGTCGCAGAAGGATTTTTCAGGTGACTATGACAAGCTTACCTCTGAACAAAAAGCTATCTTGCGACAACGGTTGCAGGACACGGTTCGGAAAAATAATTATGACGAAGCGAGCGGCCGGCTGACGCTCGAACCGGTTCGCGCCCGGGCCTTTGAAGATAATCTCAAACACTACACTGATATTTTTGCCAACGGCAAAACCGTATATGCCGTTCAGCGCAACGCCCAAGCAGACCCCGCTAAACTTCGCCAGTTGAATTCATTTTTCTTTTGGACTTCATGGGCCTCGGCAACCAATCGCCCCAACAACACAATTTCCTACACCAGTAACTTCCCTTCCGAGCCTCTGGTTGGCAACGTTCCAACCAGCAGCGCAATTGTCTGGACCGGCGTCAGCGTCATCATGCTGTTGGCGGGCATTGGGTGGTTGGTTTGGTATTACGCTTCGCGCGAAACGGAAATGGTTGCAGACGACGTGCCGGATGGCGATCCGCTAATCGGCGCCCAAATTTCACCTTCGCAGAAAGCGACTGTTAAATACTTTCTCGTAGTCACGCTGCTGTTCCTGTTACAAATCGCAATGGGGATGCTTACGGCACACTACGGTGTTGAAGGCGGCGGCTTTTTTGGTATCCCACTGGCCGACTATCTGCCTTACGTAGTTACGCGAACCTGGCATACACAGCTGGGAATTTTCTGGATTGCGACGGCGTGGCTTGCGGCTGGGCTCTTTATTGCTCCCTTCATCTGCGGTTACGAACCGAAGCGGCAAAAGCTCGGCGTGGATGTTCTCTTTGGCGCGTTGCTAATAGTTGTTCTGGGGTCGATGGCTGGGCAATGGCTCTCGGTCATGCACAAGCTGCCCGGAAGTTTGTGGTTTTGGTTCGGACATCAAGGCTACGAATACGTAGATCTTGGCAGAGTCTGGCAAGCAGCGCTTTTTGTTGGATTGCTGCTGTGGCTTTTCCTGATTGCGCGTGCTGCCATTCCCGCGCTCAAGAAAAAGGGCACCCCAAGATCTCTGATAACTCTCTACTTCTTGTCTACTGCCGGAATCGCGTTGTTCTACAGTCCAGGACTTTTTTGGGGAATGCGCTCGCACCTTTCGGTCGTCGAGTATTGGCGCTGGTGGGTCGTGCATTTATGGGTCGAAGGTTATTTCGAGGTTTTTGCCACAGTTGTCATTGCCTTCCTCTTCGCCAAGTTGCGCGTCATACGTGCAGAAAGCGCCGCGCAGGCAGCATTGCTTTCAGGCGCGATCTATTTGAGCGGCGGAATCATCGGCACGCTTCATCACCTGTATTTTTCTGGAACGCCAACCGTGGCGATCGCCTTCGGCTCTGTGTTTAGCGCACTTGAAATCGTTCCCTTACTGTTGGTCGGTCACGAAGCGGTGGCCAACATTCGGCGATCCAAAGCAAAACCATGGCTGAAGCAATACAAGTGGGTCGTTTATTTCTTTGTCGCGGTTGCATTCTGGAATCTGGTGGGCGCGGGAATCTTCGGATTCATGATCAATCCGCCGATCGCCCTTTATTACATGCAGGGCTTGAATACCACGGCAGTGCACGCGCACGGCGCGCTTTACGGCGTCTACGGCACGCTCGGACTGGGACTGATGCTGTTTTGTTTGCGGGCCATGAAACCGGAACTCAAGTGGAAGGAACGTCCGATTTGGTTTGCGTTCTGGGCCATTAACATCGGCTTGATGTTGGAAATCCTTTTAAGCTTACTCCCAGTTGGTTTGATGCAAACTTATCAATCGGTTTCCGTCGGCTACTGGTCGGCGCGGAGTTCCGAATTTATGCAGACCGACTTGATGCAGACTCTGCGCTGGTTGCGGATGATCGGCGACAGCATCTTCGCGCTCGGCGCACTCTCGTTTGTTTACTTCGCATTCAACTTGATGTGGCAACGTCCGGCCAAAAAAGCCGTGGTTGTTCCTACCACTACTCCGGCAGAGGTCGTCTAAGAGAACTATGCAACATTCCGGAACGCTGCCCCGCCCAGGCGAAGGGCTAAAGACGGAGAAGATGCCGGGCCACTGGGTGCTCGCTCGACTCGGCAAACGCGTCCTGCGTCCCGGCGGCATGGAACTGACGCGGCGTATGCTCGAACGCCTTGCCATTAAACCTGCCGATGAAGTGATTGAGTTTGCGCCCGGCATGGGTACGACTGCACGTCTGACTCTCGCCCTGGCGCCGTCATCCTACACGGCTGTCGAGCGTGACGAAGCAGCGGCGAAGACCGTCAGCAGTTATCTGAACGGATCCAGACAGAGATGTGTGGTAGGAAGCGCGTCCGAAACCGGACTCTCTGGAGAGTCCGCCACAGTGGTATATGGAGAGGCCATGCTTACGATGCAGACCGAAGATGTGAAACGGAGCATCGTGCGCGAGGCCCATCGACTGTTAAAGCATGGCGGGCGTTACGGGATTCACGAGATGTGTCTAATAAATGAGAGCTTAGATGCTGCCGCGAGACAAGAGGTCGAGCGATCGCTCACGGGTGTCGTGCATCACGGGGTGAGACCGCTGACGGTTGCGGAGTGGCGGCTGTTGCTCGAGTCCGAAGGGTTCAACGTTGAAGCCGTTGAGACGGAAGCGATGAGGTTGTTGGAGCCCAGCCGAATCGTCAAAGATGAGGGAGTTATGGGCGCGCTGCGGTTCGCACTCAATGTGCTCAGAGATGGGGAGGCGCGGCGCAGAGTTTTCGAGATGAGGAGGACTTTCAGGCGCAATCGCAGTCTCATTGGCGCGGTCGCGCTCCTGGCAGTGAAGCAGTGAGCGGCTTTAACAATTTCAGTGATAGAAAGTAGAAACAATGCAAGCCGAAGAACAGATAGAGACCACGAGCGCGGAGGTGAAGCCGCTTGGTGAGTTGCTGGAGTACCAGGATAGCTCAATCGTAAGCCGCGTCTTGTTGAAAAACAAAGGCGGCACCGTCACGCTCTTCGCTTTTGATCAAGGCGAAGGTTTGAGCGAGCATACGGCTCCCTTCGAGGCGCTTGTTTTTGTAATTGACGGCAAGGCAGAGGTGGAGATTGCCGGCAGACCTTACAGCGTAGTAACAGGAGAGACGATCACCCTTCCGGCAAACATTCCCCATGCAGTAAAGGCGGCAACCAAGTTCAAGATGTTGTTGACCATGATACGAGCATAAGCAAATAATCGGAGCGTGGGGAGAAGATATGCCCGCTTCCGCCGCGGCCATGTGTTCAGGTCTAACGTTCAGAGTTTTTTGCCGGAACTTGCTCCAATGGTCGTCCCAGTGGCCGGTGCCGGCTTGGAGTTGCCCAGGTAACGCTTGCTGATGAGACGCACATAGTCTTTCGTCTCTTTGTAAGGTGGAACTGCCTGACCGTATTTCATAACTGCGCCTTCGCCGGCGTTGTAGCCGGCGAGCGCCAGATCAATCCGCCCATGAAACAATTGCAGCAAGTCTTTGAGGTAGCGAGTTCCGCCTCTGATGTTTTGCGCCGGGTCATTTGAGTTCGTCACACCGTAACGGGCCGCGGTCCCGGGCATCAGTTGCATTAACCCTTGAGCACCTTTGACACTCAAGGCGGCGGAACTAAATCGCGACTCCTGGTGCATCACGCAATAGACCAGGTACGGATCCACACCGTAGCGCGCTCCATTCTCGCGAATCAATGAATCAATCCTGGCGTTCCCGGTGGTCCAAGGGGTTGAGCTCGCGGTCATAGTAAACCCGCTGAACGCATCAGGCCCGGTCGGTCGCTTCGCTTCAGCAATTGTCATTTCTGCATTGGCTATTTGCTGTCGCACCTCATCTACTCTGGCTTGAGCCTGAGCAATGTCGTTCGACGACGCCTCGTAATCCCGGCGCGAAATCAAGCCATCCGTGTAGAGATCTTTTACCTGTGCGGCTGCTTCGGTACGCCTCTTGACGTCGGCGTCGTAGAGAACGAGGAGCGCCTGCAGACTCGCTTTGTAGTCTTCGCTGGCCTTGATAAAGCTCTCCCTGAAGTCCTTTAGGGAGTCTGCTGATTGCGTCTGTTTGCTGTGCGGCTGGCTGGTTGGCGGTTGAGCCTTCTTTTGTGCCTGCGCTGAACTAATAATGAACAACGAAAGAACCAGAACCAAAACAGGTGTACGATATTTCAGAATCATTCAAAATCCTTAAACAAAGCCTTTGATAAATGTCACCAGCTCTCATACGAATTAGCTCCACGATAATGTTCCAACGCATGCAGCCAATACTAATTTAGATGGGCAGATCGCTCGTTTGGATGCTTGGGAACGGACCGGATAATCCCTGACTGGAACCAAAAGACAGGCGAATTGCCGCCCTTCAAAGGCCCAGATCACTTAACCCTGGCTGATCATCGGAGCGACGCCCAAGGGGCCAGGAAAAACTTGCTACCATGTGGATTATCGCGAGCCCCCTTCGGGTGAGGTTGATCGTCTGTGGGTTTTGGACTGAGGCCTCTTTCTGACGATGCAATCAGGCCGCGAAACCAGCTACGGAGATTAATTACCTGACTGTGGGAATGGTCACATGTGATGGATAGCGACTGTTGCGAAACACTTTCTGAGTCGCAGGTATGTAATCCGAATCGCGCGCCAAAAAGATGTTGTCAACAAACTTTTGCGGGTTGCGATCGTAAACCGGAAACCAGGAGCTCTGCACTTGCACCATGATGCGATGACCCTTCAAAAAGGCGTGGTTGCTGGTGTGGAGATCGATGTTGTATTCGACGACCTGGTTAGCCGGAATCGGCTCAGGTTTAGTGAATGAATTGCGATATCGGCCCCGCAATATTTCATTCGCAATCATCAACTGATATCCCGACATCTTAGGGTCTTTGGGATAGCTTTCCGGGTAGACATCAATCAGCTTCACGATCCAATCACTGTCGGTTCCCGAAGTGGAAGCGAAAAGATGCGCCACAACATCGCCCGCTATTACCGTATCGTTCTGCAAGGGTTCAGTTTCCCAGGTAAGCACGTCCTGACGGCTCTCAACAAAACGCTGATCTTCAAGCAGCCAGGTGGACCAACGAGAACCGCCCAGCTCCGCTGGATTGTAGGTTGGCTCAATGGGACTTGATCTGTATGGCACCGGATGCGCCGGGTCCGAGACGTACTGATCAAACTGTGATTGTCCACCGGCCTGCGGCGACTCGTAAGACAATTGGCCGTTCGCCTGGAAATATAGATTACGCGCTGCGACGTTCGTGCGGGGCGGCC
>Ga0065715_10000886_pt1 | contig 14724 bp, 19 predicted proteins | sample MisBulReplicate1_FD_59102 | JGI IMG/M metagenome (GOLD analysis project Ga0065715, IMG submission 59102) | Miscanthus rhizosphere microbial communities from Kellogg Biological Station, MSU, sample Bulk Soil Replicate 1 : eDNA_1 v2 (version 2) | ecosystem: Host-associated > Plants > Roots >...
ACATTTTTTGAGATTGTGTATATTCTACCAGAACGTATCATTCGGCTATCATTGACAATTGATGTACTTTCAAATGGGAACTCGAACGCTTCATCCCCAATTCTGCGTGCATTACATCTCAGGATTTCTACTCGACCACTTTTCTGAGCAACTGCAAGTTCAAATACTCCATTATCTCTATCTATTAAAAATCCGGATTCCCAAAAGATTGGCTCGTCATTTGTATGATCTGACGATTTTATCCATGTACGTTGCTCCATGTGAATCACTGCATCTTTTTTATTAATTGTAAAAACGAGTTCTTCACTGTAATCGATCGGCTGAATGGTCGGATATTCAGCATGACCCAATCCGTTCCATTTCCCGATGATAAATGAAAGGTCTCTAATTGAAATACTCAATTGATCAATCCTTATTTGTATGTGATTCTTATTTTGCACCGCCTAACTTGCTATTAAGTGAGCCGCCGGAGTCGGTGACAAATGCCGGTCGGCTTATCTCTGGACGCGACTTCGACTTTAAGTCTAAGTCGGCTGCAATATCCATCGGCTACACGGATTTGTCAACGCGAGATCTTCCGCGAAAAGCCGACCAGCGCGGTGGCTTATCTCCCTAACAATCCGCGGCTTAGTTCGACCAGGCTATCGCTAAAATCTCACAGGATTGAACTGAATGACGCTTCAGCGTGTTCTCAGTTAAGGTTGCCTGGAAGGAGAATTCAATCCAATCGTGGGGGGCAAGATCGGAGTCACCGGGCCACATATATAAGTGCAGCACCTCGTAGCGGGTCCGGTGACGGGCTGGTTCGGCGGCATCTTGCTGACAGGTGCGACGCCGAGCGATAGCAAACATGCCGGACAGCGAATCTCTCCGAACGGACGGTCGTTGGCCTCAGCCGTTGAGGAAGTAGATGTCCGGTTTGTCCACAACGCCAACCGTCTGCATGGTTTCCCTCAGGTCGGCCGACTCGGCGAAGGTCTTCGCACGGTTGAGATCTTTTGCCTCAAACAGCAGGATGACTTCATTCGGCTCCTGCGCTCCCCTAAGAAGCTGCTTCTCCGTAAGTCCTGCTTCAACGCGTTTTGGGAGGTGAGCGTCGTATCCGCGCTTCCACTCCGAGAAGTCCCTGACTTTGTGCCGGATAAGCATGTAGCTGGCCATAAAAGCCTCCTTACGATTTACCGAACCACGATCTCACTGTTGACGCCAATCCTATAGGGTTTATCTGCCAAAGTGTGGAAACAATCAAGTTGCAGACTCGGTTCGACAGGAGCGGCGAGAGGGACAACGCGTGGTGGAGCTAAAGCGCAAACCTGCACATGCGGGATCGAACTGAATCATNCAACGAATAGATCGCACAGTTTCTAGTCGTCGGAGAAATCAGTTCAANGCTGGCGTCCCCGCTTCGTGTTGTTCACTCATTTGATCACTCGATTCGCCCGCTCTAGTACGCGTACTGGAATCGTCAGGCCGATCTGTTTCGCTGTGTTTAGGTTGATCACCAGCTCGAACTTCGTTGCCTGCTGTACGGGCAGGTCGCCAGGCTTAGCACCTTTAAGAATCTTGTCGACGTAAGTCGCGGCGCGCTTGAAAGTCTCAACATCGTTGGCTGAATAGGACATTAGGCCACCGGCCTCTACCCACGCAATTCTCTCGTACATTGAAGGCAGTCGGTTACTTATGGCAAGGTTTGCAATCCGCTTTAGGTAACGGCTGAGCACGGGATTCGTAATCATGATCAGAGCATTGGCGCGCTCCTTGGCGGCAGCTTGAAATGCACCCTCCAAATCGGGGTTCGGATCTCGTACTTCTAAGGATTGAAGCCGTATCTTTAGCGCACGCGCCGCGGTTTCATACTCTTTGAAAGCAATCGCTGCCCCTGATGAGTGCGCATCCCAGAGGATTCCGACGCGCGATAGCGGCGGAACCGCCTCCTTAAGAAGTTCCAGGCGTTTGCCGCTTAACTCTCGAGTGAGTCTGGTGACCCCCGTGATGTTTCCACCCGGGTGAGCCAAGCTATCGATTATCCCGGTCGCGACTGGATCTTGGGTACTCATGATAATAATCGGAATCGTCTTGGTCGCTTGCTTGGCGGCGCGGATCGATAACAAAGATACGACGACCAGCACATCGGGCTTGAGTTGCACAAGCTCGGCCACAAGGCTTGGAATACGGTCCAGTTTTCCCTCGGCGTAGCGACACTCAACCAGGATGTTCTTTCCTTCGATGTAACCGAGCTCTCGCATTCCTTACTGGAATGGCTCGACACTAGCGCTGGAACCGTTGGCATCGCCGGGTGACAGATATCCTATGCGGGGGATTTTAGTAGGCTGCTGCGCCTCGACTGCAAAGCTGAGCGCAACGAGCAAGGCGCACACAGAGAGGCAAGCCATTGTCTTACGCACCAATATCACTTAATCACCCTGTCCGCTCTCGCCAGCACGTTTGATGGAATCGTAAGGCCGATCTGCTTGGCGGTTTTGAGATTGATTACCAGCTCGAATTTGGTCGGCTGCTCGACAGGCAGATCAGCGGGCTTAACGCCTTTCAGGATCTTGTCCACATAGTATGCGACACGTCTGTAGCTGTTCGAGAGGTCTGCCCCGTAGGACATCAGCCCGCCGGCATCCACGCCTTCTTTGTTATTGTAAATCGATGGTAAGCGGCTCTTTAATGTAAAGCCCACAGTCCGGTTTACGTTATTACGTATTAGCGGGCCTGCGGTGATCACATACAGTCCATCGGGGTGCTCTTTACTCAGCGCAGCAAATACCTTCTCGAATTCATCAGCACGTCGGACTTCCCATGGCCGAACGGTCACTCCCAGCACGCGTGCCGCGGCCGGGAGAATTTCCTTCACTTCGCGCGCCGGGCCCGTGGCCGGATCATGGAGAACCGCCACATAGATAAGCTTTGGAACGGCTTCTTTGAGCAGCTCCAGCCGCTTACCGCCTAATTCATCGCTAAGGCTTGCAATGCCGGTGACGTTACCGCCGGGACGAGCAAGGCCTTCAACCAGCCCTGCCTCGACGGGATCGAGCCCACCACCCATCATAACGATGGGAATCGTTTTAGTTGCGTTCTTGGCCGCACGGACCACCCTGAAGCCTCCTGCTAGAAGAATCATATCGACCTTGAGACGCACCAGCTCGGTCGCAAGCTCAGAGAATCGATCGACCCGCCCCTCTGCATATCGGTACTCTATGGTGATGTTGTGTCCTTCTATGTAGCCGAGGTCGCGCAGCGCCAGCCGAATTGTATCGGCGCGGCTGGAGTCACGAGCTGCATCGACAGTTGAAAGATATCCAATCCTCGGGAGTTTTTTTGGCTGCTGTGCCACTGAACCAGCGGGCAGAAAGAAAGCAGGCAGAAGGCAGAGTAGGACAAGGATTCGACTCACGTGGTCGGTTCTTTTGTGTTTGCTGCTAACTGCTGACTGCTCGCTGCTCACTGTCATCGTATCACTTTGTCCGCTCTCGCAAGCACATTGGGCGGTATCGTTACGCCGATCTGTTTGGCAGTTTTGAGGTTGATCACCAGCTCGAATTTGGTCGGCTGTTCGACTGGAAGATCGGCGGGCTTTGCGCCCTTCAATATTTTGTCCACGTATGTGGCGGCACGTCGAAACAAGTCGGCAACATTTACGCCGTAGGTCATAAGCCCACCTTCGTCCACCCACTCTGAAGCTAAATATAATGCCGGGACTCGGCGGATAATCGCGAGATTGATAAGTTGTTTTCGATGAGCAGCTAAGACAGCGCTGTTTAGTACAAGCATTCCGTCAACGTGCGCCTTGGTCGCCTCTTCCATCGCCGTGTCAATACCTTTGGGACTCTCCACGTCTAAGTATTGCAGCTGAACCTTAAGCGCCATTGCGCGGGTTCCAGCTCTCTCAATACTGCCTTGGTGGTCGCGCTAGTTGAACTGCCAAAGACAGCCACACGGGAAAGTCTGGCAACGATTTCTTTTAACAGCTCCAGTCGTTTGCCGCTCAGTTCGGGTGCGAGGACGGACAGTCCAGTGATATTTCCAGGTTGCGCGAGGCTAGCGACGTACTGGTTCCCGACAGGATCGGTCTCTTGCGTCATGACAATGGGAATTGTGTTCGTCGCTTCCTTTAAGAAACGGGTTCCTGTCGAAGTTGCTGAGACGATAATGTTTACCTTGAGTTGCACTAGATCGGCGGCAAGCGCGGGGAGACGGTCGAAGTTCCCCTCTGCATATCGCTGTTCAATCAGAATGTTCTTTTCCTCGACATAACCACGCTCGCGAAGACCTTGACGGAATGCTTTTAAGCGCTCCGAATCAGCCGAACGAGTAGCACCAAATAAAAACCCTATCCGATGGATTTGCTTCGGCTGCTGCGCCTCGGCAGCAGAAACGACTATCAGCAACAGAGCCGCCCAGAGCCAGGTCAAGATTGTATTGCGCATGCCTGTTCCCGTCACGCGTGCTTTCACAACACTACCGGATCACTTTATCCGCCCGTGCCAGCACATTGCCGGGAATGATGAGGCCGATCTGTTTTGCGGTCCTGAGATTGATCGCCAACTCGAACTTCGCCGACTGCTCGACGGGAAGATCGGCGGGCTTGGCGCCTTTGAGGATCTTCTCTATGTAATAAGCGATTCTTCGATAGCTCTCAGTAATATCAGCTCCGTAGTAGAGGAGTCCGCCGCTATTTACAGCTTCTATCCTCGTGAATACAGATGGTAGGTGATTTTTTAGCGCGAAATCCACGATGCGCGTTTCACTCGCACGCATGACCGGACCACCGAGTAGCTGAAGTCCATCCGCCCGTTGCTTCTTTATTGCCGCAAAGGTCTTATTGAAGTCGCCCGCGCTTCAATTCTCATAGGTCAGAACTGTCACCGACAGACCGTGTGCGGCATTCTTCACCTCTTTCAATTCCAGTAAATGGGTCTCATTACCAGGTACGTAAGGCACCGCGACGCGAGTAATAGCCGGAACCGCCTCCTTGAGCAGTTCCAGACGTTTATCGCCCATGCCCACAAGAAGTGTGGTGACTCCAGTGACGTTTCCACCGGGATGAGCCAGGGTTTTGACAAAGCCCGACTCCACTGGATCGGGCCCCTGGCCCCCCAGGATGATCGGGATCGTCTTGGTCAGATTCATGGGCGCCTCGATTATTGCACGCCCGCCTGCCGCCACGATGAGATCGACTTTGAGGCGAACGAGTTCGGCGGCTAGTTCAGGAATTCGATCGATTTTCTCGTTGGCATAGCGGAATTCGAACGCAATATTTTCTCCTTCTCTTTAGCCGAGGTCCCGCAGGGCGCGCTTAATTCCCTGAGAACGTTCGATGTCGTTAGTGCCTCAGCGCCTGATAGATACCCGATCTGCGCGGTTTTCGCCGGCTGCTGCGCCTCGACAGACGAGCAAAGGACATAGAACACAGCGCATAATAAAACCACTCTGGTGACCACCAATCTTGTGCCAATAAATAATCTCACTTGATGACTCGATTCGCTCTCGCCAGCACATTGGGCGGAATGTTGAGGCCGATTTGCTTTGCGGTTTTGAGATTGATTGCTAGCTCGAACTTCGTAGGCTGCTCGACAGGAAGATTCGCAGGTTTTGCGCCTTTGAGAATCTTATCCACGTAAGTAGCGGCGCGGCGAAACAGGTCCGCAAAGTTCGGCCCGTAAGACATGAGGCCACCAACCTCTACATACTCTCTGTCTGGATACATCGCTGGCTGTCTACTTTTAGCCGCGAAATCAACGATCCGTGCTCGGTAATTATTGTTGACGTTATTCCTTAGCGCACTAAGGGCGTTGGCGTGCTCTTTCTTAATGGCTGAGAATGCACGCTCGAAATCATCAGGACGGTGAACATCCACTGGTTGAAGTGTGATCCGCAATGTCTCAGCTGCCACTTTCATCTCTCCCAGCCAGAGTGCGTTGCCAGGGTTAGCCGAATCCGAGAGAACTGCAACACGGGAAATCTTAGGGGATGCTTCCTTGAGCAGTTCCAGTTGTTTCCCGCCTAAGTCTGAACCGACATTTGAGAGCCCTGTGACGTTTCCACCGCGGTGCGCAAGGCTGGCGACCAGCCGTATTCCCACTGGGTCGTTAGCATTTCATGACGATGGGGATCGTTTTGGTAGCATTCGTAGCAGCTTGAGTTGATGGACTGCCGCCGACAACGATCACGTCTACCTTCAGTTGCACCAGCTCAGCCGCAAGGTCCGGCAACCGTTCAGCCATTCCCTCAGCATAACGGTGCTCAATGGTGATATTCTGGCCCTCGATATAGCCAAGGTCGCGCAGCCCCTGTTCCAATGGCTCGACTACTTCTTTGCTAGACGAGGGAGAGCCGGATGATAAAATACCGATCCGGGGGGCTTTCTTCGGCTGCTGTCCCTGGGCTGAAAAGCTAAGCGCAAAAAGCAAAGTGCAAAGAGTGAGAATCGTGATTTTTTTCTTCATCTTTGTCTCTGCTCTCTCCACTCCTTACTCGACACTTGCCATTCACCCCTTCTCACTTGATCACCCTATCCGTCCGCGCCAGCACATTTGGCGGAATCGTGAGGCCGATTTGCTTCGGTGTCGTGAGATTGATCATTGCTACCTGATCACTTGATTCGCCCGTTCAAGTACTCGGTTTGGAATTATTAGACCAATCTGTTTGGCTGCCTTAAGGTTGATGATGAATTCGAACTTGGTTGCCTGCTGTATCGGTAGATTGGCCGGTTTGGCTCCCTTCAAGATTTTGTCTACGTAACCGGCCGCGCGCCGATAGCTGTCCGCTTCATCCGCCCCGTAGGACATGAGACCGCCGGCTTCCACAAACTCCTTCTCGAAGTAAATAGCAGGCAATCGGTATTTGCCGGCAAGCTCGACGATTCGCTTTCGTTCGGCGAAAAAAGGGCGAGCACCGGTCGTCATAATCGCGTTGACCTGCTTGCGCTTGGCGGTTTGAAAGGCGCTTTCTAAACCTTTAGGGTCGGGGTGAGTCTCGATCTCCTCTAATTTTAGCTTTAGTGCCAGAGCCGCAGGCCTGAGCTCTTTTAGTGCGAGGTCTGTTGTTATGCTGTCTCCCCGGGCCCACAGAAGTCCAACTCGGGCGAGCTTGGGCACTGCGTCCTTGAGTACCTCTAGCCTTTTGGTACTTAGCTCGTACGATAAACCGGAGAGCCCGGTGACATTGCCTCCCGGCTGCGCAAGGCTGGTAACGAACCCATTGCGCACAGGATCGGGAGCTTGCGCCATGACAATTGGAATCGTCGCAGTTGCTTCCTTAGCGGCACGAGTTGGTGCCGAACCACCCGTGACGATGACGTCTACCTTTAGACGCACTAATTCGGCCGCAAGGTCAGGTAGGCGCTCAATTTTTTGATCCGCAAACCGATACTCAATGGTGATATTCTTTCCCTCTACCCATCCAAGCTTACTCAGCTCTTGGCGCAACACGTCGAGAAAAAGCACACTGCTCGAAGCAGTGCTTCTATCCAGGAACCCTATCCGACGAACTTTCGTCAGCTGCTCCGCCTGGGCAGACGCGCAAAGCACAAAGAGCGTGGCGAAAAGCGGAAGGCCAAAGTGGCTTTTGCTAATTACTGACGACCGACTAGGAACTACTCGCATTGAATTTCTTCTCACGCGGGAATCTGTCCTGACCGAGGTCGACGGGCCTGTTGCCTTCTTGTCACCTCATCACCCTATCCGCACGCGCCAGCACGTTCGGCGGAATAATGAGGCCGATCTGATTCGCTGTTTTCAGGTTGATGACTAGCTCGAACTTAGTGGGTCGCTCGACGGGTAGGTCGGCGGGAGGGACGCCCTTGAGGATCCTATCTACAAAGTAGGCTGCGCGACGAAACAATCCGAGAATGTCTACTCCATAGCCCAAGAGGCCACCGGCCTCTGCGAACTCCTTGAATCCGGCCGAAGGCAACCTTTTCTTCATGGCAAGTCCAGCGAGCACGCCCACATTGGCCTGAAACATTGGTTCATCGGTGATCGCGACGGCGTCGACATGAGTCTTGGTCATCGCGGAAAAGGCCCCATCGAACTCAGTCGGTCCTCGCACGGGGAATTGCTGAAGTGCCAGATTAAGTGACTTGGCGGTGAGCTCCATTGCTTGAATGATCGGCATCATGGCCGGATTATCCGGACTCACTAGCACGGCCATACGTCTCGTATGTGGAAAAGGTTCCTTGATAATCTCCAGCCGTTTTGCGTTCAGCTCCGGTACGAAAAAGGTTGAGCCGGTGATGTTGCTACCCGGCCGCGCGAGGCTTTCGACAAGGCCCGAAGCCACGGCATCGGCGCTGGTCGTCATAATAATGGGAATCGTTGTGGTTGCACGCTTAGCGGCGATAGTCCCCGGCGTGCCATGGGTCACGAGGATGTCGACCCTAAGCCGAACCAATTCGCCTGCCAAGTCCGAGAGCCGATCGTAGTTGCCCTCGGCCCAGCGGTAGTCAATGAGAACGTTTTTGCCTTCGAGGTAACCGAGGTCACGCAGGCCTGCCCGTAACGCTTCCATCTGTTTCCCAAAACTCGAGGCGGACGGCAAACCAAGGAACCCAATCCGAGGGACTTTCTTCGGCTGCTGCGCCTCGGCTTGATGGAATGAAACGAGAAGAATAGCCGTGACGAGCCAAAAGAGCTTTGGATTCATGGCCGCGCCTGTGCCCAAGGCAATGGATATGCCACAGTCCCAAACGTAATGAAAACCGGTATTTTTGGAGGCACGGAACGGCGAGGAGTGTGGTAAATCGACTCGGGGGAGTATCAGATTTGATTCGCCGCCCGACAGGTTACGCTACGGAACTGAAAAACTTGGCGGCAGGTCACCACTTTCGTGTTGCAATCCAAAGAGACGCTGAACTAAGTTACGACAACTCTTCAGTTGTCGGAGACACAAAACAGCCATGTTCAAACAGATGCCTGTTTTACTTGCTGTGTTCACTGCGGCCTTCGCGATAAGTTGCGCATCTGTCGCGCGGACTCCCAATGAAAGCTTGGCTGGCGCTTGGATTGTGACAGCAAGTCGCCCGGCGGGCGTGGGCAAAAACCTTCTTACATTTTCTTCAGATGGGACTTTCTTTCGGAGCGGAGACACGCATCCGGTGCTTAGCGGTGGTCATGGTGCGTGGAAGGCTAGCGGGAAGGAATTCGATGCGACCTACATCGCATTCCGATTTGATCAAAGCGGAAAATGGATCGGAAGCACCAAGACTCGAATACATATTGTCCCTGGTCCTGGACCGAATGAGTTTACTGGCATCGCGAAAGTCAGCACGCGTGACTTGCAAGACAATGAGACCGGTACATCCGAAACGCGTCTGGAGGGAAAACGTATCCAGGTCGAGCCGTTCTGACGAGGTAGCCCATATCTAGTCACGCGAAGGATTTCGTTCTTGGCTACTTGATCACCCTATCCGCTCTCGCCAGCACGTTCGGCGGAACGATGAGGCCGATCTGCTTCGCGGTTTTGAGATTGATGATAAACTCGAACTTTGTAGGTTGCTCGACCGGAATTTCACCTGGGTTGCCGCCTTTGAGGATTTTATCCACGTACGTAGCACTGCGTCGGTACAAGTCCACGATGCTGACGCCATAGCTCATCAGTCCTCCGACATCGACATATTCCTTCTGCGGGTATATCACTGGAACTTGGTTCTTTGTCGCGAGGTTTGTAATCTGTGTCCGCTGAGAAATAAGAACTGGCGCTCCAAGCAGCAGAATTGCATCGCCACGTCCCTTAGCAGCCTCTCCAAACGATGTCTCGATATGTTTGGGGCCTACTATGTCTTGATAATGTATTTGAATATCAAACGGCTTTGCCGCGAGTTCGGTCTCTTTTAGCGATTGTGCATTCCCTGGCGCAGTCGAATCACCGAGCACAACAACGCGAGAGAGCTTGGGGAGAACCTCTTTCAGTATCTCTAGTCGTTTGCCGCTTATCTCCGGGACAAGGGTGGATAATCCTGTCAGGTTGCCTCCCGGACGAGCAAGGCTGGCAACAAGACCGCTGCCAACAGGATCATTAACTTGCGCGGTCACAATCGGAATCTTATTTGTCGCTTTTTTTGCGGCGCCGGTGGACGTCGAGCCGCCGGCAACAATAACGTCAACATTAAGACGCACCAGCTCGGTCGCGAGCATCGGGAGGCGTTCTAGTTTGCCCTCAGCCCATCGCCACTCAATCACAGTGTTTTTCCCTTCCACGTACCCGAGTTCCCGTAAACCGTCACGAAAAGCCTCAATGCGGGCCGCTTCAACTGATGAAGAAGTCGCCCCCAGGAACCCGATTCGCGCAGTTGTCTTCGGCTGCTGCGCCTCAGCAGATGGGCAGAACACAATCAGAGCGTAAATGACAAACGGCAAGAATTTTCGATTGGCTGCTGGCATTGTTATCGAATCACTCTATCCGCCCTCGCCAGCACGTTGGGTGGAATCGTTAGGCCGAGCGCTTTCGCTGTCTTTAAATTAACGATCAGCTCGAACTTAGTCGGCTGCTCGATCGGTAGCTCAGCGGGCTTAGCGCCTTGCAAAATCCTATCGACATGGTGGAGGGCGCGTTCCAGGGTGTCCGCCTGGCTAGGGCCATAAGCTATCAGACCTCCATCGTCGGCATAGGACGAATTTTCATACATCGCCGGCAACCGATTCTTTGCCGCCAATTCAAAAAGTTGCTTCCGATTGATCGAAGTCAGTGGGTCGGTGATGACAAATAGCGCATCCGGCCTGTTACGCATTATCTCTAAAAAGACACCGTCAAAATCCTTCGGCTCTCGGACCGCCGAAGCGTGCACTACCACCCGCAACACCTGCGCCGCTCGCTCCACCTCCCGGAATTTAAAGGTCATGCCGAGATCCGCCGCATTCCACAGCACGGCACCGCGGGCGAGCTTGGGAAAGACTTCCTTCAAAAGCTCGAGCCGTTTGCCACTCAGCTCATTTTCCAAGGCACTCACTCCGGTAATGTTTCCACCGGGTTTGGCAAAGCTAGCGACGAGTCCAGTCGCCACTGGATCGCCGGCCCCCATAACAACGATGGGGATCGTCGAGGTCGCTTGCTTCATGGCGAGAGCTGCGGGAAAGGTCTGCGCCACAATCACGTCCAATTTGAGGCGTGTGAGTTCGACCGCGAGTTCGGGAAGGCGATCCATCCGTCCGTTGGTATACCGAGCCTCGATGGTGATGTTCTGGCCTTCGACGTAGCCCAATTTGCGCAAACCTTGCTCAAACGGTGAAAGGGTTGAGGAAGGTGGAGCAGCTGCACCCGTCAATAGACCTATTCGGTGAATTTTTGTTGGCTGCTGCGCGTCGGTTGCAGAAATACTTGCCAGCATGATTATAGTCACTAGGAAGACAGCGATTATTTTGCTCATTGCTTTTCTCCAATTGTCATGAAGCCTTTGGTTCTGCCGGTGGGACCAAAATGTCGGGGTTAAATCATTTTCGAAAAAACCCAAAGTCCCAACCTCCGTTTCCCCGCAAAAACAAAAAGCCCGATCGGTATGAAACCGTTCGGGCCCCTTGATCATCAGTCTATGTTGCTAGCCTAAGCAGCGTCAGCCAGAAAAACCTGCAGCGTCGTCTCTTGGAGACTCACACAGTGGCCGAAGGTTGTCAATCGCGATTGAGCCGCACTATGGCCGAAGATTGAACCTGATCGACTAACCATACAAAGCGACAAAGAGCATGGCGCAATGGCCTAGCTGACTGAAGAGTGAAGACTCTCACTTTGATCACCCGATCCGCTCTCGCCAGCACGTTCGGCGGAATCGTGAGACCGATTTGCTTGGCGGTTTTAAGATTTATAATTAGATCAAACTTGGTCGGCTGCTCGACGGGGAGATCGGCCGGCTTAGCACCTTTGAGGATCCTGTCCACGTAGATCGCCACGCGCCGGTAGTTATCTGCCAGGTCCGCCCCGTAGGACATGAGGCCACCAGCATCTGCGGCTTCTCTACTTTGGTACATAGACGGTAACCGGCTTTTTAACGCAAGGTCCGCGAATTGACTTTAAATTCGTATTTATGAGTGTTCCGCCGCCGGGCACATAGAGTCCATCTGGGCGCTCCTTGCTTGACAGAGCGAATACCTGCTCGAAATCGTCCTTAGCTCGTACCTCCCAAAGCTGAGCCGTCAGCTTCAGTGCACTCGTCGCGACCGGGAGATCCTCTTTCACCTCGCGTGTAGCGCCGGGAATCTCCGGATTGTAGAGCACCGCAACGCGATTTAGCTTGGGAACGGTTTCTTTAAGAAGCTCCAGCCGCTTTCCACCTAGTGCCCTGGAAACATTTGTAAACCCGGTGATATTGCCGCCAGGGCGCGCAAGGCTTTCAACAATGCCTCCTTTGACAGGATCGAGACCTTCACCGACCATTACAATGGGAATCGTCTTGGTCGCACTCTTAGCCGCCACGATCACCCCGTATCCGCCTGCGACCACTATCAGATCAACATTGAGTTCCACTAGCTCAGCCAACAGCTTAGGGGCCCGATCCGAGTCCCCATACCGGGGTTCGAAGGCTATGTTCTGTCCTTCGACGTAGCCAAGCTTGCCCAGAGCCAGCCGAATCGCCGCAGTACGCGATGATTCAGTAGCCGGATCGCGCGACGATAGATAACCTATTCGGAAAACTTTCTTCGGCTGCTGCGCGTGCGCAGACACGCAGAGCGCAAAGAGCATGGCGCAAACCGCAAAGTAGAAGACGCACTTGCTGACCGACGGACTGAGCACCGTCACTTGATCACCCGATCTGCTCACGCCAGTACATTGGGGGATACGGTCAAGTCGAGCTGTTTGGCCATAACGAGATTAGGGTTACGACTAACGCCGGTTTAAAACTCCATGAGGTCTTTGGCGATGAGCACCTGGCCGGAAAAGTGTTTCTTCACTTGCTCACCAAACCGTTTGTATTCGTCTTTAGGGTCGGCAGTGGGCGGCAAATGGGTCAGCACCACCGTCTTGACGCCGGCAAGTGCCGCCATTTTCCCGACTTCCTCCGGTGTCAGATGTTCCTCGCTCATGTGCCGAATTGAGGCTGCCTGCTCCTCGGGCGTCCTCGCCTGCCAGCGACCGGTTCTGATCTGGTTTTCTTTATACTCCTCAATTGAGTTCGTCACTTCCGAAACGAGCCCATCAGCGCCTTTGGCGAGTTCGGTGACGGCAGCACTAGGGCCCGTGTCGCCTGTAAACACGATGACCCGGTCAGGTGTATCAAAGCGGTAGGCGTACGACTTGTATTTGCCATAGGCCGGTGTCCCTGGCGGGAAATTGAAGTGAGTATTTTCGGCGGCCGTCACCTTGACGTTTGAGTCCTGATACATCGCGCCGATTTTCGTATCATGACCCAAGAAGACCTTGGCTATCGGCACAGTTCGTGTTCCATCACTTACTCTTATGTCCGAGGACACGCCGAGTGCCTGCATAAGCGCCTTGACGAGTATCTCGGTTCCAGGAGGGCCATATATGTTGACCGGCTTGGTGCGATTGAGAATATATTGCGCGGTCAATAGCTCACCGAGGCCGCCGGTGTGATCGTCGTGAGCATGCGTGATAAAGAAGTTGTCGACGTCGCGAAAGTTGATACGGGCCCTCATTAAGCGGTCCGTGATTCCGGGACCGGCGTCCACGACATAGAGTGCGCCATTTACAATCAGGAGATTTGACGATTGCGCACGCTCCGCTCTTGAGGCTGGACCGCCGCCTGTTCCCAAGGTGACGAGCCGCGTGCCCTTCTTTGGCAAGGACGTCTCGCTTGACTGCGCCGTGCTTTCGCGAGCAAACGCAATGATCACCACGCTAATCAGGATTCCGAAGAGAACTGACAGCACTTTTTGCATGTTCGCCTCCGTATGGGCGGATTTTGCCGAGTGCTACGCATCGCTGATTTATTGAAACAAAGGATATCCGTGATGGCCAAAAAAGCTTCGGATTCATGGCCGCGCCTATCTATGGGCAATGGATATGCCACAGTCCAAACGTAATGAAAACCGATATTTTCGCCGAGACTGAACGCGCCAGAGAGTGGTAAATCGACTCGGGGGAGTATCAGATTTGATTCACCTGCCGATCAGTTGGAGTGCCGGTGCATCACCCGCTCAAACTTCCTCAACAGATCGGCCAATCGGTATCCAGCCAAGTACATTCTCCGGTTCGCGATGAGCCTGGCGTCAGCCGCATAACCGTTGCGGAGATAGGTTACAGCAGTAACATCCCGACAATCCTTTGCTTGCCCCTTTGGCGTGCCGCGAAGACTTCCGTTTTCATAAGCAATCTTCACCGCAATCTCATAGCTTTCTTTTGCCCATGCCTTAGGCTTTGGGTGATCGAGTTCTCTAAACATTGAGCCAGAAAACCGCCGCAGCAGGTGATGCAATGTTCTTTAACCGGCTAATGTTTCCACTCGATCTAATTACCCCGTCCCACAAACGATGAAGCTCAATCGGTGCGCCGTTCAAGGAGGCGCGAACGCACATCTCAATTCCGCCGCGGTCACCATTGGGGTATTCCCGTGAGAATAACGTTACGGCATGAACTGGCGGGCGGATGTCTCCTATTAGGTGGAACAGCCAACTGAGAGCGATACCTTGTTTTCTCGCGTCACTCCCGGTTCGCCCAGCACGCTCATTCACTGCTATGGCTGTGAGGATATTCTCCTGGGGTGCGGCATGGCCTGGATGCTCGCTGGCTCGCCTTCTGGCTTGAACGGGAAGTCTATGTAATGCCGCGGCA
>Ga0065715_10000332_pt1 | contig 14723 bp, 12 predicted proteins | sample MisBulReplicate1_FD_59102 | JGI IMG/M metagenome (GOLD analysis project Ga0065715, IMG submission 59102) | Miscanthus rhizosphere microbial communities from Kellogg Biological Station, MSU, sample Bulk Soil Replicate 1 : eDNA_1 v2 (version 2) | ecosystem: Host-associated > Plants > Roots >...
CGAGATGCTCTAGCCAACTGAGCTAAGCGCCCGACATCTGGTGATTATATAGAAATTCACCAGATAAATCAACCCTTCTCACTTATGGAGTTTTGAAAACGATGTGGCTACCCACCGTCCAGTATCGGGCTGTGGTGTACCTATCGGCCGCGGATACCAGTACCGCGCCCGCTGGAATTGCGTGCACGCTATCGGTGTGAATATACTGAGCAGTTGCTTGATACAGGCCAACTGCCGGAGCGTCGGTCAGCCATTGACGCGCAAACGTCGCATATTTTGCGTTACGGAGGTCTGTTTCAATTCGCGAACGGGCACTCGACAATGCATCATCGGCTGCTGAGCTTTTGTAGTTGGTAAAGTTACGACCACCGGTTATCTGTGAACTGTGCCAATAAGCGTATACGTCAGGGTCACCACCAATAGTAAGCTGATAAAGTAATACATCGTAACGACGAGGTTGAAGAATATTTTGGGCGACGTTTTGTGAGTTATCGTCAGGGTCAACAATATTAGTTGTGATAGTGATACCAAGCGAACGCCACTGTGATGACAGAACGTCGAGCGCCTTCTCAAAATCGGGGTTCTTGGTCGTGACGATATTAAGCGTCAACGGCTGACCATCTTTTGTGCGAATGGATCCGCTAAGCACCCAGCCGGCTTGATCGAGTAAAGCACCGGCCTTTACGGGGTCGTACGCCGGTGCTGCTGGTATTTCACCGGAAAGCTGACTGCCAATAAATGGCAAGTGAAGTGCGGGAAGATTCTTGGAAATAGATGTGCGCACTGCTTCAGTATCNGTACCTGCTTGCAAGGCTTGGCGTACCTTTTGATCTTGGAGNGGACCGTTCTGGGTATTGAAAAGTGCATATACGCCNCTATTNATAGGGTGGTTTTCAGCGGTGTAGCGTTCTTTATTTACGCTATCGGCCGTTACAACCGGCAAGTCACTGGCGGCGTTGACTTCAGATGTCGCGAGCGCGTGCTGAATTGAATCGGCGTCCTTGTACACATGTAGTTGGATGCGGCTTAATTTTGGCTCGCCTCGATAATAGCTGTCATTTCGGGCCAAGTGAACGATTTTGCGGCCATTGGCTGCATCGACATCCTGAAGAAGTTTAACTGTAAACGGACCGCTCCCTATCGGCGTAGTACTAAAAGTATTCTCACGAAGTTGGGCAGGCTCAATATCTCGAAGACTGTGCTCGGGAAGAATTGGCAAGAAACGAAGCGCATGAGGGAACTGCGCATAGACTGCCGGAACCGTAAAGGCTACTGTACGATCATCAACTTCAGTTACTTTAATGTCATCCCAACCAGCCAAGTTAGAACGAGTAGCCGGATTCTGTAATAAACCTACCGTAAAGACAACGTCACGCGCACGGACATACAGCCCGTCACTCCAGCGAGCGTCGGCCCTAATTGTAAGTGTATAGGTTTTTTGATCCTCACTTATTTTCATACTGTCGGCAAGATCGTAATTTAATTTACCTGTTTCGTCATAAGTCAAAAGTCGCGAGAAAAGTAGTTCACCAGCCGATTCTTCAGCACTTGATTTCGCAAAGATAGGGTTTAGCGTATCAACCGGCCCTAACACTGCCTCGGCATATGTGCCGTCATTTGCATGGGCACTGGTACGATACTCTTGTTGATACCAAAAAAATTGCAATCCGGTCGCACCGATAATCACGCCGATAGCCAACACCCATAGCGCAATGTGCCGCCTGACTTCCCTGAAATTGTCTAAACGTTTAAATACAAAACGACGAGCGTGCTTAACGGTAGCACCCTCGGCTTTTTTCATACGGCGTGATAAATCTTTCGAGTTAAAACTCGGTTTAGGTAGGCGACGCCATTTATTTGGATCGTTCTTATCAGCCACGCTTATATTCCTAACTAGGAATTAGAAGACCAGCCAGAATCGAGAGGACAAAGACGACAGCAAGGATAATGGTAACTTCAAAAAGGTTTTTATCTACGCCACGACGACTTGTGTAAAGCTCACCAGAGCTACCGAATCCAGCACCGAGGGTCGCGCCACGTTGCTGTAAAAGAATAGAAATAATCATCAATACGGCCGACGCAATCATGATAATCTGCAAAAAGGTATTTACTGACATATTAACTCCTACTTTTTTTCGCCGCGAAGTTCAATCGCAACACTTACTATATAGTTTAACAGACTTAGAATAATTCCAGTAATAATTGAGTTGCCAAATGACATGGAAATTCCCGGTGACATAAGCAATGAAATATATACCAACACCCCATTGACTATGACGGTGAACAGTCCGAGGGTCAAAAGAATTGCCGGAAGAGAAACGATTACAAGCAGTGGCTTAAATAAGCTGTTAACTATTGAGAAAATTAATCCGGCAAGCAGAAATCCCCAGAAACCAGCCGTGACATCGACGTTTTCGTACCCCGTTCCAAGCAAGAGCACGGATGCCCATAGGCCGCCAGCGCTAAGCGCCCATCGGATGAGAAAAACAAGAATTTGTTGCTTCATAATTGTTCCCAGTATATCATAGCGCCGTTGGCAAATCAGCGCTCAGATTTTCATTTCCCGCTTCAGTTACAAGAATGTCATCTTCAATTCGCACGCCGATTCCCTCTTCAAGAATATAGATTCCCGGCTCAACTGTTAAAATCATGCCGGCCTTAAACTCTTTATTGCCTCCTAGTGATTCGTGTACATCCAAACCAAGTCCGTGACTTACGGCATGGGGAAAATATTTTCTATAGGTTTCTTTATCATTGAAAGATTCCAATAACCCAAGGTCTTTTAGCGCCTGTTTCATAATTTCGTCTGAACTTTTTTGATACTCTTCAAAAGACACACCCGGCTTAATTAATCCAATTATTTTGTGGTGTGCATTTTCAACCGCAGCATGAACCGCAACTTCACGTTCGGTCGGCATGCCTACTGCGTAGGTTCGAGTAATATCAGCATTGTAGCCATTACTACGCGCCCCGATATCAATAAGCACTAACCCATTTTCAGGAAGCGGCTGGGTATTGTCGATGTAATGAAGAGCCAGACTATTTTTACCGCCCGCTACAATTGGCTCGTACGCATGATGCGCATTATTACGTCGGAAGAAATAACTGAACTCGGCTTCAAGCTCATATTCATAGCGGACTTTGCCAATAGAACCTTTTGCTTGCTTGAAGGCTTCGACCGTGACGTTGATTGATTGACGCATTTTTTCAATCTCAGTATCACTTTTTATTGCACGTAGTTTCTTAAGTTCATCGCGGGCATCGACGACATTCGTAAACAACGATTCCAAGCGACTCCATATTTGCTCGCTTGATGAATTAACTACGATATCGTCATGGTTGTAGCTCGTTTTATAGTTTGTGCTAAATACGGTTTCGTGAGTTTTGGCGAGCCCTTCAATAATTTTCCAGCCTTCGTCATGCGACACGATTTGGTCAAATTCGCGCACGGTACTTTGAATATCGGCAGCGCCATTCCAAAGTTCAATATGTTCATTGTCCTTCGGCTTTACAAGCGTAGTGTGTGTTCCGTCATTAATGAAAAGCCAACCGGCCGACGCAATGCCAGTTAAATAATAGAAGTTAGGATCGCAGGTAAAAAGCGAGGTATCCACGCTGGTTTGCATTGGAAGTCCTGAAAATAAGACGAGAGGAAATTGTTGCATATTACCAGTTTACGGATTTATACCCGGAAGTACCATATCAATCACGCAAGTTCCGCTCAATTACCCGTGCTTTCGCCGCGCCTACCGCCGCTACGATGTCTTCGTGGGACGCAGCCTGCACGCCTCGTAGACTTCCGAAAGTACGAATAAGTTTTCGCCTGGTTACCGGGCCGATGCCTGGAATATCCTCCAGTACGCTCATTGTCTGCTTAGTCCGTTTAAGTACCGTGTGATAACTTACCGCAAAGCGGTGCGACTCATCACGAATACGCTGGAATAACTTAGTTACATGATTATATTTTGATGGACCAATATGCGAACCGCGTAAATTTTTTGAGTGTCCCGACGCATTGGTTTGTCCGGCATGAAGATTCACTTTGTAATAGTCGTTCGAACGTTCCACGAATACCCCGTTCTCTTCAAGTGTGCCTTTGGCATATGCTTCAATCCGCGACACGTCAATATTCGAGCGGAGTCTGTCGACAATAATTTCTTCTTCACGTTTGGCGATACTGATAATCGGAATGTGTAAGTTATAAGATTCAAGCGCCTTAATGGCTGCGTCAAGTTGGCCCTTACCGCCATCGATAATAATTAAGTCCGGCGAACCCCAACTTTTAAGATTCTTTTCGCTAAGTCGGCGCGTTAGTACTTCCTGCATATTGGCATAATCGTCATTTCGTTCAACCCGAGTTTTAAATTTTCGGTAGTTCGCTCGGTCACTTACACCGTTAGTAAATACCACCATACTGGCTACTACGTTTACGCCACCCATATGGCTAATATCATAACCCTCAATGCGCACTGGTGTTTTCTTTAACCCAAACAATTCAACCAAATCGCCGAGCGCCTTATCTTTGCTGATATCAAGAAATTCCTTATCACCAAACATAATACGCTGCTGCAAGGCACGTAGGTCGTTTAATTTATTCCTGGCACGAGCAGCGTTTTCAAAATCGTGCAGTTTAGCCGCCAATTGCATTTCTTTTTCGATATCGCGAATAATTGCCCGGCGGCCTCCTTCGAAATAACGAATCAGCTGACGCAGGGTCGCCTTATACTCTTCGGAGGTAGTTCCAGGTCGTGGGCTAAGACCAATATGAGAATCGAGATCCGGACGGCCGCCGTCCTTAGGTGGTTTCGTATAATAAGGGAATACTTTACGAAGATAACGAAGGGCTTTTTTAATAGCAAAGCCGTTATAGTAAGGGCCAAAATATTCAGCGCCATCATCGGCTGGGTTACGCGTATAGCTTACGGTAGGCCATTCACTTTTCATATCAATTCGTACGAACATTTGCGATTTATCGTCACGTAGCAAAATATTGTAGCGGGGCATATAGCGCTTCACCATTTCCGATTCTAAGAACAATGCGTCCAGTTCGCTTTCTGTCTCTACCCAATCGGTATCTTCAATTTCTTCAACAAGCGCCCGCGTCTTTACGTCCATGTCACGGGTACTTTGAAAATACTGCCGTACACGGTTTTTCAATACCGCAGCCTTACCTACATAAATTATTTCACCCGTACCAGATTTATGAAAATAAACCCCCGCAGAGCGTGGCAACGTTTTTAACTTAGCTTCAAGCTGGGCATTCATATGTCTATTGTATCAAAATAACCCCTCTCTATAGAGAAGGGTTATTTTTGTGAGGTAAATTATTTATTTCTCTAGTTCTGCTTTAGCGCGGAATGAAAACGCGATAAGTAGTGAACCATAAATAATGCCGTAAAGACCAATGATCCATACAACTACAAGACCCGCAGATACTGGGTAAGTAAGCGTGATGATACCAGCAATGATACCAAATACACCTAGGATTACGTTAAGTACACGGCTACCACCCTTGTCGTTACCGTCAAAGAGACCTTCAAGGATGTCAACGACACCACGAACGAGGAATGTAAGACCTACGAAGAATATCCAAAGCTTCGCAGCTTCTTCTGGGTTTCGAAGTAGATATACAGCCAAACCAATAGCAAGGAAGCTGAAAATCAGCTCAAGCCACCAGAACTTGTTAGTACTGATACTTGCGATGCTTATGATTAACCCCATGATTCCCCACACCAATACGAATACGCCAAACATCAAAATGAATAGGCCTACGCTGAGTCCTGGCCAAAATAGTGCCAAAATACCGAATAGAATAGATACTACGCCAAACGCGATTCCCAGTCCCCACAACTGTTTCGCTACTGGACTTACTTCTTGTTTTGCCATGAAACTTTAATCCTCCTTAAAGATTGTGATTTCAGTATAGTCCTGATTCACGGTTTTGAATAGGAGGAACTTTAAACGAAAAGTGCGCTGGCTTTTTCGCGACAGTCTTGCGTATGGAATAAAAGGTCTGGGTTTTGTTTACAGTTTTCGCAAATCAACACAAGATCGTTGCAATTTGCAAAGGCGCAATTTTCAAAATTGCTGGTTTTTCCTTCACAATGCGTACATTCGCCAATTGTTTTCGCGTGGTCAGAAAAGTCTACTGTCATACGGTTGTCAAAGACTCGAAGTGAACCTTCCCATAACCCGTCATCGCCGTACGCTTCACCGTACTTCACAATGCCGCCGTCAATTTGATAGACGTCTTTAAAGCCGCGCTTTTTCATCATGGCTGAAATTACCTCGCAGCGAATTCCACCAGTACAATAAGTGACGACTTTTTTATCTTTAATATCGTCGTATTTATCACTTTCAAGCTCGGCAATAAAATCACGTGAAGTATTCGTATTTGGAACAACGGCGTTTTTGAATTTACCAATCTTCGCTTCGTGCGCATTGCGGCCGTCAAAGAAAATAACGTCATCGCCGTATTGTTCAATTAATTCATGAACTTGCTTTGGCTTTAAATGAGTTCCGCCGCCAATCACGCCATCGCCGTTCACGTCGAACTCGCTGTCGCTATTTTGGAAGCCCACCAGCTCGCGGCGATGCTTCACGCTCATACGTGGGAAGTCTTCTCTCGCACCATCGCTCCACTTAAATACGACATCTTTAAAACCTTCGTATTGCTTGGTTGCCTTGATATAGGCTTTAAGATCGTCCATTTCTCCGCCAACCGTCCCGTTAAGACCGTGGCGACTTATAAGAATACGGCCACGCAAATTTAGGCTTTCGGTGAGTGTTTTTTGCCACAATTTAACAGCCTCAGGATCACTGATAGGTGTAAATTTATAGTAAAGAAGAATCTTTTGCATCGTCAGCTATTATATCACTCTTTACCCCTGTTTTCTAGAGGGTGTATACTATATGTATGAGTTACCAGCAAAGCCGACTCGTAGATGAATACATCGCTCAATTCAACGGTGATGTAAAAGAGCGGCTCAACTGGTTTCGGTCTTCAATGCAGGCCACCTTTCCAAAAACAATTGAAGATATCAGTTATGGAATTCCCACCTATCGACCCGCTCCGGAAAAACGCGGCATCATTCATTTTGGCGCTACCAAAGGACATATTGGAATTTACGGAGTCTTCGAACCAAAAAGTGACTCTCATATGCACGATATAATGAAAAAATATCGTTCAGGCAAAGGAACGCTTCAATTTAAAAACGACGAACCGCTGCCAAAACACATCATTCGTGAAATTCTTGCGCATCATGCCAGTAAAATTAATGAATAGTTAGCCTTTACACCCTCGTGGTGAGTCTCTATACTTATTAGGTACTATGACTCTTGATATGAGTCCTCTATCTCGTTGATGTTCGCAATTCGAACCACTCCGCATCCCACTAAATTAAAGCTTTAAAAAGCCCTAAGGTAAAACATGAAGAAAAAACAGGAAGACACCTCACAAATTGGATTAACGCTGCGACTTTTCTGGTCGGTTATTAGTCAGCACAAACGTTATTTTATTCCAGTGGTATTACTACAGCCAGTTGCTATTTTCTTCACTGGCTACGCGGGTATGTTAATTATCTCGATGGTAGTAAATAAGCTGACAACCGAAACAATCCCAGCCGACCAACTGCTTTCAACTTTTTGGCCCTACATTCTTGCGTTCGTGGGTGCGGTTGCGCTTGGTGAGCTGGTGCTATGGCGAATCGTTCTCTTCCTTCAGTGGACCATGGCCGACCGTGTGGTATACGAACTTAACCGCAAAGTATTTAATGCGCTGTCCGAGCAATCTATGGAATTTCACACGAATCGGTTTGGCGGATCACTTGTTTCCCAAGCTAACAAATTTAGCGGCGCGTTTGCTCGCCTTTCCGACCTTTTCCTTTTTAATATTGCACCGATGATTTATGCCTTTGTATTTACTTTCGTAATTATTACGCCGATACTACCTTGGTTCGCCTTAATACTGGCGATCTTAGCGCTTCTTTTCATTAGTGTCGCATGGTTTAGTTTTGGTTCTATCCGCGAATTAAACGTCAAGGAAGCGGAAGCACAAAATAAAGTAAGCGGACAAATTGCCGACAGTATTACTAATATCATGGCAGTGAAAAGTTTTAGTCGCGAAAGCCACGAAAAGAAGCGTTTTGAAAAGTTTGCGGGCACCGCTCGACAAGCTGGCTTCACGATTCGTAACGCGGTTATCGTTCGTGATATTTGGTTCGGTCTTATTATCACTGCAATTACTACATCGGCGTTTGTAACTCTTATTTTTGGTAACGCTTGGTTTGGTGTGGCTATTGGTACCCTGCTACTTGCGGTAAATTACAGCTTCCAAATCCTCAATAACCTTTGGGGTTTCAATGGCATGCTTCGCCAATTCAACCGTATTTTTGGTGACGCTCGAGAAATGAGTCTCATTCTTAGTACGCATCAAGTTGTTGCCGACACTCCTAGCGCCAAAAAGCTTCAAGCAACCAAAGGCGCAATCAAAATCAAGGATATGACTTTCCGCCATTCCGATGCGCCCGAAGATGATACTATGTTCAAAGACTTCAACCTTGATATTAAATCTGGCCAACGCGTCGGACTTGTCGGCCATTCCGGCTCGGGTAAAACAACCCTTACTAAACTGATCCTTCGATTCGCAGATATCCAAGAGGGTGAAATCGATATCGATGGCCAGCCTATCGCACACGTAACGCAAAGCAGCCTGCGTGAATCTATTGCATACGTACCCCAAGAACCAATGCTTTTCCACCGCACGTTAAGAGAAAATATTCTCTACGGAAAACCAGAAGCAACTGAAGATGAAGTAATTGCCGCAGCCAAAAAAGCCAACGCCTATGAGTTCATCAAAAAACTGCCCGATGGTTTCGAAACTATGGTTGGCGAACGCGGCATTAAACTTTCAGGCGGTCAGCGCCAACGTATCGCAATTGCTCGAGCTATCCTAAAAGACGCGCCAATTCTGGTTCTAGACGAAGCGACCAGCGCTCTCGATAGCGAAAGTGAGAAACTAATTCAAGATGCACTGCAAAAGCTTATGAAAGGCCGCACCAGCCTAGTTATCGCACACCGACTTTCTACTATCGCCAAGCTTGATCGCATCATCGTAATGGAAGAAGGCGAAATTATTGAAGACGGTTCTCACGATGAACTTTTGACCAAAAAAGGAAGATACGCCCGTTTATGGGCGCATCAATCCGGCGGTTTTATCGAAGACTAACTTCGATTACTTGTTCGCATCAACGTTTGACTGCTTTGGCTCAGCCTGGAGTTTTCCGCCTGGCTTAGACTCTTCAGCCTGAGTATCTTGTGGTGTGTCTGCACCATGCTCAGCTTCTACATCAGCAACGTCGTCAATAGTGGCGTCACCAGCAGTAGCTTCATTAGCCGCTTCAAGTGCAGCTGGTTCGTAGACATTTGCTACAACCAAATCAAGATCCTGTTCTATATCTGCATACTCAACACCTTCTGGAAGTGTCACGTCTGCAAGTGTGATCTTGTCATCGTCAGTCGCAAGGTGTGCGATTGAAATTTCAAGAGATTCAGGAAGGTCACCTGGCTTAGCCTTAATTTCGACACTTTCAATTGCTTGAAGCACGATAAGCCCAGCTTTTTCGGCGACGCTTTCACCTTCACCAATAAGGTGAATTGGCACTTCTGCGTGCACTACTTCGTTCGCGCTTACGGCGTGAAATGATACGTGGCGAATACGTGACTTCACAGGGCTGCGGTCGATGTCCTTAATAAGCGTAATCCGCTTTTTGCCATCGATTGTAATGTGAACTGGTGAGTGCATACCTGCATCACGCACAGCCTTTTCAATGACGTTGTATTCTGACTTCACAAGGATTGGATCGAACCCGTGGCCGTAAACAACCCCTGGTACGAAGCCCTGTTCTCGAAGGCGAGCTACCTTCTTACCTTGCTCTTCGCGTACATCTAACTTTAGATTAATCTTATCTCCCATGTCTCTCCTCCTTTTAGTTGGATACCTTTACGGAAATTGATATTGCTTTCTTATTATACACTGTCTTGAGGTGACTACCTAAAAAGAGGTATCCCGACCATCCCATCGTGCTACAATAAATACACATGATTCCTGGCGTCGATCTTATTGATTTTATTATATGGGCAAGCATTTTTGGCGTTGCAGCGGTTGTATTTGCCGAGTCTGGCTTACTAGTCGGGTTCTTCCTTCCAGGCGACAGTTTACTATTTGCAACCGGCTTCCTTATTCATGCTGGCGTGCTTCCTGTTAATATCCATCTTGCGGTGTTGATTATTTTTATCGCCGCAGTTCTTGGCGATAGCGTAGGATATACTTTTGGACGCCAAATAGGACCAAAGCTATTCAAGAAGAAAGATGCCCGCCTGTTTAAACAGGAGTATGTCCAACAAGCGCAGGCATTCTACGAGAAGCATGGTGGTAAAACAATTATAATCGCCCGTTTCGTACCGATTGTTCGTACTTTCGCCCCTATCGTGGCTGGTGCTAGCAACATGGATTACAGGCGCTTCATTACCTTCAACTTAATTGGTGCCTTCTTGTGGTCTGTAGGTATTACCTACGCCGGATACTTCCTTGGCAGCGTCTTCGAGAGTATGGGTATCGAAATTGACCATGTACTTCTGCCTATCATTGCGCTTATTATCTTGTTCTCCGTACTTCCACCGATAATCCATATTTTTAAAGAAAAAAAGAACCGCGTCGCTTTCTGGGAAGGCGCAAAGCGCGAACTAAAATCTGTTTTTGGTAAGAAAAAGTAACCACTACCAAGGTTGCTAAATAATGCTTATGGCTTCATACTGTATCGCAGTATGGGGCACCACTCGAGCAAACATCTCGGATCACTAGTGCATGATGACGGCGTCGACTTTTCAGTGTGGGCGCCTTTTGCTAAGGAAGTCTCGCTTCTTCAATGGCTTGAGTTCGAATGGGGCGAAACACCAATGCAAAGTGACGGCAAGGGCTATTGGTCTATTGAAAATGTTCAAGCCGAGCCAGGGCAGATGTATAAATATCGCATTACCACAGCTCACGGCGAAAAGCTTGACCGTAATGATCCCTACGCTCGCCAGCTTACCGATTCCGATAGCGGCTCTTCGGTTATCGTGGCTCACGATTTTGAATGGGGAGAAGTTGATAGCTTTTCTTCAACTTCAAAAGAACAAGCCATTATTTACGAACTTCACGTTGGTACATTTAATAAGCCCGACGCATCTACGCCAGGAACTTTTGATAGCGCGATAGAACGCCTCGATTACTTGAAAGAACTGGGAATTAACTACATTGAACTTATGCCGGTTACCAGCATGGCAATGAGCCACGGCTGGGGATATGCACCAAACTATATTTTCTCGGTTGAAAATACCTACGGTGGACGACATGGCCTGCTTAAATTCGTAAAGGCCTGTCATGAAAAAGGCATCGGCGTCATTCTAGACGTTGTGTACAATCACTTCTTCGGCGAAAGTGACCTCTGGCGTTATGACGGCTGGAGTGAAAATAACCGTGGAGGAATCTATTTCTTCAACGATGAACGCGGTGATACCCCATGGGGTGGCCGCCCTGATTATGGACGCCCTGAAGTGCGCCAGTTTATTCTTGATAATGTAAAGATGTGGCTGACCGAATATAAAATTGATGGCCTGCGCGTTGACTCGACTATTTATATGCGCAACATTGACGGCAATAACGACAAACATGATCTTGATATTCCCGAGGCGTGGAGCTTGCTTGCTGAGATTAACGATTTGGCACATAAAATTAACCCTCATGCGCTTATGATTGCTGAAGATAACTCCACTAATGCCGGTATCGTCAAGCCAACCGGTGACGGCAGCATGGGATTTGATGCGCAGTGGGAAGTTGGCTTCCCTCATGTAATCCGCGACTGCCTTGGCATCACCCATAACGACAGCCAACCAGCTCTTGAGGGAGTTATATACGAACTTGGACACAGCTATACCGGTGATGCCTTCGATAAAGTTATTTTTGCCGACTCTCATGATACGGCTGCTAATGGCTCGTCCCGCCTAAACGAAGCAGCGACACCAGGCAATGCTGAAAGTCTCTCTGCAAGACAGCGCGTACTGCTAGCGAGTGCCCTTACGCTTACTGCGCCCGGCATTCCAATGCTTTTGCAAGGACAGGAGTTCATGCAAGAAGGTGCATTCAACGAGTGGAAGCAACTCGAATGGGATAAGACCGAGCAGTTTGACGGTATCGTGCTCGCTCATAAACACTTGATTGATTTACGGCTTAATAAATTCGATAACACGCGTGGCTTACTAGGCCAGTTTACGTCAGTCATTCACCGCGACGACACCAACAACGTTATCGCTTTTCACCGTAAAGATAAGGGTGGCCCTCGCGACGAGACGGTTGTTATCATCAATTTCGGCGGAAAAAAATTCACCGATTATGAGCTTGCGCTTCCTTCTAAGGGTGAGTGGACGATCCGGTTCAATAGCAGCTGGAAAGGCTATAGTATCGACTTCCATGAGTCAAAAATTAGTAGAATCTCAGTCGGTGAAGAATTAATAGCTCAGGTTGAGTTATCTAACTATACGACCCTGATTCTTTCAAAAGACGACTAAAGAAGTGACTTGAGGTATTTGCCCGTAAACGATGCGGCAACTTTTGTAATCTCTTCGGGAGTACCACTCGCAACCACCATTCCACCGCCAAGGCCGCCTTCTGGACCCATATCAATTACGTGGTCGGCAGTTTTAATAACGTCGAGGTTATGTTCAATAATTATCATGCTGTTGCCGCCTTCAACTAGCTTCTGCAAAATACCGAGCAGACGGTTCACGTCGGCACTGTGAAGACCCGTAGTAGGCTCGTCGAGGATATAAAGGGTCTTGCCGGTTGAACGGCGAGAAAGCTCAGAGGCGAGCTTAATACGCTGCGCTTCACCACCGCTAAATGTAGTTGCCGGTTGGCCTAGGCGAATATAACCAAGCCCTACGTCAACCAAAGTATCAAGCTTGCGGGCGATCGTTGGAATATTTTCGAAGAATTTCGCAGACTGCTCAACGGTCATGTCGAGGATGTCACTAATAGTTGCATCCTTATATTTGATTTCGAGTGCTTCGCGGTTATAGCGCTTTCCCTTACACACATCACAAGTGACATAGACATCGGGCAAGAAGTGCATTTCAATTTTAATCACGCCATCACCCTGACAATTTTCACAGCGTCCGCCCTTTACGTTAAAGCTGAAGCGTCCAGCTTTATAGCCACGAATATTTGCTTCAGGCGTACCAGCAAAGAGTTCGCGAATGGCAGTAAATACGCCGGTATAAGTAGCCGGGTTAGAACGTGGCGTACGACCAATTGCAGACTGGTCGATAACGATGACTTTATCAAGCAGGTTAATGCCTTCAATATTATCGTGGGCACCAGGCACTTCGTGTGCGCGGTGCAAACGAGCTGAAAGTTCTTTTGCAAGAATGTCGTTTACAAGGGTCGACTTGCCACTCCCGCTCACACCACTTACTACGGTAATTACACCAAGTGGAATAGTCACATCAATATTTTGCAGATTGTTTTCTTTCGCGCCTCGAATAATAAGGTTGCGGTCTTTTTGAATTGGACGACGCTTTTTAGGAACAGCGATTTTTTCTGCGCCGCTTAAGTAACGGCCGGTAACACTGTTAGGGTCTTTTGCTACTTCTTCGGGTGTTCCGTAAGCGACCACTTCGCCACCATTTACTCCGGCTCCAGGGCCGATATCCAGAAGGTAGTCAGCGTGACGAATCGTGTCTTCGTCGTGCTCGACAACCAGTACCGTATTTCCTAAATCACGTAGGTGCTTCAGCGTTGAAATAAGACGATCGTTATCGCGTTGGTGAAGACCGATTGAAGGTTCATCAAGCACATACAATACACCTTGAAGGCCTGAGCCAATTTGGGTCGCTAAACGAATACGCTGCGCTTCACCACCAGAAAGAGTATTGGCTGCACGTGAGAGTTCAAGGTAGCTTAGGCCAACGTTATTCATAAAGCCAAGCCGAGAAGTAATTTCTTTGAAGATTTGAGCGGCAATAAATTGCTCTTGTTCGGTAAGTTTAAGTTTATTCTCGAACAAGTCGAGCGCATCTTCAACACCAAGCGTACAGATATCCATGATGTTTAGTTCGTGAATCGTAACGGCAAGCACGACTGGCTTTAGCCGTGAGCCATGGCAGGCGTGACACTCACGTTCGCGCATGAAACGTTCAATATCTTTACGCATAAAGTCGCTGTCGGTTTCTTTGTAACGGCGCTCGAGGTTTGGAATCACACCTTCGTAGGTTGAATCGTAAGCTCGGCCGTCACCAAGTGAAATACGGTACTTCTGTTCACCGGTTCCGTACAAAACTTTTTGAACGGCTTCGGGTGTCATTTCCTTCACTGGCACACGAAGGCTAAAACCGTGAGCTTCGGCCACAGTAGACAGTCGTTTCATATACCAAGCGTCGCTATTTACACGGTTGTACGGGCGAATTGCGCCTTCGGCAATAGTAAGGTTCGGATTGAATACAAGATCAGGATCTACCTCGAGACGGTTTCCAAGACCGGTACACACAGGACAAGCACCCTGTGGCGCATTAAAGCTAAAGAGACGCGGTTCAAGCTCTGGAATCTCTTCGTTAGGATGATCGATACATGCGTAACGTTGGCTATAGATATGAGATTCATCGGCATCAACATCATGAATTTCAACCAC